>Ga0183101_1001220_pt2 | contig 12360 bp, 9 predicted proteins | sample Biomet3_FD_127790 | JGI IMG/M metagenome (GOLD analysis project Ga0183101, IMG submission 127790) | Microbial communities from bioreactor (seeded with sewage sludge) at LBNL, California, USA - Biofuel metagenome 3 | ecosystem: Engineered > Bioreactor > Anaerobic > Unclassified ... | reverse complement strand
GATTGGCTTCCAGCTTCTTTGTACGTGGTCCTGTAGTGATCCAGCCGCTTCTTAACGCTTCTGCAACTTCCTGTATCTCTGCCTCACTGATATCCGGAGGGCTAAACTGTATTCTATGCATATTTATATACCTTCTTTTTTAAGAATCGATAGAATTATACCATTTTCATAATATCTCGCATACTAGACAGCGTATAAATAAAGCAGGATAGAATGCTTAAACGCATCTAACCTGCTTATATTTATCAATTAATTCCGTACCAGCCTATCCCTTCCGCACGCCAGCCTAATGTGACCAGCCAATCATTTTCAGCCTTTGACTGTGTATAATTATGTGTTCCAATCTGCTCATTTGGATTAAATTGGCGATAAATTGGTACTTCTTGTGAATCCGATGAATACCATCCAATACCTTCATATCTCCAACCAATTGGGACTAAGCTGTCTCTTTCATTAATACTCAGGGTGTAGTGATGATCACCTGAGTAAGGATTATATAAACGGTAAACAGGTGAATTTGATGTGGAAGGTGCTGTCCAGCCAATTCCTTCTGCAACCCAACCTAAAGAAGCCAGCCAATCATTCTCATTTTTTGATGCTGTATAGAAATGTTCTCCACTTGAGCGATTATATAAACGATACATAGGTATAGGCACAATTGTTGGAGCAGGATTACTTACGGAAACGGAACAAGATACAGTCTTGTTTCCATCGGTTGTAGATGCCACTATTACAGCACTCCCTGGTGAAATTGCACGGACATAGCCATTTCCATTCACTGAAACAATATTACTATTGCTGCTTGCCCATGTAACACCCTTGTTTGTCGCATTCCATGGGTTTACGGTTGCATGCAAAGTAGTCGATGCGCCTGTGGTCAATGATAGGGAATCTGTATTCAGGGAAATACTCGTAACCGAGATAAATGGCTGATAGACTGTTACAGTGCAAGCAGCCATTTTATTTCCATCGGCTGTATGAACAGCAATCACTGTAGTTCCAACAGAAACGCCTCGAATCGTTCCATTTCTATCTACGGATGCAACACCAGAATTATCACTTGTCCATGTAACATTTTTATTTGTAGCATTTGAAGGAAATACTGTGGTCTGTAACGCAGTTGTGGCTCCAATTGCTAGTGTTTGATTTGATGGTGAAACAGACACACCTGTTACAGCTACTGACGCAACATTGATTTGATAAGAATCGCTTAATGTACCGTAATGTATCGTAACTGTTTTGGTTCCTGCACTGGATGTATCAAAGTCAATTGTGTAATCCGTACCATAGTTCAGTGTTGTGGTACTCATGTTGGTATACATGCCTTTGACCAGTACATCTGCCGCATTGAAGTTTTCCCTTACTACGTAATCCTTCTTTTGTGCTATAGCAGTAATAGAAGTAATACTCGGATCCGCTGTACTTGTGTTTGACTGTGATGTGATGCTCTTCATCTTTACATATGGTGTATTGCCATTGATGACTGCTACGTAGCACATATCTCCAATCATAGCAATTGATGACTTAGCCGCATTGACTGCCAAGAGTGGAAGTCCTTCACGTACCCAGGCATTGCTTTGATAGCTCCATACCGTTGTTGATTTATTTGTGCTGGATTGATCAATAACTTGAACATATGGCATGCCATCATATATGACAATAGAGGAAGTATCGGAACTTTGTGCAGGAATCTTTGTTCCCACTTTCGCAATACTTGTATGATCCGTACTATATTGATACAGCCATGTATCATGGGTATCGCTTTCCATAGAGCATAACAAATATAAATTTTTTCCATCGGTACAGATTTCCGCTGATGAATATTTGCTTTCTGGTACTGGCAATGCCTTTATAGTCGTACTGCTGAGATCTAAAACAATTACTTGATTATTAGCAGAATAGTTACGGCAGGAAAAGAATATTGAAGTACCAGAAGCACTGATGTGCATATTACTGTAGTAACCTGTTGCATCTTCATATACCGTTTCAAAGGTTGTACCGTTGAACTTCATAATGACATTTCTATATGGGCCTGTTAACCCGGAAGCCGATTCGTTCCATGCAATGTATAATGATGAGCCCGTGTTTTTCAGTTCTAGAGAATTTACCATGTTTGACGCAAAATCATTCTTTACCGTGACCCACGTGCCATTTTTATAACATACCAGTTTCAAACGATAATTAGTACTATCATTATAAAGTACATACGGGATGTTATCGTAATAGACAAATTTTGCATAATTACCGAAATCGTTAATTGTACTTGTTGTCTGAACCCAGTTTGTTCCATCGTATTCATAAATTGATAATTGATGGTTGTTTGTTTCAATCCCATTTGGATTTCCAATGAGAACAGATGGATACGATGCATTTGCTTTCACATCCATGCTGAGAACACTGCTGTCTGCCTCTGATACGACCGAAGTGCCACCAAGGTTATTCCACAGCCCAGCATTTGAGGTACTGGCAAAAGATACATCAAAAGAAATCGTATCTCCGGCAGATCCTACATTGCTAATTGTAATTCCAGAGTTCTGTCCATCCGCATATACAATGGCATTATCTGTGATTGATGCATTTAGATCAGCACTGCCATATGCTGTCCTGCCGCTCTCGGCAGAGAGGAAGGAGGAATAAATATCCCCTGCATCACTTGTCGTAGATGTTTCTCCTGGGCGGAATACATAGACACCATCCGTACCATACTTATTGCTCAGATTTTCTGATTTTGTATTAATACGATAAATGATCAAGCCGCTTCCAGGAATCTTCACATCCAATTCATCGGAATAGCGAGTTCCCTGCTTCCGATATTCCACAACAAAGAACTCATCATCTGAGATTCCTGTTTTTAATATATATGCTTGATTCCCGTTCTTTTCACTAGAAGGAACTAAGGTCAAACGGGAATTGCTTGTAACCGTTTCGATTGTAAGCCACTTCGAGACACTGCTTCTCAAATACGCTAACGGCCATTGATTATATAGAGAAGCCTGTGCCATTAGATCCCATGGCCCTACGGGACTGCCATCTCCTTCGTGATACAGATCTGGATAGCCAATGGAATGCATGAATTCATGGGCTATTTCGCCAGTCGAAACCGAATCATCGCCAAAGATTGTATCTGCCATCAATACGTTGATACAGCCAACGTATTGATTATTGATCTGATATGACCCGTCGAAATTATTCTTATGGGCATAGAAGGCATTCCCTCTCGTATCTTCTCCACCCGCAAAGATAAATGTCACATTGTCTACTGTTCCATCACTGTTCTGATCCAGATTAAGTGATGAAAGTCCATAGTTCTGTACTGCTATATTCATCGCTTCTGTTTGTGCTGTTCCAATGGTGCTCCAGTCATTATAATTGGCTCTAGGACCACTCAACACAATTGGCTGTATCACACCATTGTTTAACTGCGGCATCAACGTATTCACATGGAATTGTCCATAGGAAATGGTATCCATGTAAGAAACCAGAGACTTTGCATAGGTTGTATCAAGATAATCCCGAACAGCTGCCTGTGTATATGTCTTTGGCTGATATGCATAGTCTTGAATTGTATTCATGAAATTGCCAGTCGTATCAGAGAACTGGACAAAAAGAACTAAGTTGGCAAAGTTCTTCGTAACTGATCCAGTTGTTTCTGCTTGTGTGAATAACAACCTGTTGCTTGAAAGAGAAATTACAAGTGTTAGAACAAGCAAAATCCGTTTCCCTATTTTCATATTGTCTGTACCAAAGATTGAATCTACCCACATTATAGGGAAGAAAACTGGCTATCGTCAATCAAGAAGCATTTCTCGTGTCAATGAATTTAAAATCGCTTTTATAGATAAAATGAAAGCCTTTTCATATCCTTTCTGATATAATCTATCGTAAGTAAGTTAAACTTACGTATTTAATTTTTAAAGCCAATTATTTGACAAAAAATTAAAAACCAATAATAATATAAGCACGGAAGCGACGGCAATCCTGCGGGACCCGTACGCGCAAAGACCTCTGTGCTTCGGCATGGGGGCCTTTGTAATTTATGGGTAATAACACACAAAACCTAACACCAAAACCATTTAAAGAAATATATGATCAAGTTGCTATATTAGAAAGCCGTGGCATTTGCATCACAGACAAAGATGCTGCAGCTCATTTTTTAATAACACACAATTATTACAGCATGATCAATGATTATGGAAAGTTTTTCACATCTTCCAGTGATGTTTATGTTTCGAATGTTACTTTGCATGACATCGAGCATGTCTTCATTTTTGACAAAAAACTCAAAAGTATCTTATTCACACTTGCTTGAAATTGAAAAATATTTAAAAGCAATTTTAGCTTATTATTTTTGTTTAGAGCACCCAGGACAATATGATTTTCTTGATATCAATTGCTATAAACATAGTAATGCTCAGCAGCGTCTTCAAGCAATTGAAACCATTAGCCGGATATCAAAGGTTATTAACAAAAATAAAAAAAATCCAAATGCAATTAGTCATTATATTGCAAAACATGACGGCGTTCCATTATGGGTGGTAATTCAATTTATGCAGCTTGGCGATGCAATAGAATTATATGATTGTTCTGATGACATTGTACAATCGAATGTTGCTAGAGAGTTTTCTAAATTTTTAAAAGAGAATACCGGCAATCCAATGGCATTTTATCAGCCAAAGCAGCTGTATCAATTATTACAAGAATTAAGAGATATCCGCAATATTGTGGCACACAACAACCGGCTCTTTGACCATCGCGGAAGTCACTCTGTACCCTACATCAGTGATCTTCATGACACATTAGGGATTACCGCTTCAGCATCCAAATCAGATTTATATAATACATATATTGCTATGGCATGTTTGCTCTCAAAAGATGAATACGTAAATATGCAGAAATCTTTAGTTGAATGTTTCCAAGGCCTCAAAAAAGATGTTAAGTGCATTGATTGCAATACAATATTAAATTCACTTGGCTTTCCATCAGATTGGCAAGAAGTCAATGCAAATTCAAAGAGCTCCACGTAGTTAAAGGCATGATTATCGTATGAGATACGAAATCATGCCTTTCTTGTTTTACTTTATCCATTGTCCTAATTCATCTGACATTTTCTTTTCTAAGGCTTCTGCCTTTTCCTTACTGTCAGCTGTAATCGAGATATATGTCTTTAACTTTGGTTCTGTTCCGGAAGGTCTGACTACGACACTGCAGCCATCTGCCAATAGGAACTTCAGTACATCACTCTTTGGCAGTCCATCCAGGCCTAAACTATAATCCAAGCACTTCTTTATGTCCTTACCACCAAATCCTTGAATTGGACCACGAAACTTCTCCATGATCTGCTGCATCTTATCAAATCCGGCAGATCCATCAAACTCGTAACTATGCAGAGTATTTAAGCAATACCCATATGTTTTATACAATTCATTCAGCTTTTCTAACAAAGAGATGCCCTTTGTCTTATAGTACGCAAACATCTCACAGATCATGAAGGCTGCATCCACTGCATCCTTGTCTCTGACATAGGAACCTGTCAGATATCCATAGGATTCTTCAAAACCACAGATATAGTCACTTTCATGGCCTTCTTTTTCTAACTTACCAATCTGTTCACCAATGAACTTGAAACCAGTTAAGACATTGATTGTTTTCACACCATAATGTTCCGCAATCTTCTCTGCTAAGTCCATGGTAACAATGGTCTTCACAAAGACTGGGGTTGCTGGCATGGTTCCATTGGCAATTCTTCTTGAACAGATGTAATCCAGCAGTAATAAACCAACTTCATTTCCACTCAATAGCTGGAATTCCCCATTGTCTTTCTTGACCGCAATACCACAGCGGTCACAATCTGGATCAGTGGCTAATAAAAGATCCGCATGATTCTTAGTAGCGCATTGAATACCTAATTCCATTGCTTCACGGATTTCTGGATTCGGGTATGGACAGGTTGGAAAGTTTCCATCCGGTTTTTCCTGTTCCGGTACAACTGTAATATTGGTGAAGCCAGATTCTTTTAACGTTCTTGTGACAGGTTTTAATCCTGTGCCATTCAATGGTGAGTATACAATGGCAACATTTTTATCAATGGTTTCTCCTGTCTTTAACATTGTCTGCTTTTTCACTTCTTCGACAAAGTCTGTATAGACAGAATCATGAATGTACGAAATATTCCCCAGCTTTATTTCCTGGTCAAAGGAGTTCCTCTTTACATCATTAAATGTATCAACTGCTTCAATCTCTTTTAAGATTTCTGCAGCGGCTTCGGTTGTAATCTGACAGCCATCACTGCCATATACTTTGTAACCATTATACTTCGCTGGATTATGCGAAGCAGTCACCATAATACCTGCAGCACAATGAATACTTCTAACGGCATACGATAAGCATGGTGTTGGCATAAGTTCTTTATAAATAAATACTTTGATTCCATTTGCCGCAAAGACTTCAGAAGCTACCTTTGAGAATAGATCGCTCTTGATCCGGGAATCATAGGATACCGCAATCTTACGATCCGCCTCTTTAAAGTTCTTAACAACGTAGTTTGCTAGACCTTGGGAAGCTTTGGCAACCGTATAAATGTTCATCCGATTGGTGCCTGCACCAATGACACCTCTTAAACCGCCTGTACCAAATGCCAAGTCTCTATAAAAGGCATCTTCAATCTTCGCATCATCGCTCTGGATATCTTGTAATTCCTTAACAACATCTTTGTCTTCGACTGCCTTTGATACCCATGTTTGATATACATTTTTATAATCCATCATTTGAACTCTCCTAACAATTTACTTTTAAGAACTGAGCAGTCCCATGAATCTTTAATTCAACGGAATTTGCCGGCACAAAGATGCAGTCTCCCTTAAAGAATGGAAGAGAAGCCTCTCCAAACTCAATCATGCCGCATCCATCCACACAGAGCAGCGTCATGAATGATACCTCATCGGTATGAATCGATAACATTTCTCGAACCCGTTCCGTATTGATCAATAAGCGTTCTACCTGGAAATACTTACAGCGGAATAAGAACTCATTCGCACAGCCGCGTGTATATTTCAACACACGCATTGGCTGGATTGGTTCACTGGATGCCTTCAAATTTGCAACATCCAATCCCTTTTCAATGTGCAGTGGTCTCTTATTCCCGTGTTTGTCCACACGATCATAGTCATATAACCGATAGGTCAGATTTGAACTTTCCTGGATTTCCGCAATCAAAGCACCTGCACCAATCGCATGTATCGTACCTGCTTCAATACAGAAGACATCATCTTTTTCAATGTGCACCTTCTGTAAGTACTTTTCTAATGTACCGGTACGGATTGCTTTACGTACCGTATCTTTATCCACATCATGCCTTAATCCATAGATCAAGGATGCATCTTTGGTGGCATCCAGTACATACCACATTTCTGTTTTTCCTAACTGCCCATTTTCATGTTCCTGCGCATATGCATCATCTGGATGCACTTGGATGGAAAGATCCTTCTTTGCATCAATTAATTTGATCAATATCGGCAGTTCCTCTTCTGGTAAATGATTCATCCGTAGAATATTTGTCGGATGAGAGCCCAGATATTCTGGATGTTCATGAAGGACTTCCGTCAATGTCTTTCCTAAGAATTCTCCATTGGCAACAGTACTTGGGCCGTCTTGGTGTGTCGAACACTCCCAGCTTTCCGCAACAGGATCCATCTCGATATTCTTCGAGAAGTCATCATTTAGACGAGTGCCTCCCCAGAGATAGTCTTTGCCTGCAGGTTTTAACAGAAATGGCAGATTTTGTTTTCTGTCTTGTTCTGTCATAGATTACTCCAGAGAAAACTTCTGTTTATCCTGTACGCTGATATCTTTACCTAATTGCACTTCAATCAGTTTTAATTCGGTAATCGCCTGCACGGTATGACGGCATCCTGCCTGCATCGTAATGACATCGCCAGTCGTTACATGCTGCTCCATACCATCTACGATGGTTGTGCCTTCGCCGGAAAGAACGACCCATACTTCATTCCGATGCATATGGGAATGGTAATTCATACTATGACCTGGGTTCAGAACAACCTTGATGGTCATACTTTCATCTTCAACATCAATGACCTGGAAGCTTCCCCAGGACTTCTCCGCAAACATGATCTGCTGATGAATGGAATCTACAAATGGTTTGATATAAGAAGACTGCTCTTTATCCGAAACTAAGATTCCCTCCGGAGAAGCGGATATAACAACATCCTTCAATCCCATGGCCAGCACAGGAACATTCAATTCATTGAGAATGTGTACATTCTTGCAGTTGTCATTCATCATTCCTTCGCCAATGACATTTTCCGTCATTGCTTCAGTCAATGTATTCCAAGTCCCTAAATCTTTCCATTCTCCGCCAAACCGCATGACCTGGATCTTTGATTCTTTTTCAACGACTGCATAGTCAAAAGAAATCTTTGTTAAAGAATCATAGCGGCTGTACAGGTCATCATAATCTGTATAATCCAGCAGTTCCTTAGCAATATCTAGAACGTATTTCAGTTTATAGGCAAAGACACCACCGTTCCATAATGCTCCCTGTTCAATATATTTCTTAGCTGTATCTACATCTGGCTTTTCTTTAAAGGTCGATACATTACTGATCTTATCTTTACTTGTTGGAATAATATATCCATACTTCTCACTTGGATAGGTTGGCTCAATCCCCATTAAAACAAGGTTCGCTTCTCCTTTTTCTGCCTGATCCGCCAATGCCTTGAGCGCTTCAAAATAATCATCTTCTACATAGGGATCCACTGGGCATACCACAACAGATTCGTCTTCCGAAACATGCTGCACATCATGCAGATACGCGGATGCTAAGGCAATAGCTGGGAACGTATCCCTGCGGCTAGGTTCTACCGAAATGCCAACAGTCTCACTACCCAGTTGATTTGTAATCGAAGACACCTGTGTCTTGGATGTTGCAATGGTAACATTCGCATCCGAATCAATCTTCTTAATATGACGGTACATTCTCTGTACCATGGATTCATATTCGCCATCTTCATTCTTAAAGATCTTGATGAACTGTTTAGAACGAATATCATTGGATAACGGCCACAGTCTCTTTCCGGAACCACCCGATAATAGAATAATGTTCATATGCTTCTTTCTCCTTCTGAAGAATGCCTGCAGTATTTACTACAGGCATTTCTGTTTTATCTTTCTGCTCTCATTGGATTCTTTAAGAAGTCTTCATAAGAAAGCTTCAGGCCTTCTCTGAGTTCTGTCTTATAAGTCCATCCAAGCTTGGTAGCCTTGGATACATCCAATAACTTACGCGGTGTTCCATTTGGCTTGGATGGATCCCAGCGGATCTCTCCCTTGTAGCCAATAACATCTGCAACAAGTTCTGTTAATTCCTTGATTGTTAATTCTTTCCCAGTACCTGCATTGACAGTCTCATTGCCGCTGTAGTTGTTCATTAAGAAGACACAGAGGTTTGCTAAATCATCGACATACAGGAACTCTCTTAATGGAGAACCATCTCCCCAGCATGTTACATAAGGAAGATTCTGTTCCTTTGCTTCATGGAATCTGCGGATTAAAGCAGGTACGACATGAGAATGCGTTGGATGATAGTTATCATTCGGCCCATATAAGTTCGTTGGCATAACAGAGATATAATCTGTACCATACTGTCTGTTCAAGAACTCACAGTACTTTAATCCAGAAATCTTCGCTAATGCATAGGCTTCATTGGTCTTCTCTAATTCACTTGTCAATAAACAAGATTCCGGCATTGGCTGTGGAGCCATACGCGGATAGATGCAGGAAGATCCTAAAAATTCTAACTTCTTACATCCATTCTGCCATGCACTGTGAATGACATTCATTTCCAGGATCATATTGTCATACATAAAGTCTGCTAAAGCTTCCTGGTTAGCAATAATACCGCCAACCTTAGCAGCAGCCAAGAATACATACTCTGGCTTTTCTTTCGCAAAGAATTCTTCAACAGCATCCTGTCTCGTTAAGTCTAATTCCTTGTGTGTTCTGGTAATGATATTTGTATAACCCTGTCTCTCTAATTCTCTCTTGATGGCAGAACCAACCATTCCTCTATGTCCTGCTACAAAGATCTTTGCATTCTTATCCATCATTTTCTCTTCTTATCTTCTTCCTATTATTCTGCCGCTAAAAGCTTCTCGCGCTTGGCAAGCTTGCGGTCGTGCTCTGCCATAATACGTACTAATTCTTCATATGACGTTGTTTGTGGGTTCCAGCCAAGAACTGTCTTGGATTTTGTTGGATCTCCCCAAAGGTTCACGACATCGGTTGGACGGTACCACTTCTCATTGACACAAACTAGCATCTTCCCTGTCTTAGCATCGTATCCCTTTTCTTCAATACCCTTACCTTCCCAGCGCAAAGTAATACCATTGCACGCAAACGCCTTTTCTGTGAAGTCTCTGACAGTATGCTGTACACCAGTTGCAATAACGAAGTCATCTGGTTTGTCCTGTTGCAGAATCAGCCACATACATTCAACATAATCCTTGGCATAGCCCCAGTCACGTAAGGAATCTAAGTTTCCTAATTCCAAATGATCCTGTAAACCTTCAGCGATTCTGCCAGCTGCTAAAGTAATCTTACGAGTAACAAAGTTTTCACCACGTCTTTCCGATTCATGGTTGAACAGAATGCCATTCGAGCAGAACATGCCGTAGGCATCACGATATTCATGCATCATCCAATAACCATACTGCTTCGCAACTGCATATGGTGAATATGGATGGAATGGTGTCTTTTCATTCTGTGGAACTTCTTCTACTTTTCCATATAATTCTGAAGTGGAAGCCTGATAGATCTTTGTCTTTTTCTCTAAGCCAAGAATATGAACTGCTTCCAAAATTCTTAATACGCCTAAAGCAACAACATCACCTGTGTATTCAGGTACATCAAAAGAAACCTGTACATGAGATTGTGCAGCCAAGTTATAGATTTCATCCGGTTGTACTTCCCCAATGATACGGATCAAAGAAGAAGAATCACTCAGATCACCATCGTGGATATGGAGCTGATCCATAATATGATCGATTCTCTGCGTTGTTGTAATCGAAACTCTGCGGATCATGCCATGAACTTCATAGCCTTTGCTGAGCAGCAATTCTGCTAAGTAGGAACCATCTTGACCAGTGATGCCTGTAATCAATGCCTTTTTCATTTTTGTAATCTCCTTATCAACATTTTTCATTATAAACGCCTAAAAATACATTTAAATGTGTATAATTGACTATTTTTTGTAATTTATTGACTTTTACCAGTTGACGGTATTTACTATACATATGAAAAACGAAATGTTTCAAGGCGAATTGGTTGAAAGTTCTCGTGTTCTATATACACCCTCTGTATTTGCAAAGGGTAGTTTGCTATATCTACAGGAAACAGGCTCATTGACCGCCAAGAAAAAGCATATCAGCACCCGTCATCACTTAGATTCTTTCCTCTTTTTCATTGTGCTGAATGGGTCTGGTACCCTTATTTACGACCACGAAACCTATTCTTTAGAACCTGGAGACTGTGCTTTTATTGACTGTTCACAAGGATACAGCCAATACAGCAGTTCCAATCGTCTTTGGACATTATCTTGGGTTCATTTTAATGGGCAGAATATGAAAGAAATTTATCAAAAATATGTTGAACGTTCTTCTAAGCCCGTTTATCACACAAGCCAAATATCGCAATACACTGATTTGATTACAAAGATCTATTCTTTGGCAAATTCAAAAGAATACGTGAAAGATATGTCATTAAACGCATATCTTTCTACGTTACTGACTTATGTAATGAAAGACTGCTGGATGATTGATAATACATTAGGTAAAAAGCCCAAGAAAGATATCGAACAAGTTCATGCCTATATTGAAAATCACTATGTTGAAAAAATCAGTTTGGAATCGTTGGCAGATCTGTTCTACATTAACAAGTTTTACTTAACACGCATTTTTAAGGAACAATACGGAATCTCTATTATGGCTTGCCTCAACCAAATGCGGATCAACCAGGCAAAACAATTGCTGCGGTTTACAAATGATAATCTTGATTCAATTGCCGTAAAATGCGGCTATCAAAATGGTTCCTATTTTTCGAAAGTATTCTATAAATTAGAGGGAATCACTCCAAATCATTTCCGTAAATCATGGGTTACAGAGAATAAATAAAACAGCTGCTTATGCAATCGGCAGCTGTTTTGTTTATTTCTCGGCGAAATAATTTCTGGGTAAGCGCTTGATAATAGATACCTTTTAAAAATAAGCGGTATCCATTATGCTGTATCATTGCACTCTGGATTCCGCTTATTTCATATAGAGTTCTTTTGGCAGTTCTTCAGACCACGGT
>Ga0183101_1001031_pt3 | contig 12360 bp, 14 predicted proteins | sample Biomet3_FD_127790 | JGI IMG/M metagenome (GOLD analysis project Ga0183101, IMG submission 127790) | Microbial communities from bioreactor (seeded with sewage sludge) at LBNL, California, USA - Biofuel metagenome 3 | ecosystem: Engineered > Bioreactor > Anaerobic > Unclassified ... | reverse complement strand
TCTCGGAATAGTGCATGCACCCGTCGGTCCCTTTTCCGGTAACAACAAACGGCACCGGGTCGCGGGCATGGGTCTTGATCCGGATCGGCGTCGGGTGATCGGGCAGCACTGCCACGATCCCGTCGAACTCTTCCCGCACTTTTCCCACCACGCGGTCAACGTTCTCGATAGCCCGGACTTTTTCCTCAATGCTCCCCAGGTGCCCGGCCTCGTCCGGGGCCTCGATGTGGATGTACACGAAATCGAGGTGCTTTATTGCGTCGAGGGCGTACCGGGCCTTTGCCATATAGTCCGTGTCGAAATATCCCGTTGCCCCGGGCACCGTGATGACCTCCATGCCGGCGCAGCGGGCGATCCCGTTTAAGAGATCGACGGCGGAGATCATCCCGCCTTTCTTGTGGTACTTCTCGGCAAAGAGCGGGAACGCCGGGCGCCTGCCACCGCTCCACGGCCAGATCTGGGTAACCTCGGGCTTCCCGACCTTCTTCCGGGCCGCGTTTACCGGGTGGTCGCGGAACACTTCCCGGCTCTTCTCCATGCAGGAGAGGAGGAGGTCTGCATCCCCGTTTCGGGGCAGGTGATCTGCAATTTTCTGGCCCACGATATCGTGCGGGGCGGTCGAATCCGCTGCCGACCCGTGCGGGACGACAAGAAGATTGCGGTAACTGACCCCTGCCTTCACGGCGACCTTCGGGACGTGCGGGGCAAGCGAGGAAAGGAGGGCAGCGCCCTCGGCACTCGTGATATGGCCGGCGGAGAAGTCCGCCATGACACCGTCTTTTACGGTCACGAGGTTGCAGCGGTACGCCACATCGGTGGGCACAAGGTCGACGCCCATGCTCATTGCTTCGAGCGGCCCCCTCCCGGTATAGTACTTCTCGGGTGCATACCCGAGGATGGACATGTTCGCGATATCGCTCCCCGGTTCGAACCGGTCGGGAACCGTGTGCAGCAGGCCGCACGCACCAGCTTTTGCCATCCGATCCATGTTCGGGGTCTTTGCATATTCTAAGGGAGTCTTTGCCCCAAGCGCCGGGATCGGCTCGTCTGCCATCCCGTCTCCGAGAATCAGGATACACTTCATGCTATCGCCTAAAAACGGATATCGTGGTTATTCCAGCATTGCGCGAACGGCGATCCGCACGCTCTCCGCGGAGCCAAGCCGGGGGTTCCAACCCAGTTTTTTGAGTTTTTCAACCCCGAGCTGCATTTTGGGGACATCGCCCACCCAGCCCCGCTCACCGCCGGTGAACCGGTACTTCACGTGAGGGAGTTTCATTTCGGCTGTGACAATATCGGCAAGTGCCTTCACATCGATCCAGTCCTCGGAGCCGATATTGAAAGTATTGACCGGCTCCTTTGCATGGGCGATAGCAAAGAACATCGCCTCGATGCAGGCATGGACTTCGAGATAGGACTTTGTCTGCCTGCCATCCCCGAGGATCTCGAGTTCGGCCGGGTTCTCACGCAGCTTCCGGATAAAATCGGTAATAACCCCGTGGCCGCTTCGGGCGCCGATAATATTTGCGAACCTATAGACCCACGAGCGCATCCCGAACGAATAGCAGTATGCCGAGATCAGGGCTTCGCAGGCAAGCTTCGATCCGCCATAGACCGAGATCGGTTCGAGCGGCGTGTAGTTCTCGGGGGTAGGGATGACTTTTGCATCCCCGTACACGGTCGAAGTCGAGGTAAAGACCAGTTCTTTTACCCCCTGCGTCCGCATTGCTTCGAGCACCCGGTAGGTAGCGACGACATTGTTCTGCATGGTCGGGTCCGGGGAGATCGCGCTCTGCCGGACATCCGGGTCGGCGGCAAGGTGGTAGACCCGGCCGGCGCCCTTTATGGCGTCCTGCCAGCCATCGGAGAGGAGATCTGCCTGGAGGAGCCGGGCCTTGCCGGAGGCAAGGTGGCCGGCGATGGTCTCTTTTTTCCCTGCCGCAAGGGAATCGATCACCAGCACCGTATCGCCCTGTGCAACCAGTGCGTCCACCAAGTGCGAACCGATGAAACCGGCACCGCCGGTCACTACAGCAAACATCAATACCTAATATGTAACTTATGCTATAGGATTACTGCTATGTTTGTGGGGATCGACCACGGCACGACCGCCATGCGGTTTGCATCCAAAACCAGCCAGTTCAAGATGACGCGAGAGGAGGCAACCGGGTTCTCCATCGACGATCTCACCCGCCTCTGCCCCCTCGACGAGATCGAAGGGATCGCGCTCTGCTATTCGATGGGCGACAACTTCTCGAAGATCACAAGGATTGAGAAAGTCACCAACCGGGGCGTGGTCAGCCGCGATGGTGCGGGCAAACACATCGGCGGGGGAACAAAAGTCTTTGACGAAGTAAAAAAGAGCGGCATTCCCGCGGTGGCGATCCCCGGCCTGCACCGCGGATCTCCCACCGATCCCCGGTTCAAGGCCTACTCCCACCAGTCGAGCCCCGAGAAGATCGGGATCGCCTTTGCGGTCTGTAACGATCTGGGGGACGACATCGTGGTCTCCGATGCCAGTTCCAATACCGTGACCCTGCTCGTTACCGCAGGGCGCCTCGTCGGGGCATTTGACGCCTGCATCTTTGCGCCCGGTACCCGCCACGGCGCGCTCGACGTGGACGCCATCAGGCGGGTGGACGCGGGCGAATGTACCGCAAACGAAGCCTTCCAGCAGGCAGGGGTTAATTACTCGCTCCCCGATGACGGCGATCTGCGTATCCGGACGCTCGCCATGTTCGCGGCCATGGAATGCGCCTCGCTTCTTTTGCTTAATCCGCGCGCCAGGGTAGCACTGGCCGGGTCGCTTGCTCCTTCAATTGCACCCGAAGTCGAATCGCTTCTGGGGCAGGATGTGGCCGTTTATGACGAATGGTGCGCATCCCGCGGACTTGCAGCCATTGCCCGCGATGTCTTTTCCGGGGCGGAAAATATCCTCGGCATCGATGTAGATCTCTAGATTTATATCGATTTATCATGTAAGATTATTGGGGGATTTTTCCTTTGAGAGAACTACGTATCCACGGCAGGGGCGGCCAGGGCTCGGTCACCGCTGCGGAACTTATTGCTGTTGCTGCGTTCGAAGGCGGCGTTTTTTCGCAGGCGTTCCCGGCCTTTGGTGTCGAGCGGCGCGGCGCCCCGGTCCAGGCATTCGTGCGGTTTGACGACCGGAAGATCCGGCTCCGGAGCCAGGTCTACGAACCCGACTATATCATCGTGCAGGACAGCACGCTCATCAAGGACGTCAATGTTTTTTCCGGTGTCAAGAAGGGTGGCATCGTGATTGTCAATACCGAGAAGGCACCGGACTACAAGGTCCCCGACGGCGTAAAACTCATCACCATCGATGCGACCTCCATAGCCCTCAAGGTCATCGGCCTCCCCATCACCAATACTTCGCTGATGGGAGCATTTGCCGCGGCAACGGGCGAGATCAAGTTCGATGCGCTCAAGAATGCGCTCACCCACCGGTTCCCGAAGGAACTCGCAGAGAAGAACATCGAGGCGGCACGCCAGGCCTTTGAGGCAGTAAAAGCGGAGGCGGCATAATGGCGCTCGCAGTAGGCTGCCGTGCCCGGCCGGGGAAGGGCCGGGACAACAAGACCGGGTCGTGGAGGGTGTTCAAGCCGATCTTCGACCACAACCTCTGCTCCAAGTGCGGCACCTGCCAGGTAATCTGCCCCGAGGGCTGCATCGCCGAGGATGCCGAGGGATTTTTCGACCCCGACTATGCGTACTGCAAGGGCTGCGGGATGTGCGCGGAAGAGTGCCCGAAAAAAGCGATTGAGATGAAACAGGAGGAGAAATAATGCTTGGCATTACCGAAGGTTCGATGGCGGTTGCCGAAGCGGTCCGGCTCTGCCGCCCGCAGGTGGTCTCCGCATACCCGATCACCCCGCAGACCCATATCGTCGAGGCTCTCGCCGAGATGGTGGCAAACGGGAAGCTCGACGCGGACTACATCACTGTCGAGAGCGAGTTCTCCGCACTCTCCGCCTGCATCGGGGCGAGCGCAGCGGGGTCCCGGGCCTACTCGGCAACCACCTCGCAGGGCCTCGCCCTGATGTACGAGGTCTGCTTCAACGTGGCCGGCATGCGCCTGCCCATTGTCATGACCATTGCGAACCGTGCCATGGGAGCCCCGCTCTCGATCTGGAACGACCAGCAGGACTCGATCTCTTTACGGGACGCCGGCTGGATGCAGTTCTATGCCGAGGACAACCAGGAGGCAACCGACCTCCACTATATCGCCTACAAGGTAGCGGAGAACTCAAACGTTCTCCTGCCCGCGATGGTCTGTTTCGACGGGTTCATCCTCTCGCACACCTACGAGCCGGTGGACATGCTCTCGCAGGAAGATGCGGACAGGTACCTCCCGAAGTTTGCGCCAAAGGAGCGCCTTGACGCGGCAGATCCCATCAGTTTTGGGATGTACGCAACTCCCGAGTATTATCTCGAATTCCGGTACGAGACCGACAAGGCATTAAAAGACGCAAAGTCCGCGATCAAGGCAGCCGGTGCCGAGTTCGGAAAGATGTTCGGCCGCGACTACAGCGCACTGGTCGAAGGCTACCACACCGACGATGCAGAGACCGTGATTGTTGCAATGGGTTCCATCTGCGGCACGGTCAAGGACACCATCGACGAGATGCGGGCCGAAGGAAAGAAGGTCGGCCTCCTCAAGATCCGGGTCTTCCGCCCGTTCCCGACCGAAGACGTGGCAGCGGCCCTTAAGGGCGCAAAGCGCGTTGCGGTGCTCGACAAGAACATCTCGCTTGGCGCAAAGGGTGCCACAGCACTCGAAGTCAAGGACGCCCTCTACGGTTCGACCATCCCGGTCTACGATTACGTCCTCGGCCTTGGCGGCAGGGACGTCCGGAAAAAGGACATCCGCGAAGTCGTTGCGCTTGCCGAGCAGGGCAAGGGCAACCAGTTTATCGGGCTGCGAAAGGAGGTGCTCTAACCATGGCAGACAATGCATGCGAACTCTTCGACTGCGGGCACCGGGCCTGCGGCGGGTGCGGTGCGGCACTGGCGGCACGGCTGATGCTCAAGGCAGCGGGCACGAACTGTATTGTAGTCTCCTCGACGGGATGCATGGAGGTCTTCTCCACGCCCTACCCCGAGACCGCATGGAAGGTCCCGTGGATCCACTCGCTCTTCGAGAACGCTTCGGCGGTTGCATCGGGTATCGAGGCATCGCTCAAAAAGCAGGGCAGGAAAGAGAAGGTGATCGTCATGGCCGGCGATGGCGCAACGTTCGATATCGGGATGCTCTGCATCAGCGGCGCGTTTGAACGCGGCCACGATATCACCTACATCTGCTACGACAACGAGGCCTACATGAACACCGGCATCCAGCGGTCCGGTGCAACGCCGTACGATGCGAGCACCACGACAAGCCCTGCGGGCTCGCAGTCTTTCGGGAACAAACGCCCGAAAAAGGACATGCCGGCGATCCTTGCAGCCCACGGCGCCCCATATGTGGCGACCGCTTCGGTGGCATACCCGAACGACATGATCCAGAAGGTGGAAAAGGCAATCAACACCGTCGGCCCGACCTACGTGCAGCTCCATGCCCCCTGCTGCACCGGCTGGGGTTTCGAAGGCGACCAGACGATTGCGATTGCAAAACTGGCCATCGAGACCGGCCTCTGGGTGAACTACGAGATGGTGGACGGCCAGGTCACGAAGGTAAAAAAGGTTGTAAGAAAGCCGGTCGAGGAATACTTAAAGACCCAGAAGCGGTTCCGCCACCTCTTCAAGCCCAAGAGGCAGGACGCCGAGATTGCGGCGATCCAGGCGATTGCCGACAAGAATGCCGCAAAGTACGGCATCGATATTAAACTCAAGAAGGAATAAACTCTTTTTTTTGAAAAGTGAATTATTGTTTTATCGATTGTAGTTTTTATTGTGGATTGTAATATTTGTAGATCCATTACGTGTGCTTCGCCGTACTCTGCTACTCTTAGAACTAGGACATTTATGATTACGATCATATCCCCATCCACCGCAAACGGGACATTTGTCGTAATCTACTCCGAGTCCACGTATAACAGTGATTTTTCCGGAACCCTTGCAATGACCACAGGTTATATCAGTCCTACATTTGCCACAAATCGTCATATTATCTTCATCAAGTATTTATTATTTAAATATTTTATTGGGCTATAAGGTAATTTAACAGTTTTACAAAATTTTCAATTCTGTTGAAAAACCGATAATAACGAGAACATAAACAACATACTACTTTTTGGGATACTTATGGGTGAAGCACCAATTGGAGCAATGAGAAGCTTTTCTACAACAAGATGTACAGTAAAAATACGCCATTCATTTGCGTTTAAACATATCCAATCGGCGGTAATTTTTAGTAAAAAATGTTGGGAGATTGAACAACATGCATCACATGAACGAATTACTTCTGAAGAACAAACACTTTATATGGCATATGTTATCAATTCAATTCTTTCATCGGTCACATTTCTTGAAGCAAATATTAATGAATTTTTTTGTGATGTAATCGATAATCCAAACGAGATAAAAAAAACACTTGATACAACTCGTATGAATCGCATACGCCAAATGTGGGAATTAAATGTTCCAAGAACCGCATCATACCCTGTAGTCGCAAAATATCAAATCGCACTAGCACTGACAGATTCAATCCTTTTTGAGGGATCTGAAGAAATATATCAAGATATTAAAACACTGACACAATTGCGAAACGAGTTAATTCATTATGAGCCGTCTTGGATCGAATCCTATGATGATTCAGCTCAAGAACGAAAACATATGAAAGGTATTGGGAAAAAACTACAGCATAAAAAATTTGATCGTAATCCGTTTACTGGTGCAGGTAACCCATTCTTTCCCGACAAATGTCTTGGGTATGGTTGTACAAAATGGGCGATTTCAACAAGTCTTGACTTTTGCAAACAGTTTTATCAAAAAATAAAATTAGAGAGGCACTACGAACTAATCGAAAAATGCATTCAGAATATTCACACCAGTTAAAATCAATTTTTTGTTGAAATATGGACTTATAGCTCTTGAAAAAAAACATCATAAAAAGCTAGGTACTGCACAGGTTAGGACTACACTACGATCTTAAATGAGAATGTCAGCTCTGAAAGGATCAAAAGGCTACGTTATTTTAAACAGATACCGTTGATTTTAATACATTCCAATCCGACATTACTAGGCTACGGGCTCGTGGTCTAGCGGTATGACGTCGCCCTTACACGGCGAAGGTCACCGGTTCGAATCCGGTCGGGCCCATCGTTTTCTGACGTTTTGTTCCGATACGTGAGACTCCGTATATCTCCATCATGCGATTCTTCCCCCTCCTCGCTGCGGCTCGGAGTCGCTCGGCCGCCTCGTCGGGGCCTCTGCTCGGGCAAGGATGTTGATCGGTGCTTTAGGATCTGGGTAGTTGCGTAGCGCAAAACCCGACGAGGCGTTTTGCGCGTCGGACATCGCTATATTATCCCGGACGGCCCCGGTTTGATTGGCACGCTGTACCTTGTGAGAAGCCCTGATGAAGAGAGGCACCGTTTGCAGGAACAGGGAGCCGCAGAACCTGCCCTCCTTCAAGTATGAGGATCCGAATGATGCCAGCCTCAACTGAAGTACCCCTTCTACTCTTCAGCATCAGACCCCCCACCCCTCCCCAAAAGATCCGGACAGGGGGGGTCCCCTCCGGAATTTTCGTAACCCCCCTCCCCCCGGTTTTCCATTTTGTAAAACGGATCCCCACCCCCCCTGTTCTGCACAAAACAGGGGACTACCCCCCCATCGTTCCAGTTTCAAAAGGTGCGTTCCGCGTGGAATGTCCGACGAGAGGGGGAGGGGCCCCCACTCCTTCGGTTATGGACAAGGGGGGTGGGGTATCTCATGGTTGGGGTGGGGGTACCCCCCTGTTGCCCGAACCGGATATGCCCCCCACCCTCCTCCCCTCTTTTTTTAATGTGGGGGGGTAGGGGGTGGTCTCCTGCTAAAAAAATGGACGGACTGCTGGCCGATGGTTCCTGCACATCTTTGGACCCGTTGCCGGGTTTTTAAAAAAAGTCTCAATCCCGTTGTTGAGAATAAAAAAACCCGGGCACGGACTTGGGAAATTAAAAAAACGGCCCGACTGATGGGTATTTTAGATACTCGCCGTTCGGTACCGGAAATAATTAAAAAATGGCACTCTCAGCTTATCCCCGGCTCTTCGTAAACCGGTACGCACCCTTCGGCACGGCAATCTCAAACCGTGCACCTTTGCCCGGTTCCCCGGTTTCATGGATGGTGATACCGGTAAGGGAGAGGATCTCCCGGGAGAGATACAGGCCGAAACCTTTCCTGCGCCCGTATTCCTGATCGAAGATCTTCTCCTTGAGATTTGCCGGGATTCCCGGCCCGTTGTCTTCAAAGAGAAGGACTAGCCCTTCGTCCGTTTCCCTGCTCGTGAGGGAATATGCCGTTGCAGACCCCGCGTGTTCAACGATATTTTCTGCAAGCGCAAAGAAGACATTTTCAAGCATCGGATCGGCATAAATCTCCAGGCCATCAACCTCCAGCTTCCGCTCCAGCTGCGGGAGATTCATATGCGATATCCCCAGAAGGAACGACTGCTCGACATTCTGCCAGCAGGGCGGGGAAAGGCCCAGCGCCTGGAAGGATCGCGCAAATTTCACGGATTCCGACATAGCCTGAAGGACCTGGCCCATTTTTTCAATATACTCCTCGCATTTATTGGAATGCCTGGCTGAATCGGCCATCTGGAGATACGCGGAAAGCGAGAAAACCGAGGTCTCCACATCCTGGATTGAGATGGCATTAAGGACCGTCATCTTCTTTCGCGCAAGAGCCAGCGCTTCCTCGGTCTTTTTCCGTTCATCGAGCTCTTTTATGAGTTCGCGGGTCTTTTCATCGACCGCACGCTGGAGAGAACGGTTCCAGGCAAAGATGATTATGGCAAGTATGGCAAGAATCGCGATGCACGCCAGGAACGCCGTCAGGATCCGGGAGTCAATCCCCGTGGGCTGGAGTTGTGTCGAGACCCACCGGTCTACGATCTGGTCGCGCTCGGCAGGAGAAATAGCGGCTATCCCTTTGTTTAAGATCTCCCGGAGTTCCGGTTCGTTGCTCCGGACACCGACCGAGAACTGGAACTGCTGCGGGCTTGAGGGGAGGTATTCCCCGGATACCTGGAGATTGGTCAGGCCCTGGTGGTCGACAACCCAGCTCGACGATGCGAGGTCGCCGAAATACGCATCGGCCTGTCCGTATGAGACCATTTTCAGGCCGGTCCCGATATTCGGGACGGTGAGCGTATGGATCTTCGGGTACTGCTCCTTTAGCAGAATTTCAGAGGTGTAATTGTCTACGGCAACTACGGTCCTGCCCTCCAGGTCGTTTAAGGTGAGGTTCTGGACGGAATCTTTCCGGGTAATGATGACAAGCGGCGGCTGGTAATAGGGGTGGGTATAATTCAGGTAGCTCCCGCGGAGGTCCGAGATATAGACCGCACCGAGCAGATCCGTCTGGTTTGTCTTGATCATCTGGATACAGGAATTCCAGTCGGACCGATGGACAACCGTGATATGCAGGCCGGTTTTTTCCGCTATTAAATTGAGGAAATCCGCACTTATGCCCTGATAGTTGCCCCGGTTGTCAAAATATTCAAACGGGGGATACTCGGGATCCGGACAGACCGTTATGTCGGGGTGCGCAGAAATCCACTGCTGTTCGTCTGCGGTCAGCTGGACGGTCGCCGATCCTTCCGAGCCGGTATTTCCCGGGATGGCCGGGATAGTATTGAGAAAAACAAAAACCGATACGGCTGCAAGTACGAGAACGATTATTGCAACAAACAGGATAACTGCATTTTTTGAGGGTTTGCCGACCGTCACGCACATCCTCTGTTCTTTACATCTTCCTGTACTTGATTAATGATTCTTTCCATTTTATCGGTAGGGGATGATGCCGGTTAACGGCGTTTTGCGGAGGATTTCCCAAACTGGCCCGCACAGATAAAAGTCCGTGCCGTTTCGTCGTATCCTGCAGGTTTAAGAACAATCCTCACAAACATGTAGAGAAAAAATTACATGGAGTGAACTATAATGGACTTTGGAAATCTCGGGGGACTCGGCGCTTCGGCGGCCGGTTTCATTGCAACTCCTGAAGGCCAGACCGCAGTCAAGAACTTCCTTGCAACGCCCGACGGCACGGCCCTGCTCAAGAACTTCGCAGCAAGCTCGCAGGGCCAGCAGGTCATCATGAGCCTCCTCCCCTCGATTGTCGATGGCATGAACCTGCCCGAGCCGGTCAAGGCCATGATCAAGAGCGCCGTTCCCGCAAAGCAGTAAACCGGGCCGGCATTTTATCCTTTTATCTTTTTTTTTATTCCGTCTACCCGACCGGTTACCTTATATTGTTACGGGATAGAATCTGTATCCAGAGCAAAAGGGGGCATCATTATCGAAGATACAATTCCTATCCCGGACGGGCAGGTCGCAAAGAAACAACTGCACTTCTTCTGGCTTGCCGACTGTTCCGATTCGATGCGCGGAAAGAAGATAGCAACGCTCAACCAGGCAATCCGGGAAGCCCTCCCCGAGATCCAGAAAGCGGTTGCCGCATACCCACAGGTCGATATCCGGATGCGGGCCATCAAATTCTCCGATGACGCTGCATGGCACGTTGGCCCGGACCCGGTTCCCTTATCCGATTTTGTCTGGCCCGAACTCGAAACGAGCGGGCTTACCGCCACGGCAAAGGCGCTCCGCCTGCTTGCGGGAGAACTTTCCATCGAACGCATGCCCCGCCGCGGCCTTCCCCCGGTCTGTATCCTCATTTCTGACGGGTTCTGCACCGATCCGAGAGAGGACTACGATGCGGCCATCGCCGAACTCGGGAAGATCCCGTGGGGGATCAAGGCGGTCCGGCTTTCAATCGCTATTGGCGACGAATCGGATTACAATGCCGCCGAACTCCTCAAGTTCACCAACCAGGACGCAGTCGGCCTTTTAAAAGCGCATTCCCCCGAGGAACTGGTCACCTACATCAAGTGGGCCTCGGTCAGCGCATCGGTAGCCTCGTCACGCGGCAGGAGCCGCGGGGCCCCCGCAGGTGACGAGACCTCGAACGTTGCCCTCGAATCCCCGCCACCGATGATCACGTCCAATACCGACCTGTTCTGAACCGATCATGCCGTTGCCGGAAGAGTTCTCCTGTACCTGCGATACCGGTCTCGGGTGGGCATTCGGATGCAGCCGGACCGGCGCATCCCATATCCGGGCCGGCAAACCCTGTGAGGATGCCTACGCACTCTGGAGCGGGTCGTCCGGCGCACAACCCTGTATTGCCTGTGCGGTAGCCGACGGCCATGGCGATCCCCGACACGACCGAAGCCGGACCGGGTCGGCGCTTGCCGTCGACGCTGCGATAAGCGAGATGGTCGCGTTCCACCGCTCGTATGCGGACGGGAACATCCCCCGCCAGCAGTTCCGGGCAGGGTTCAAGGCAGATTTCCCCCGGCGGGTCACCCGGCGCTGGCGCGATCTCGTGTCCCGCGACTACGAACGCTCCGATCCTGCACCGTCCCCCGGAGAGACTGTGCTTCCCGATGCGGTCTATACCCGGTACGGGACAACGCTCCTTACCGCCCTTGTTGTTTACGACACCATCCTTTTCGGTCAGGTGGGCGACGGCGACCTTATCCTCCTGCGGCCCGACGGCACGCTCGTATTTCCCCTTCCCCGCGACCCGGTCCTTGCGGGAAACGAGACCCACTCGCTTTCCGCTCCCGATGCCCACCTGCTCTGGAGAACGGCGACCATCGACCGGGGCGAAGGCGGCGTCCTTCTCGTTGCAACCGACGGCATCTCCGACTCGTTTGCCGGATCGGAGAGCGATGAGTTTGCGCTTTTCGTCCACAGCCTTGTCGAACGGATCCGGACCTACGGGACCGATTCCGTTGCCACGGCAATGAGCGGCTGGCTCGACCGGTACTCGGAGATTGCGAGCGGCGACGACATGACGCTCGTGTATGCGTCCATCAACCCGGAACACCACGAAAAACCAAAAACCGGTTCGCAGGATGGCGGCAGATCCGTCCCCGGTGAGGAGGCCTGGTAAAACATGTCCCTTGCTGTCGGCACCCGACTCCATGCCGAACTTTCCGGGACAACCGTTACGGTTATACAGAAGATCGGGGAGGGCACGCAGGGGGAGGTATACCTTGTCGAAAGCCCGCAGGGCCGGCAGGCGCTCAAGTGGTACAAGCCCGAGCAGGCGACCCCCGACCAGCGCACGGCGACATCCTACCCCGGCCGCCCCGGCCCGCCGCGCGGGGCCGCGGGCGACGGGCGC
>Ga0183101_1000046_pt2 | contig 12364 bp, 9 predicted proteins | sample Biomet3_FD_127790 | JGI IMG/M metagenome (GOLD analysis project Ga0183101, IMG submission 127790) | Microbial communities from bioreactor (seeded with sewage sludge) at LBNL, California, USA - Biofuel metagenome 3 | ecosystem: Engineered > Bioreactor > Anaerobic > Unclassified ... | reverse complement strand
CACAGCCGGCGCGGCCCCCCCGCCGCGAGCGAGGTGCCCCGCGCCATATTAATTGGGGTTTACTTCAAAGTCGCTCAGGTCCGCGGGCGCGTTGGGGTTGGTGGCCGAAACGTCCAGCGGATAGGCGGTGATCATGCACTGGCGGCTGCCAATGCCCAGATCGGGCGAGGTGTTCAGCCCCACGACCAGATCAAGAACGCCATCGTTGTTCACGTCGGCCAGATCGATTTCAGCCACGGAACCGCGAATGCGCCGCGTTTTCCACTTGAGGCCCAGGCCAACGCCGTCCCAGTAAAGGGCATGCACTTCGCCCTGGGGGAAGAAGCGGTAGCGGTCGAAGAACTGCGCAGCCGTGGAAATGGGCTTGTTGATCAGCAGCGTGTAATGCCCGGTGTTGCCGATGTCGGCGGCAATAAAGCGCATGGGGGCATAATATTTGCTGGGCAGCTGATAGTTTTTGTCCACGCCCAGGCCGGGCATGCCCTTATAGTGGTCCATACCCGTGGCGGAACCGGAATAGCGTTCCATGGTGGTGTGCACAAGCGTGTTGCCATGGCCCTGGAAAACCTTGATGCGTTCATCATCGGTCAGCATGATGAGGTGGTCGCCCTTGCCGTCCTTGCCGCCGGGCATCCAAATGCAGTTGAACACCGTGGCGCCGGTGGGCAGATCAAGGCGGGTGCCAAGCGAGTATTTGCCGTCCTGCTTGGTCATGATGCGCACGCCGGGGGCGAAGAGCTTGAGAGAATCCCAAGCCTGCCCAACCAGCGTGGGCATGTAGGAGGGCGGCACGCGCATAACGCTGAGGTAGTAAGGCACGCGCTCGGCAACGAGCGTCAGCTTGTTGCCCTTGAAGCTATAAATGTAGGAATAGGGGCGGTTGGAAGATTCTTCGGTGGTTGCCACCACCAGTTCCATGGCGCGGTCGCGGTTGAGGTCGATGGCGCGCATGGAGAAGTTGTTGTTGGAACGCGAAATCGTGGTTTCGCCAATCAGCTTGAGCTGCCCGTTGGTGGGCCAGGTGTAGATGCGCAGGTCGTGGTCGCTCAAAATGGCGATTTCGTTTTTGCCGTCGCCGTTAAAGTCGCCCACTGCCATGTCCACCATGTTGTAGCCCAGGCGCTGGGTGCGCAAACGCGAACCGTCGTTGGCGCCAGAACCCTGGTAGCGGAACTGCGGGTTCAGATAAACATTTTGCTGCCCGGTTTCGTTGGTGACGATGTCGCCGTTGGCGGTAGCGCCTCGCGGAGAGGTGGCGGCGGTGGAACCAGGGGTGCGCATGGCCGTTGAAACGCCAAAAACCTCCTGCCCCAGAGCGGAACTCAGCCCTTGCACGGTTGTGGTCAGCGCGCTCACAGGCCCCTGGGCGGTTTTGCTCCAGGTTTGGCCCGATTTGCTCACACTGTTGACCACAACGGTGCTTTCATTGCCCATAACGCTTACGGAGCCCCAAATGGCAGCGTCTGCCCCGGAAGACCGGAGCGCCTGCTGGGCTTCCGCCTGACTGGACGCCTTGCCTTGGGCTGAGCGCACATCAAGGATGCCTGGGCGATCCAGACGGCCCTGAATGGTGGCCGGAACGGCCTTGGAAAGGTAAGCGTAGCTCTGGGGGGCATTGACCGTAAAGGGCAACACCACAGCGCTTTTGGCCGCTGCCTCTGCAGCGCCAGCCGCAACGGCGGCAAGCAGCAGGCAGACGGTGAAAGTCAGTCGCATGGCGAATTTCATTCCATTCTCCTTGAGTATTCATGCAAATACCCGGTAAAGTACGGCCATTAAGGCCGTTGTGCGTGCTCCGGCGCGGGCAGAAAGATGCGCGCTGACCGGACCTCCGCACCCGCGCACTATACGCACACTTGCAGCGTCGCGCAATACGCAAAGGCGCGTGCCGCGTGCCGCGCAGGCCATAAATTTCTTGCGGGATGCGCGCCCTGTCCCTACTATGCCCCATGCCCAAAACGCTTGCCCGTTCCTTCCGGCTGGTATGCCCCCCGGAAGCCATCCCGAAAGTGGAAGCCCTGCTGCGCGCCCAGGGGTATGACTTCGAGCCGGAACCCTTTTCGCCCTGGTGCCGCCGCCTGGTGGACGAACCGCGCCCGCTGGGCGGTTCACTGGCCGCTTTTTTCGGCTACATCTATATTCAGGACCGTTCGTCCATGTTGCCCCCGCTCGCCCTGGCCCCCGCGCCGGGCGGAGCCGTGCTGGACATGTGCGCCAGCCCCGGCAGCAAAACGGGGTTTCTGGCCCAGCTGGTAGGCCCCACGGGCTTTGTGCTTGGCAACGAGCCTTCGCCCACAAGGTTGGGCACGCTGCGGGCCAATCTGCACCAGCTCAATTTGTTGCAGGCCGCCACCTGTTCCTACAGCGGCGACGCGCTGCCCCTGATCCCCGGCTCGTGGGACGCCATTCAGCTTGACCCGCCCTGTTCCGGCTGGGGCACCGTGGAAAAGAATCCGCAGGTGCTCAAACTGTGGCAGGGCGATAAACTCGACGCTCTTACCGGGCTGCAACAGCGTTTGTTGCGCCACGCCGCGCTGCTGCTGCGGCCGGGCGGGCGGCTGGTCTATTCCACCTGCACCACCAACGTGGACGAAAACGAGGCTCAGGTGCGCTTTGCCGAAGAAGCGCTGGGGCTGGAACGTGTGCCGCTTGCGCCGTTTCCCGGTTTTGTGTGGGAGGAACTGCCCGGTGGAGAAGGCACGCTGCGCGTGGACGGCGCGCGCTCGCAGGCGCAGGGGTTTTATGTGGCCTTGCTGCGCAAGCCGGAGGAGCTGGTGGTAGCGGGGGCGGCGGATGCGCCGTGCGCCCCGGAGGCTGCGCCTTTGACGGCGCGCGACGGGCTGCGTGATGTTTTGGGCGATGCCCCGCGCGAAGCGCGGCGCGGAGGCCGCAAACGCGGCGACGGGCGCACGGCGGAGCGGGCCGTGGGCAGTCCCCTGCCGTTGGACGCGCTGGCCGGGGCCGTTTGCGACCCGGATATGCTGCCGCCGGGCCGGGCCGTGCTGTTCGGCGAGCATGTGCGCTTTGTGCCGCCCCATGCGGACCAGCTGCTGCCGCCCGCCTGCGTGTGGCAGGGCGCATTGCTGGGCAAGTTGTGCGGCGGCGTGCTTGACGCCGCGCCGCGCCTGCGCGCGCTTATGCCCCGGAATCCGGATGCCGCCGCGAACCTGGTGTTGGACGATGCGGCCGACATCGTGGCCCTGCTCAGTGGCCAGAGTCGCCAAACGGGCCTTGCCGGGCGCGAGGCCGGGCTATGGTGGCGCGATCTGCCCCTGGGGCGAGTTACGCTCAAGCAGGGCCGCGCCATTGCCGGGTTCCGGTAGAAGGGCGCGGCTGCGGTTGCGTCGTGATTGCGGCGCACGAACGCTTTTTACGGGAGCGGTCCTTTTTGGGGGCCGCTCCCTTGTTTTGCGCGCATCGTCCGCAGCGCCGCGTGGTGGATTGCACGGCCTTGCGGCGTGCGGGCTTGAAACCGGCGGGCCTCGCCGCCGCCTTCAGGGCGCGGCAGGCGTGGGACATTGTTCCCGGCCATTGTCGTTGGCCGGGTTACGCGCGGGCAGCCGCCAGCATTCTTCCGCCCCACACTGCCTGCCCCAGCGAAAGCCCGCCGTCGCCGGGCGGCAATTCGTGATGGGTGAGAGCGCAAAGCCCCTGTTGCGCCAGGGCCAGCGGCAGCAGCCGCGCCAGCGTGGCATTCTGCATCACGCCGCCGGTCAGGCCCACTTCCGCAATACCCAGCTCGCGCGCGGCGCGGCCCGCCATGGCCGCCAGCGCCAGCGCCAGACTCAGATGAAAAAGCGCCGCCGCGTCCTGGGCGTTCGTGCCCCGCGCCTGGGCCTCCGCGACCTGGGCGAACAGGCCCGCGCTGTCCAGTTGCAGCAGACCGTCGTGGCGCGCAAGGCCCACAGGCCAGATCAGGCGCGCCGTCGCGCTGTCCATGGCCCGGCCTTCCAGCGCCGCGCGCAGCGGAGCGGAGGCCCGGCCCGCCGCATCTTCCAGCCGAATGGCGGCTTGCCCCTCATAGCTGGTGGCAAGGCACAGCCCCAACTGCGCGGCCACAGCGTCGAAAAGACGGCCGCAGCTGGACGTGAGCGGGCAATTGAGGTTGCGGCGCAACATTTCTTCTATGGCCGTTGCGGCGGGTTGCTGTTCCGGCAGCCACGGCGCGGGCCAGCTGGTCGGGGGTTCCCTGCTCGCGCACTGGGCGCGCAGGGCCAGCGCAATGCGCCAGGGCTGCCGCACGGCCGCGTCGCCGCCCGGCAGGGCGAAGGGGGCCAAACGGCCCAGCCTGCGCCATTGGGGCCGCGCCAGTTTCATAAACAACAGTTCGCCGCCCCACACCGTGCCGTCGTCGCCAAGGCCGGTGCCGTCAAGGCACAGGGCCAGCGCCGGGCCGTAGTGGCCGTTTTCCGCCAGCACCGAGGCGGCGTGCGCCGCGTGGTGCTGCAAGCGCCACAGGGGCAGACCGTCGCGCGCGGCGCGGGCCTCGGCATAGCGGGTGGAAAGAAAATCAGGATGCGCGTCGCAGACCAGCGCGGCCGGGCGCACTTCCAGCAGGGCTTCGAGATGCGCGGCCACTTCCTCGTAAAAGGCCAGCGTGGCGGGGTTTTCCAGATCGCCGATGTGCTGGCCCACAAAGGCCTCGCGCCCGCGCGTGAGGCAGGCGGTGGCCTTGAGCTCCGCGCCGGTTCCCATCACGCAGGGAGCGTCGGCCTCTGATTCCGGCAAAAAAACAGGCCGGGGCACATAGCCGCGCGCGCGCCGGTAGAACAGCGGTTCGGCCAGCTGCCCAGGCGCTTGGGCGGCGCCAACGCCGGGCGCGGGCAGGCGGGGCTGCAAGGTGGCCACGCTGTCGTCCACGCGCACCAGAATGTCCCTGTCGTGCAACAGCCAGGCGTCGGCCAGGCCGTCAAGGCGTACCAGAGCCTCGCGATTGCCCAGGCAGATGGGTTCGCCGCCCGCGTTGGCGGAGGTCATGACCAGCACGGGGGGCAGCCCCTTGCGCTCGGCCATACGCTTCGCCAGGCGCTCGAACAGCACGGCGTGCAGCGGGGTGTAGGGCAGCATGAGGCCCACGCTGCTGGTGTCCGGGGCCACCTCTGGCGGCAGGTACGCGGCATCCCCCTTGCCGTTCGCGGCGTCGGCTTTGTCGTCCGGCCTGCGGCGGGGGCAGAGCACAATGGGTTTTTCCGGGCATTGCAGCAAGGCTTCGTGTTCCGGCGCGAGCAGGCACAGGGCGCGGGCGCTGGGCATGTCGCGCACCATGAGGGCCAGCGGCTTGTGCGGCCTGCTTTTGCGGCGGCGCAGTTCGCGCAAACTCTGCGGGTTGCGGGCGTCGCAGGCCAGCTGAAAACCGCCCAGCCCCTTGAGCGCCAGAATGCCGCCGTCAAGGATGGCGCGCACGGCTTTTTCCAGCGCATCGTGCTGGTTTTCCGGCGTGGGGGCGGTGCTGTGGCGGTCCGCTGCCGCCGCGTCCACAAACCACAGGCGCGGGCCGCACTGGGGGCAGGCCACGGGCTGGGCATGAAAACGCCGGTCTGCCGGATTGGCGTATTCGGCGGCGCAGCGTTGGCACAGCGGAAAACAGCTCATGGACGTGACCGCGCGGTCATAAGGAATGGACCGTGTGATGGTGTAGCGGGGGCCGCAGTTGGTGCAGTTGGTGAAGGGATACTCATAACGGGGATTGGCGGGGTCGCGCATGTCGGCCAGGCAATCGGCGCACATGCCCATATCCGGGCTGACAAGCACGCTGTGCCCGGCGTGGCCGGAGCTGGCAACGATGCGGAAGGCCTCTTCGCCAGGCAGGGGGGGCAGGTCGTCCTCCGTCACTGACGTCAGCCGCGCCAGGGGCGGCAGCTCGGCACGCAGGCGTTGACCAAAGCGCAGCACTTCTTCCGGCGCGCCCTGCACCTCCATGCGCACACCTTCTGAGGTGTTGCCCACCGTGCCGGTAAGCTCCCCCTCGGCGGCGAGGCGATAGACAAAAGGTCGAAAGCCCACGCCCTGCACCTGGCCGGATGCCACAAAGGCCCGGCGAACCGTCAATTGTTTGTTCATGCCGCAGCATAGCGCAAAGCCGCGAGGGTGTCAGCAGGGCGGGGCATTCCGCGCTGTTGGCAACAATGGCTGATGGGCCATGCGCCCGGCGGCCCGCCACCCCATCGCGCCTGCCGTGCCGGTGGTTTGCCGTGTTGCTTTTGCCGAAGCGCGGCTTGCGGGGGCCTGGGCTTTTCGGTATTTTGAAGAACGTCCCCCTTTGGCGGCATTCCGCCGGGACAGCTTGCAACCCGGCAATTCCGGCAACCAGGAGCGTCTATGCCCCCCTCCCGCACCATTGGTTCTCGCATCCGCGCCTTTCGTGAAGAACGCGAGGTCACCCTGCAAACGCTTGCCCAAAACACGGGCCTTAGTCAGGACTATCTTGAAAAGCTGGAATCGGACGCCATCTACCCCTGCATCGGCCCCCTGCAAAAGGTGGCCCGCGCCCTGGGAGTGCGCCTTGGCACGTTTTTGGACGACCAGTTTTCGCGCGATCCGGTGCTGAGCAGCATCAACGGAGAGGCCGAGGCGGACGAAGCCCTGCACACGGGGCGCATTCCGCGCTCCAGCTATACCTATCATGCGTTGGGCAAGGGCAAGACCGACCGCAACATGGAGCCCTTCCACATCCGCATTTTTCCCGACGGCGGCGAGCGCAAGACAACCTCGCACCAGGGGGAGGAATTCATTTGCGTGCTCAAGGGCGAGCTGCTGGTGGTCTATGGCCGCGAAACCCGCATTCTCAAGCCCGGCGAAACCATCTATTACAATTCCATTGTGCCCCACTATGTCGGCGCTGCCGGTGACGAACCGGTGGAATTTCTTGCTGTTACCTATAATCCCTGAGGCTCTGCCCCTGTTGCGGGCAGGTTTTTGCACATTCGCGGCGCACACGCCGCCACAAGCCTTCGGGAGGACATATGGAAGAAAAGGTTCGCGAACGACAGGCGCAGTTTGAGCTGCGCGAGCTGACGCTGGGGCAGGTGCTCGACCAGACGGTGGCGCGCATTCCCGATAACGATGCCGTGGTGTATCCCGACCGCAATTATCGCCAGACCTGGCGCGAATTTGGCGCGCTGGTGGACGATTTTGCCAAGGGCCTTATGGCCATGGGGGTGCAGAAAGGGGAAAAGGTGGCGGTGTGGGCCACCAACGTGCCTTACTGGGTGGCCCTGCAATTCGCCACGGCCAAAATAGGCGCGGTGCTTATTACGGTGAACACCAACTATCGTGAACACGAGCTGCGCTATCTGCTCACCCATTCAGAGTGCGAAAACATTTTTCTTATTGATAGCCTGCGCGACCACGATTACCTGGACACGCTCTACCGCATCGCGCCCGAACTGCGCGTGCAATCGCGCGAAAGTTTTGTGTGCAAAAGTCTGCCGCACCTCAAGCGGGTGTGCTTTTTGGGGGCGGAGAAGCACCGGGGCATGTATTCCGTGCCGGAGATCCTGGACCTTTCCGTTATGGTGACGGACGAGGAATACCGCGCCCGGCAGGCCCAGCTTGACCCCTGGGACGTCATCAACATGCAGTATACCTCTGGCACCACGGGGTTTCCGCGTGGGGTCATGCTGACCCATGTGGGCGTGGGCCTCAACGGCTACTGGATAGGCCGCCACCAGAATTTCGGCCCGGAAGACCGCGTGTGCCTGCCGGTGCCGCTGTTCCACTGCTTCGGCTGCGTGCTGGGCGTTTCGGCCTGCGTGAACAACGGCGCGACCATGGTCATTCTTGAGTCGTTCAATCCCCTCAAGGTGCTGGCGGCGCTGGACAGCGAACGCTGCACCGCCGTTTACGGCGTGCCCACCATGTTTCTGGCCGAGTTGGAACACCCGCTGTTCCGCCGCTTCGACCTTTCGCACATGCGCACGGGCATCATGGCCGGTTCCGTGTGCCCCGAACCGCTCATGCGCCGCGTGGTGGACGACATGCACATGACGGAAATCACCATTTGTTATGGGCTTACCGAGGCTTCGCCGGTCATGACGCAATCGGACATTCATGATCCGCTGGCGCTGCGCTGCGAAACCGTGGGCTGCGCCATGCCCGGCATCGAGGTGCGGGTGGGCGATCCCGACACCTGCGAGGAGCTGCCGCGCGGCGAGGTGGGCGAAATTCTCTGCCGTGGATACAACGTGATGAAGGGCTATTATCACATGCCCGAAGACACGGCCAAGGCCATCAGCCCCGAGGGCTGGCTGCATTCCGGCGATTTGGGCACGATGGACGAAGACGGTTATCTGCGCGTGACCGGCCGCATCAAGGATATGGTCATACGCGGCGGCGAAAACGTTTATCCGCGCGAAGTGGAAGAATTTTTGCTGAGCATGCCCGGCGTTCTGGATGTGCAGGTGGTGGCCGTGCCCAGCCGCAAATATGGCGAAGAGGTGGGGGCCTTCATTGTTCCCAAGCCCGGCTTTGATATTCAGGCTGAAGACGTGCGGGATTTTTGCCGGGGAAAAATTTCGTGGTTCAAGATTCCCAAATACGTCAAAAGCGTCACGGGCTTTCCGCTGACGGCCAGCGGCAAGATTCAAAAGTTCAAGCTGCGTGAGATGGCGGCGGAGTTCTGGCCTGAGCCCATGAAAGGATAACGAGGCGCGCCGCCGCGTTTGTGGCGCGCTGGGTGGTGCGAACTTTGGCAGGGGCCGCCCGCATGTTTCGCACAGAAAGCGTAAGCCGCCCCTGCCTGGCTGAACCGCCGCATTTTTGCCATAAACCGGGTGCGCCCCGCGCGCCCACAACCGATGCCGAAGAACATTCATGAGCAACCAAGAATTTTCCCTTACCCCTGAAGCGCCTCTTTCCATGACCGCCGCGGCCACGCCGCCGGAAGCCGAAAAGGCCGCCTCCCCTGCGGAGCAAACCTGCGCGGGGTGCCCGCTTGGGCAGATTCCCGCCACGGTGTGGAAAGACCTGCTGCGCCGTCCCTTTCGCAAGCGGCACCCCTTTGTGTTTTGGGCCGTGCTGTTGCTGATGGCGGCGTGTGCCGCCCTGCTTGGGGCGGCGCTGGGCGGCAATGGGCTTGTGCGCGGCCCGCGCCTGGCCCTTGTTTCCGTAGCCGGCCCCATCATTGACCCGGAACCCACGCTGGCCTGGATTCGCCAGATAGAGCGCGACCCGCAGGTTAAAGGCGTGTTGCTGCGCGTTGATTCGCCCGGCGGCGGCGCGGCGGCCTCGCAGGAACTGTATCAGGCGCTCAACACGCTGGCGCAAAAAAAGCCTTTGGCCGTGAGCATGGGTTCCATGGCCGCTTCCGGCGGGCTGATGGTGAGCATGGCGGGCGCGCGGCTGTTCGCCAATGCCTCCACGGTCACCGGCTCCATTGGCGTGCGCATGGATATTCCGCAGTTGCAGGGGCTTATGGGCAAAATAGGCGTGGGGCAAGAAACGCTCACCACCGCGCCCTACAAGGACGCGGGGTCGTATATGCGCCCGCTGAGCCCGGACCAGAAGGAATATTTCAAGCGCGTGCTTGAAGACATGCACCAGCAGTTTGTGGATATTGTGGCTGCCGGTCGCCATATGGAACACGAGCGCGCGGCCGCGCTTGCCAGCGGCAAGATTTTCACCGGGCGCGAGGCGCTGCGGCTAGGGCTTGTGGATGAGCTTGGCGGGCGGGGAGCGGCCGTGGCCTGGCTGGCGGAAAAGTGCGAAGTGCCCGCCGACCGCAAGCTGCTGGCCCGGCCCAAAGAGGACGGCTGGCTGCCGCGTGGGCTCAAAACCATGCTGGGCCTCGACATTGGTTCGCTGGGCATTTTTGCCGCCGGGGGCAACTGGCGCACGCCCGTTTTTCTGTATCAGTTTTAGGCGTCTTGCCCGCTGCGCGCAGGGCGGCGGGCGCACGGCGCAGGCTTTTATAATTAACCAATTATATTGAAAAAATATCCATTCAAGCAAGGGCGGTTGTTGTGGACAGCCGCCCTTGCTTGTGCCAAAATTCGGCCGAAAAATTTCATTGAAACGTGAACGTTTCAGGAGGCGTTGCCATGAGGTATGCGCTGTTGAGGCTGTTGATGGGCTGTGTGATTTTGGGGTGCCTGAGCGGCCAGGCCGCCGCGGCGGAAAAGAAGTTCAACCATGGCAGCGTGGATTTGCCCGCAAGCTGCACCGCCAAGGAAAAGGACGGCATCGCCACTGTTTCGTGCGGGCAGGATTCCTTTTTTTCCATAGGTATTTTCACCAAGGCCGAGGCGGGCAATCTTTCCACGCGGCAGTTTGCCGAAAAACAGTCGGCCCGGCTTAAGGGCACCGCCCCCGTAAAGGCGGACGACGGGGGGGGCTGGTCTTTTCAGGCCATGTCTGGCCGTGTGATGACCAACGCCGACGTTTCTTCCGACGGCACTCTGATTTTGCTGTTCATCAGCGACGTTAGCGACAAGGATTGGCCCGACGCGTTGCAGAAGGCCTATGACTCTTTGCGCGGAGCCGACGACGCGGCCGACACGCTTATTCAGAAATCGCTTTTCGAGCGGGAATAACCCGCGCGCAAGCGCCTAAAAAAGCCCCGTGGAAATTTTCCACGGGGCTTTTTTTATACCGTCCACCACGCGGAACACGCCGGGCCGAACCAAGCGTGCCGGACCAAGCGCGCAGCACCACGCAAAATACACCATGCAGAGCACGCCGGGCAGGGCACGCCGGCCGCCGCCCTCGGGCAGAGCGCTGCCGGGCCACGCACCATGCCGCCGCTATGGGCATGCCCGCCGCTGAACTTGCCGGTAGCCTTGCCCCCTAGGTTGTGCCGGGTTGTTCCCTTGACATTGTGCCTTTGCCATACAACACGCGGCGGGGGTGTGCCTTGCTGTGCGCAGTGGACGTGAATATTGTGCGTAAAACTTGTAACATTATGAAAATATTATTTTTTCATAAAAATTGTTTGTGCGTAACACGGCGCAATACCTTGCAGCAAACCACGGCCCTGCGCGAAAATGGGGGGCACGCAGGTGCGGATGGGCGCGTGGGGCAGTGGGCGAGGGCCAAGGCGCTGGGGTCATTTTGTGCAAAGCGGTTGTCCATGTGCGTGTGCTTTGTGCAAAACACATATAACATACTTATTACTATAACCTTTTTGAGAACATGTTGCGCACGTTTTACAAGTGTTTTGGCCTGTGGGCGTTAGCGACAAGGGGCCACAAGCGCGGGGGTGGGGGGGCAAAGGGCAGGCAGCGGCGGCGACATCGCAGTTGCACCATGGCACGAAAACGCGGGGCCTGCGGTCTGCGCCCTCAGGCTGTTTCGTCATATCTGGCCGCTGGCTGTTGCGACGGTTAACGCGGCTCGCCGCGCGGTGCCCAGGGCTGTTCCAAACACGACGCCCCTATTGTGCGTAATGAATATTATCTCACTAAAATAATTTATTTTTTATGCAGCTCAAAATGTTTCTGAAGGTGAACGCGGCGTTGCGTAAAAGCACAGGCGAAGAGCTTGCGCGGTCGCCTTTCACCGGGGCTACTCAAGGGTTGCCGCACAGGCGCGGTGAACAGGCAGAGCGGGGCAGGGCGGGGGCACAGACAATTTATAAGGGGGCGTGGGGCGGGGATCCCGCGAGCATGGAACAGGGCTTCGATAGGGGCTGCGATAGGGGCGGCGGCCAAAGCCCCGTGATGCGGGAGGCGGGGTATGGGTTCAGCTGGCAGGGGCGGTCGGCTCCGGCCGCACGGGCAGCGGTTCCCCCAGGTCTACACCGGCGGGGCTGACCACGGCGCGGAAGGGATACATCTCCACCCCCGCCCGCAGGGCCGCATAGAACAGGGCGGCATATTCCGGGTCAATGAAATCGGCTGGGGCAAAGCAGGCTCCGTCCGGGCGCTGCACCAGATAGAACATGGCCCCGCGCTCGCCGTGGGCCACCACATCCATGAGTTCGCGCAAATGTTTTTGCCCGCGTTCGCTGGCCGCGTCGGGAAAGCACGCGGCGTTGTCCTCCACCATGGTGACGTTTTTGCACTCCACCCACAGGGGTGGCAGGTTTGGCCCGGTGAGCAGCCCGTCCAGGCGGCTTTGGCCGCGCTTCGCCTCGCGGACAAGGCAGGTATAGCCCTGCGCAAAGGGCAGGCGGCGCGCGTTAAAGGCGGCCTCAAGCATGCGGTTGGGCACGCTGGTGTTGACGCCCACCCAGAAGCCGGGGCCTTGCGGCACAGCTATCTGCGGTTCAGGAACCTCTTGTGGGGGTGTTTGTGTCATTGGCTGCATGGCTATTGCCGGTGCCGCTGCTGGCGGTAATGCGCCCTGAGGCGTGGCGGCCGGTGCCTGTGGTGATGCCCCCGCCGCCAAGGTCACTGCCGGGGTCGCTGCCGGGCGCGGTGCGGAGCCG
>Ga0183101_1001204_pt3 | contig 12368 bp, 6 predicted proteins | sample Biomet3_FD_127790 | JGI IMG/M metagenome (GOLD analysis project Ga0183101, IMG submission 127790) | Microbial communities from bioreactor (seeded with sewage sludge) at LBNL, California, USA - Biofuel metagenome 3 | ecosystem: Engineered > Bioreactor > Anaerobic > Unclassified ... | reverse complement strand
AAAATAGTCCTAAAAGTTCTTTCCTCCGATATTCTGCACAAAACAGACGCAGGCGGCGTTAAAGTCTGCAATAAAACCGAATTGGAGAGCGTTTGGCAATATTTTAAAGCGGCATTCCCACAGGCAAACAATTTTATGCTTTGCGAATTTATGGAATATACCCCATTTGCCTTGGGCGCAGAAATTCTTTTGGGCGCGCGCCGCGATAAAGCCTTCGGCCCTGTAATAACATTGGGCATCGGCGGTACGGACGCCGAATTTTTGGCTTCTTCACTAAAAAATTCTCCTACATCAATCACAAACGCGGAAGAAAAAGACTTCAAAACTTTTATAAAAAATTCTTTTATCTGGCGTTATGCGGGCGGGCTTGCGCGCGGTGCAAAACCTTTGGCAGAAATCGGCGACCTTGAAAATTGGATCAATAAAATTGCCGCTTTAATGCTTAAAAAATCAGATTTCACTATAGAAGAATTAGAAATCAATCCTCTTGCCGCGTCAAAAGACGGGCTTTGCGCGCTTGACGGTTTAATACGTTTTTCGTCCGCTAAGAAAGAAGAAGAAAAGCTTAAGGTTACGCAAGCGGGTATAAAAGCTTTGCTTGAACCGCAAACCGTGGCGGTATCAGGGGTCAGCGGCACAAAAATAAATATGGGCCGAATAATTTTGAAGAATATAAAAGAATCCGGCTTTGACCCTGAAAATCTTTTTATAATAAAACCCGGCGAAAGCGGAGAAATTGACGGAGTTAAATGTTTTGAAAGCTGCGCCGCGCTGCCGCGCAAAGTTGACAATCTTATTATTACCGTGCCCGCCAAAAATGCAGCGGACGCTCTTAAAGACGCGGCGCAAAGCGGCAAAGTTAACGGCGTTATTGTCATCAGCGGCGGCATAGGCGAAAAACAAGGCACGCAAAACCTTATGCAGACGGTTGAAGACATTATCAAAAAAGGCAAAGAAATAAACCCGGATTTCACGCTTAACGGAAGCAACAGCCTCGGAACGGTTTCAAACCCCGCAAAAGTGAACGCGCTTTTTATCCCAAAAAGCAAATTTACACCTCCCCTGGGCGAAAATAAAAATCACGCGCCCTGCGCCTTTATCAGCCAGAGCGGCGCTTTCGTAATTTCTTCTTTAAGCCGTATGGAAGAAATAAAACCGGTTTACTGCATAATGAGCGGCAACCAGCTTGACGTTACCGCCGCAGATTACTGCGAATATCTTGCAGACGACGACAAAATTAAAGTTATCCTTTTATATGTTGAAGGTTTCAAACGCGGCGAAGGCGCAAAAATGATTCAAACGCTGAAAAAACTAAAAAGCCGCGGCAAACGCGCAGTGATTTATCTTGCGGGCAGAACCCAGGCTGGCAAAAAAGCCGTTATGGGGCACACCGCTTCTATAGCGGGCGATTACGTTACGGCAAAAACCCTGCTTCAAAAAGAAGGCGCTTTTATGGCCGCAACTCTTGAAGATTTTATATCGCTTTCGCGCCTTGCCTGCACGTTAAAAAAGCCAGCAAGCAACAAAGTTTTTATGATAAGCAACGCGGGTTTTGAAAGCAGCGCCATGGCAGACGCGCTCAGCGAAAAAGGCCCTTTATGCTGCGAGCTTCCCAAAATGCCTTTAAAAGATAAACTAAGCGAAATTCTTGCGCGTTACGGCCTCAGCGGCCTTGTGGACGTCAGAAATCCTTTTGACGTAACGCCTATGTGCCCTGATCTGGCCGCGCTTGAAGCAGTTGAACAAGCGGCCGCAAGCGGGCAATACGGCGCAATTTTGTTTGCCACCGTTCCCCTGAGCCCCGCAATAAAAACATTGCGGGAAGAAAACCCGTTTCTTATGCAAAAACTTGCGGAAATAAGCAAGAAATATTCGCTCCCGCTCGTCATAAGCGTGTCCGCGGGAAACAAATTTAATTTTTACAGAGATTTGGCATCGGAAGCAGGCCTGCCCGTCTTTAATAATGCAGACGAAGCGGTAAGAAAGCTTGCGCTTTTTATAAAATTATCTGTTTAAAGTAGGCATTGAATTATCGTTGATTGCCGCAACCCTTGAGAACACCGACAACTTTTTGTTGTCGCGGTTAATCATATAATCCATATTGAGAAAGTAAACCGTAAGAGCAATCTGTATATAAAAGGAACAAAAACCCGCCGCAATAACCTTGAACGCAAAAACTATTTGCGCGCTGCCAGCGTGCAGTAAAGAAGAAACCGCCATAATTAAAACATCGTTAAAAATATAAACCAAAAGACAAAGCGCGAAATTGATAAATAACGCAAGCACCAAAAAGTGAATCAGCCTGATGCCGCGGCCGCGTATAAGCCTGTAGCTGTAATAAAAAACATCGCCTATGCCTTTGCCGCGCAGGACAGCCGCCTGCGGGAAGAAAACTCCGCCGCACAAGAAAACCACCGCCAATAAACCGAACAAAACAAATAATGCGCCGTGCACAAAAGCCAGATTTTCCGGCAAAGCTATAACGTAAATGAACAAAACGGGAACAGCCATAAAAATAAGGAGTATAAGGAAAAACGCCAAAAACGCCGCAAGCAAATTGACTAAAGAAGCTACCGCGTGCGGGATTATATAATAAAGGCCCGCGCGCTCTTTGTTTAATATTCCTTCAACTATAAAAAATACGAAGCATAACGAAAGAGCATAAACTAAGAAAAAAACCGCCGCAGCAACACATACGGATTGGTGCGAAGAAGCCTGCTGCGCCAAATAAGGCAAAAATAAATGAATATTAAAAGAACCCGGCGGTACAAATTCCGTAAACTGCGGCAAAACAGGCAAAGATATAAATAAAATGAGCAATGCCGGCGCAAGATAAAACAAAATTACGGCAGGCAGCGCCCTTAAAAAAGTAAACATTGAAAGACCCGTAAGTTCCAAAACGGAAAGCATTCTTTTTGTAATATCCATAGTATTTTGCCTTATTTCTTAGCGGAGTTTTGGGTGTTCCCAGGCGGCACGGACGAAAGCCCGTCCTGCCAAATTTGCGTCTGAGGTATTGATGGGTCTTCAACCTCAACAGGCAGCGAATTATCCTCTTTTTTAAATTCGCGCAAAGCTTCCTCCCTGTTCGGGCGGCCCAAAGCGCTCAGCTTTTCCGTATCCGCGCTTACATTGACGTCAACAGGTTTAATGTTTTTAAAAATCTCCGTAATTTCGTGCGGGGCTGATTTGCCTGAAGATATTTCAATGCCCTCGTGTTCCGGTTCGGGCTCAGGCTCGGGTTCTGGTTTAAGTTCCAGATTAAGAAACACAACCGAATTTGCGCTCATCATAAAAGAATAAAGGAAAACTATCAGGAAAATAACCGCAAACGCGGCAGCGGCAACGCTTATGAGTATAAAAGGAATATAATTTGCGCCGACAGCGCCGGAAAGCATAAAAGAAAAGAACCTTTCTGAAATCCACGGGATAAACACTTTAAGCGCAACAGCAAGAATAAGGCCCGCGGCAAAAAACAAAGCAGCACCAATAAAAGAACACACCATAAGCCAGGCCAGAATCTTAATCCAGCGCCCTTTGACCATATAATAACTGTATTTTAAAGAATCTATGACACCCGCATCTCTGAGATATATTGCCATCGGGGCAAATATAAAAAACGGAATTACTATTATATAGAGTATAAACAGAACCAATATAAAAGGAAGAACTATCATCGGATTTTTAAAAAACAGAAGAGGCAAATACGTTACCGCAAAAAATGCCGCGCTGATAATAAAAACGCCTAAAATTCTGTGAATTCTAAGCAAAACTTTTGCCATATTTTCAAACGTCGCAGTTTTTTTGCCGTCGGCAAAATCTTCGCAGAAAAATATATAAGAAAACAAAGTTACCGCGGAAATAAAATAAAAAAGCTGGAGGCACATAAAAGCAAACACGCTCCAGATGCCAAACGACATAAAATTAAGACATATAAATAAAGATATCAGACCAGCAAAAAACAACAGAAACAAAACAAAGCTTATTTTTGCAGAAGGCCATATCCCTTTAAGCCATACCGCAAACGAGGCCTTTAAGAGTTCGGAAAAATTCAAATGCCTTCTTTTTATATCAGCCAAATTCATAAATTTGAGCTCCCCTTTTTTTATAATTTAGATTATACATTAAATCAAATAATATGTAGAATAATGTTATGAATAATGCGGAAAAGGCAGCTTCTCTTCTTATAAACAATATAACGGGCAAAGAAAACCCGCTCAGGCTTTCTTACGAAAAAGCAAATTTTTTCCCCGATAAAAAAGCGATAATAGCTTCGTTTAAATCTCTGAGAGATTTGATTTTCGTATACACGGCAAAAAATAAAAATTCAAAACTCCAAAAAGTTTTATATACAAAGAAACTCTCAAAAACTTTAAAAGTCCTTCAGAAACAAATAAAAAACACATACTGTCTTTTCTGCTCAGAAAAATCAGACTGCGCGCTGTGCGACAAAAAAGCCGCAGAAATCATAAAAGAATTTGCGGATAATCTCCCCCTTTTGCAGCAATATGCCTTGGGCGACGTCAATGCCGCCTATAACGGAGACCCAGCCGCACAGGATAATTACGAAGTCCTTTTGTGCTATCCGGGGCTTAAAGCGGTAGTATACCAGCGCATGGCGCATTTCTTTTATAAAAAAGGCATAAAACTTATCCCCAGAATAGTAACCGAATACGCACACAAAGAAACAGGTATAGACATTCACCCCGGGGCGGAAATAGGCAAAAACTTTTTTATTGACCACGGCACCGGCGTCGTCATAGGCGAAACAACAACCATAGGCGACAACGTAAAAATATACCAGGGCGTAACATTGGGGGCAAAAAGCTTCCCGCTTGACGAAAAAGGCAATCCGCAAAAAGGAATCAAACGCCACCCCGACGTAGGCGATAACGTAACGATATACGCCGAAGCCACAATTCTGGGGCCTGTAAAAATAGGCAAAGGCGCGGTGATTGCGGCCAACACGTGGATTACCAACGATGTTCCCGCAGGAGCTTTTTGCAAAGAGCAGCGCCAAAATAAAAAATTTCTTTGCGAAGACAAACATAAAACGACTGTTAAATAAAACAGCCGTTTTTAAGTGAATAGAGAAATAAATATACCAAAGCGAAAAGATATTTTTTCGCTTTCAGACGTAAAGAATACCATTATCAGCCTCTTGCTTAGTTATTCTTCAAATTATATAATGGATATATAAACATACTAACTAAATTGTTTTTTATTCTATGTAATCGGAGAATCACACATGGCAGAAACAAAAAAACAAACGGTCAAGACAGATGAAGCGGAAGGTTTGAAAAAACTTAACGCGACTGTCGCAAAAGTTTTGGCCGCGCAAAAAATATACGCAACGTTTGACCAGAAGCAGGTTGACCGCATTTTTCAGGCGGCGGCAATCGCGGCTGCGCGCAATCGTATTTACCTTGCCAAAATAGCGGTAGCGGAAACAGGCATGGGCGTTATGGAAGACAAGGTAATCAAAAATCACTTCTCTGCAGAATATATATATAACAACTATAAAGATACCAAAACCTGCGGAATAATAAGTGAAGACGATTCTTTCGGCTACAAGCAGATTGCCGAACCTATCGGCCTGATAGCGGGCATAGTTCCTACCACGAACCCGACTTCTACGGCAATTTTTAAATCTCTTCTTGCTTTAAAAACCAGAAACGGAATCATATTTTCCCCCCATCCGCGCGCCAAAAAGTGCACGGTTGAAGCCGCGCGCATAGTTCTTGAAGCGGCAGAACAGGCCGGCGCTCCCAAAGGAATCATCGGCTGGATTGACGAACCTACGGTCGCCCTCAGCGACGCTCTTATGCGCCACCCTTCAATCAACCTGATACTTGCAACCGGCGGACCGGGTATGGTCCACGCGGCTTACAGTTCCGGCAAACCGGCAATCGGCGTCGGCGCGGGCAATACGCCCGTCGTAATAGATGCAACGGCAAATATAAAGATGGCAGTCAGCTCTGTAATCATGAGCAAAACATTTGATAACGGTGTCATTTGCGCAAGCGAACAGTCCGTCATCGTTGAAAAACCCGTTTATGACGCGGTTAAAGCGGAATTTATAGCCCGCGGCTGCTATTTTGTAACCAAGAAAGAAAAAGAAATTCTTGCAAAATTGATTATGCCCGAAGGCATCGGACGCGTTAACCCCGCAATAGTCGGGCAGAGCGCCTGCAACATAGCCAAAATGGCAAAAATCAAAGTGCCCGCCGATACAAAAATTTTGATAGCGGAATGCAACGTAGTCGGAAACGAAGAAGTCTTCTCGCACGAAAAGCTCTCTCCTGTTTTGGGTTTTTATAAAGCCAACAACTATGAAGAAGCCGTGAATACGGCCGAAGAACTTATAGAGCTCGGAGGCGCAGGACACACTTCCGTACTTTACACCGACGAAGCGAACAAAGAGCATATTGCACTGTTCCAGAAGACGATGCACACGGGCAGAACGCTTGTAAATATGCCTTCTTCACAGGGCGCAATCGGGGACGTTTATAACTTTAAACTGGCTCCCTCTCTTACTTTGGGCTGCGGCTCTTGGGGCGGCAACTCGGTAAGCGAAAACATCGGGGTAAAACACCTTATGAACATAAAAGCTGTTGCCGAAAGAAGAGAAAATATGGCTTGGTACAGAGTTCCCCCCAAGATATATTTCAAACGCGGCGCATTAAAACTGGCTCTTCAGGAACTCAAAGATAAAAAACGCGCGTTCATCATAACCGATAAATCAATGGAAACTTTCGGTTTTGTCGCGCAGGTAAGCGAAATCCTGGATAATATGGGTATGTCAATCCGCGTATTCAGCGCGGTAAAGCCCGACCCGGATTTGAGCACTATAGACGCGGCCCTGAAAATCGCAAACACTTTCCAGCCCGACCTTATTATAGCTCTGGGCGGCGGTTCGCCTATGGACGCGGGAAAGATGATACGCCTTATGTACGAAAACCCCGATATGTGCTTTGACGATATCGCGGCCCGCTTTATGGATATCAGAAAACGTATTTACGCTCTGCCCAAACTGGGGACAAAAGCCGTAATGGTTGCAATCCCCACCACTTCGGGCACAGGTTCAGAAGTTACTCCGTTCACTATTATTACCGACGAAAGAACCAGCACAAAATACGCAATTACGGATTATGCTTTAACCCCGGATATGGCAATAGTTGACCCGGAATTCGTAATGAATATGCCTAAATCTCTGACGGCGTTTTCAGGCTTGGACGTTATGGTCCACGCAATAGAATCTTATACGTCAATCCTTTCAACGAACTTCACGGAAGGCCAGGCGCTTGAAGCTTTAAGACTGGTATTCAAATACTTAAAACTTTCTTATGACGAAGGCGCAAAGAACCCCAACGCAAGAGAAAAAATGCACTACGCCGCAACCATTGCGGGTATGGCATTTGCAAACGCTTTCCTGGGCCTTTGCCATTCAATGGCGCACAAACTGGGCGGAATGTTCCATGTACCGCACGGACTTGCAAACGCATTGCTTATCAGCTACGTTATAGAGTTCAACGCTACTGATAAACCGACCAAACAGGGTTTGCTGCCCCAGTATAAATATCCTTTCGTAAAAGGACGCTATGCAAAAATTTCCACGTTCCTCGGGCTGGGCTCGGCGGACGAAGATAAAGACGAAAGAGTTGCCAAACTGGTGCGCGCGGTAGAACAGCTCAAAAAAGAGCTTAACATACCCGCATCAATCAAAGATTACGGCATACCCGAAAGCGAATTCCTGGCAAAACTGGACGAACTTTCAGAGCTGGCCTTTGACGATCAGTGCACGGGCGGCAACGCAAGGTATCCTCTTGTAAGCGAAATTAAGGAACTGTTCCTTAAAGCTTATTACGGAAAGCCTTTGAATTCAATGAAAAAATAAGTAATATATAAAAAGGCGCCGCAGTTTGCAAAAAAAGCGGCGCCTTATTATCTCAAGAGGATTTATGCAGGCCAGAGAGACCCACAAATTCGCAGAAAACATACAAGCGGTAAAAAGAATGCCGCAGTATCTGCGTTTGTTTAACAAAGTTCTCGGTTCGGGCCGCGATTATATATCCTCGGTACAAATAGCAAAAGAAACAGGCTTCAGAGCAATCCTCATCAAAAAAGATCTTCTTATGGTCGGCGCACCCGGCAAAACAAAATTGGGATACAACGTAAAGGGCACAATCCAAACCATAGAAAATTACCTCGGCTGGCATAACAAAAAAGACGCTTGCATCGTCGGATACGGCAAGCTTGGGGCGGCTTTGTTCAATTATGAAGGATTCAAAAAACACGGCTTTAACATCGTCGCAGCCTTTGACGCGGATTACAATAATAAAAAACAACCGCCTTTAAATAACCTCTACCCTATGGATAAACTGGCGGAATTTATAAAGAAAAATAACATTTCAACGGCAATAATTACCGTTCCCCCCGCGTCGGCGCAGACAGTTGCGGATATGCTTGTTAAAGCGGGCATAGGCGCAATTTGGAATTTTTCACCAGCCGATATCAAAGTTCCGCAAGACGTTGTTATACAAAACGAAGATTTAAGCGTGGGCCTGGCTTTGCTGTGCTCAAGACTCAGAAACTGAAACAGGACATATATGACAAAAAGAAATTATTCCGAACATTTTAAATCAGAAGTGCTTGAAGAAATATGCCGTATGTTTTATAACGGTACGCTTGAAAAAGAAATCAATCATTTACCTTTTAACATCATTCCCAAAGGACAGGATGCACTGTTCCGCTGCTGCGTATATAAAGAACGCGCGATATTAAAACTGCGCGCTTTGGCCGCCTTCGGCTACAGCGTCAACGAAATTGACGAAGCAATCCCTTTAAGCGAATACGTAAGCCCCAATCCGCCCGAATACGAACACACCAGCAACAAACTCCTGACCGTGCTTGAAAGCGCGTGTTCGGCCTGCGTCAAAAGCAGATATATGGTAAGCGAAATCTGCCAGGGCTGTCTTGCCAGAAAGTGTGAAAACAGCTGCAGCTTTAACGCCGTAAAAGTTACCGACCATAAAGCGCACATAGACCAGGATAAATGCAAGAGCTGCGGCAAGTGCAAAGACGCCTGCCCCTACGGCGCAATTTTGAAAATTACCGTCCCCTGCGAAGAAGCCTGTCCCGTCAACGCAATCAAAAAAGATGAACACGGCAGAGCCAGAATTGACCACAGCCTTTGCATAAGCTGCGGCAAGTGCATTTTGGCATGCCCCTTCGGCGCGATTATGGAAAGAAGACAAATTTTGGACGTACTTAAAACCATAAAAAGCGCAAAAAAGCCTATTGTGGCAATGATTGCACCCTCAATAGCGGGGCAATTCGGCGTAAATATGGAACAGCTTGCGACAGGGCTTAAAATGTTAGGCTTCACGCACGTTTATGAAGTGGCTTTGGGCGCGGATATTACCGCCTCAAACGAAGCCGCTGAATTCAAAGAAAGAATAATAGAAGAAAAGCAGCCGTTTATGACAACATCCTGCTGCCACGCTTACGTGCGCCTTGCCAAAAAACATATACCTGAACTTTTGCCGTTTATATCTCAGACAAAAACGCCCATGCATTATACGGCAGAACTTGTCAAAAAAGAAATACCCGACTGTTACACGGTTTTTGTAGGCCCCTGCCTTGCAAAGCGCAAAGAAGCTCAGGAAGACAACCTCGTGGATTTCGTCATAAGTTTTGAAGAGCTCAATTCTATGATTAAGGGTAAAGGCATTGAGTTGGAAAATTGTGAAAGGACTCCATTCCGCTCCAGACCGACGGTAGAAGCTTTAAAGTTCGGCGTACGCGGCGGAGTTACGGCAACGGTCAAGAGAGCAGCGGGCACTTATGCCGCCGCCATAAAAGAAGAACTTATAACCGGCCTTGACAAGAAAACAGTTTTTAAACTTAAAGCATACGCCAAAGGGCATTGCCCCGCAAACCTTGTTGAGGTTATGTGCTGCCCGGGCGGGTGCGTCGGCGGTTGCTCGACGGTGGAACCCGTTAAAGAAGCGGCTGAAAGAGAAATAAAATACGCAGAAGAAACAGGCGAGAAACAGCAGTAATTAAGCATTTATGAAGCAAAAATCTTCTGGGTCCAAAGCCCCAGAAGATTGTAGGGCCAAAGACACTTTCGTTTTTGTCGGGCCTATGTTAACATAAGAGTATAAGCAGTGCCGTAAATATATAAATATTTTTAAATTATAGGACGGAAAAAAAGGAAATCACAGAGAACACGTAAAAGGTGCTAATAATATGAAAAACTTATTAAAACTTCTTTGCAGCAAAGTCTTACCGTTATCTTTAGCTTTTGTTATGTTGTTTGATTTGACTACAGAAGCTGCAGCCCAGGCAAGGGGCTTAGATCAAATACGTTTTAATAATTATTCGGCGCCGGCAGATAATACCAGAGTGGCGAAGCATGTCACGGTAGTATTAGCCAAAAAAGCAGTTCCTTCCGAAACTTTATCCTATAATCAAGTAAAACAAATAGTAAACCAGACCTACCCCAAAGGCCAGAAAACAGAAGCCTTATACACTGCAATCTATGACCAATATATTAACAGCGTTGAACAGCAAAATGCGGAAGTAAGCCGCATTTATTCAATTTATCGCAACGCCGACACAAGCAACCTTTTTAATCTGGCATATAAGCAAGCCAATTCCGCAAAAAAATCAAGAATCATAATCGGCAAAAAGAGCTACAGCTACGTAAGCGTCGGACAGGCTTTGGTAAGAATATATCTGAGCAAAGCTTACGGCCCGACTAAAGCCGCAGGCAGAACACCCACCCCCAGATATGCCGGAGAATCTTTCTTCACTCAGGGCAAAGTAACCCGCGAAGATTTGATGTCTTTATACCTTAAAGACATATATAACGCCGCAAGCATAGCTGGCGTTAACTCCGCAGACAGAAGAAGAGCGCAGGAATATTTCAGATACTTTTTGAAAGACGGCGCAAAGAGATGCGACAACGATACTTATGCCGTTGACATTATGCCCGGCCTTGCCACAACCATAAGAGGAACGGCAAGCAAATGGAAAATTAAAGCCGAAGAAGGAAAAGAAAAGAGAAGAGGACAGTGCGAAGAGCTCGGCTATGCAATGGCCGGTTTGACCATGACCGACGAAAGCGTGGCAGACAGAGGCTCCGATGCGGCAAGAGTTTACCAAATCCTTCACAAAGGCTACAAAGGCGATTACGGCGCGATGTTGGCAATGTCTTCAGTTGCCGCCCTTATCGGATTTGACACAAGATCATCATATTCTTATATAGACAGATTTTTAACTTACGATTCTCTTAATGAAGCCCTTGACTTCGGCACGGTTTGGAACGGCTGCAAATGGGTCTTGGGCCTGCTCAGCGTTCAGCAGTGGGTTGAAATGAGCACCACCGCAAACAACAGATCAAGAGGACGCGGCGGAAGATACCTTAACCAACTCGGTGCAATATACCAATATATAGATGAAGACGCCGCAAAAAGAATGGGCGTATCAGATTTCCATGTAAGCTCAATGAAAATCAACCCCTCGCTCGGCTATAACATACCTTACAGAAACGTTTTGGAAGATTTGGGTGTAATGATAGCAAGCACGGGCCGCAAAGAAGGCAATGCCGTTGCAGAAAAAATAGTAAACATTTATGCGGGCTCAATATCTTCTCATAAAAACCCGATGTACAGAGTGCATGTTCCTTTGGTAGCAGGTATTTTGGAAACGGGCAGAATTAAAACCTCACAAGCCGCCTATGCAGCACGCGTAATGAACGGCCTTGACTGGTGGGATTTAAACGAAGCAACCCAGCGCAGAATCAATAACGCGGTAACCGCCTATGCGGGAACCGTACAGAGAAACGTCAGCGAAGCCAAAATCAAACGTAATGAAAGAAACCAGAAGATAATCAACGCTTCGGTCTGGGCGGATATGGCTTTAACCGCAGTATTTGTATTCTCAATCTTGGCAAGCTTACCCTCAATAGTAAGAAGCATCGGTTCACTTGCAAGGAACATTAGCAGAATAAGAGCAATCAATGCGGCAGGCAAAGGCAATTTACTAAGAATTGTAAGAGCAAACATTAAAACCTTGCCCGTAAAACCCGCCGAGATTAAAGCTTCAATAGCAGCCCGTCAGATACAAGCTGCGCGCGAAGCCAGAGCGGAAGCTTTGCTTGCGAGAAGAGGCGTTAAATCCAATTTCAAGAGCAGTTTTACCGCAAAGGTAAATCAGGCCAAAGGTTTGAAACCTGTAGTAAAAACGGTAAAGAAACCCGGCACACAGCAGATACAGTATAAACTGGTAGACAAGCAGGGCAATGTATTTGCAAACCAGAACGGCACGCTTACGGCTGTAATCGGAGAAGGAAGCGGCGG
>Ga0183101_1001103_pt4 | contig 12380 bp, 10 predicted proteins | sample Biomet3_FD_127790 | JGI IMG/M metagenome (GOLD analysis project Ga0183101, IMG submission 127790) | Microbial communities from bioreactor (seeded with sewage sludge) at LBNL, California, USA - Biofuel metagenome 3 | ecosystem: Engineered > Bioreactor > Anaerobic > Unclassified ... | reverse complement strand
GCTTTTCCGCCCAGTGCCGCCGCGGCTGAATTTTCTTCTTTCGGAGTTGTTGCCGCCGCAGCAGATGTTGCGGCAGGCGCTATACCGCGTGCTTTATCAAAAAGATTTTCCTGCTGCGCGGTTTGCAAAAAGCTTTCCCATTCGTCTTTTGTAAAATTATATTTTCCCGTAATATATTTTGATGCTACTTCATCACAGTCTGCTTTCGGCTGAGGCGGATTTTTGGAGCAATCGTCTTTTATTGAAATATATTCTTTCGCAATGGCCATCATCGCTTCGTCATCGGTCATTTCTGCAGCTTCAGGCGTGGCGGATTTGTTTAATTGCGGCGTTGAAGATGTTTCTTCCGTGGTTTTGGGTTTTTTATCGGATATCCCGTCTTCTTTTTTGTTAAGTACCATAAAAATAGACAGAATTACGGTAAAGAGAATAAGGGCCGTTATGGCCATATTCGTCCAAGAGGACAAATCTTTATCGCCGAATAAATCTTTGAACGCATAAATAATCAAAGCCAAAATTATAAACGATGCCGCTATAGTGCCCATTGATTACCTCGTCATATTTTGCGCAGCCGTATTCCTTATCTGCTCCTGAAAGCTGGCCATAAAATCTTTATCCTGCATCATCTGCTTCATAAGACTGTTGAACTGCGGATTGGCCGCATATTTCATAAGAACCTGCTGAACTTTGGGATTGCCTGCGTTCTTAGAATCAAAATCAGGACGTAAAACGTCCCTGAACGTGGCATCGGGGCCCAAAGCCGCTTTTAAATCTTTTGTGAAAGACTGCATTATCGGCTGCTGAGAATATTTTAACAGTTTTTGATTCATTTCCTGGTCTTGCGCTGCTCCGCTTTGTGCGTTCGGCTGCGCCGCAGGGAAGGACTGCATACCGCTCTGCGCCTGCTGCGAATTTCCGCTTCCGTTATCAAAAAACGGTTTGACCATATTGGTGGAAGTCGTCTTGGCGGGGATTATGTCCGGTTCTTTAAGCTGTATATCCATCTTGGCCTGAGGCTCTTCCTGGTCAACAACCTTATTTTCAAATACCGATAAAGTATCGTTTCCGCTGAATGTTTGTTCCTGAGCGTTTTTTGAAGGTTTATCAAAAAAAGTATATGCGTAATATACCCCGCTTGTAACGAGCGAGAACAAAATCAGCGTTATTGAAATCCTGTTGTTAAGACTCATATTCAGTCCTTAATGTCTAATAATTCCACGTTGAACACCAAAAGCGAGTCGGGCGGTATTATGCCTGCCTGTTTATCGCCGTATGCTGTTTCGGGCGGGCAATACAGTTTGGCTTTTGCGCCTTTTTGCATTTCCTGCAGGCCGATTGTCCAGCACGGAATTACGCCGTTAAGCGGGAATTCCGCGGGAGTGCCGCGCTGTATTGAACTGTCAAACACGGTGCCGTCTGCAAGCGTGCCTTCGTAATGAACTTTTACCATACTGGAAGATTTAGGCGCACTGCCCGAACCTTTTTTGGTTATTTGTATAACGGCTCCGTTTGAAAGCACTTTTGATTTGGGGTCTTTTTTAACTTCTTCCAAAAATTTATTCTGCGCGGCTTTGCGTTTTTCCGAAAGTTTCGCCGCGTCGTCCTGATATTTCTTTGCTATAAGAGGTTTATAGGTATTAAGATCCGTCTGCGGGTTCCTTGCCAGAAGGGAATCTCTTAAACCCTGGGAAATTGCCTTAAAATCATCGTCACCGTTAAGAATCAGCTGATTCTTGAGATTATTGCCCAAAAGGTATCCCAGAGAATAAAGCACTTTGTCGCTGGAGGCATCTGCCGCCGCGTTTGTTTTTGCTTCTTGTGCGGCGCAGGGTAAAGCGAGAAGTAAAACTGCTGCCAGAAATGTTGTCGTCCTTTTCATTTGTTTCTCCTATTTTTTATTTATGTAATCAACCAGCTTTTCTTTTATAACCGGCACGCATGCTTCGCCCGCCGCTATAAGGCTGCGTCTTTGCGCGTCTTCTGCGCGCGAAGCCCCTATGCGCTGCGATTGGCTGAACGCCGCAAAAACGCCTTCTGTTTGTTTGTCTTTAAGCGTTACGTTTGCCGTTGCCGTACTCCAAAAAAGTCCGTCCGTGCTCTGCGAAGGATAATTGTCCGTTTTTGTTTCAATGCCGAGGTCTATATCATAATCTTTAAGGTTTTCCCCGACGCTGAACCCGAGAGAATTTAACGCGTCGGTAAGTATTGTTTTGACGGTAGTATCATTGAGGCCCGTTATCGTCGCGTTTATTTTGATATCGTAAAAAGCTTTGGTGTAGGAAGATTTAAATGCGTAAAGTTTATCTTCGTTATAAGACGAAGCGTCAAAAGAGAGCAGCCTGTATTCCGTATCAAGTTTTTCGCGTTCTTTAAATAAATCAGGCATTTTTATTGCGCTTTGCAGACGCAAGAATTTATCTTTTTCCGCAGAAATTTTTGTCTGGAGCGAATTTAAATTGCCGTCAATGGGCTGATAGTACGGAAGCAAAATATCCTGCGCGGGTTTTCTTTCCAAAACGGCTATGGCGTAATATTTGCCAGTGGATTTATCTTTCCACCACTGGCCGACGTAAGCGTCTGAAAGTATTGCCTGGCGTCTTATGTCGCTGTTTTCGTATTTCGGCAAAGTGTCAAAAAGGGTTTTGATTTCCACCAAAGCATTGCTCTGGGCAGTTTTTTTATCTTGCGCGGCGGCTATCTTGGTAAGATATTTCTCATTCGGATATTTGGCAATTTTTTCACTGAGCAGATTTTTATTTGATATTGTGCATGCGCACAGACAAACGGAAGCGAAAAGCAATAAAAAAGTCTTTTTCATAAATGCTCCTAAGGCTATTTGGCGGTAGTGCGGTATAAATAAGTTCTTTTGCCTTTATTTATTTGTACCTTTTCAAAGACGTATTCGTCAATAGCATTACCCCTGTCATCATAGAATAGCATTTTAATATTATAAGTGCCCTGCGGCAGGAATAAATCCGCCATTCTTATTTCCGCGGGAAGAGTGAACCAGGAGCGCGTATCGGCTTTTTCCGTAATATTTGAAGCCGCGCTTACCAATGCGCCGACCAGCGCGCCTACGTTTTTATCTTTTGTCAGTTTCGTCGCGGAATTCTGCGCCTGTACGCGCAAAATAAATTTTGTTACGGCTCTTGTTACCGTGCGGGCATATATTGCAGCGTTTTGCTCTTTTAAAGTTTCTTTTGCTGTCGCGGCGATGTCTGCCACTAATTGGGTTTTTACAGGCTGCCCTCCGTCAACTTCTACCGCGCTGCCCGTTATGATATAAGGGTTATCTTTAAGTTCCGGGAAAGAGATTGTTACCGAGCGGCCGAACGCGCCCGCATAAACGGCGTCTATTACGTCGCCAGAAACGCCTTTAAGATCGTTGTTGGCGTTTACCGCAAACCAAATATTATCCCAGGCAAGGCTGATTTCGTTTGAAATTTTGTAAGGCACTTTCCCGTTAAGGTGGAATATTACGACTTCACCCATATCTTTGTAATCTTTCGGCAGATTAAAAGCAGGCGCTTTGCCCTCGTACCAACTAAGATATTTTTGGTATGCGTTATTTGCGTTGTCGCGCGAAATTCTGGCGTCAGAAAGGCTGCCTGTATCTTCAAAAATCATACTGGTAAAATACTGAACAAAAGGGTCGTCATTATAAGTTTTTGTTTCGTGGCTGCGGGTATAATCAAGGAAGAACGCGGCTTTGCGCGCTTCAACGGCGGCGTCCTGTAAATCCTGCATCGTAAGATAATTTAAACTGCGGTAAAAATATGTCAGGGCCTGTTCGTAAACGGGCGCGCGGTAAGGTTGAGTATTATCGTTAATGACCAAAGTACCCAGATTTTGGCTTACGCTTTGAACCTGCAAATCTTCTTGTGCATCTTGGGCGGATTCAAGGGTTTTATTTGCGTCTTCGTGTTTGTTCTGCGCGGTTTGCGGAATGCTTAAATCAAGGTAATAAAGAAGTTTATTGTGCTCACCGTAAACTTTATTTTTATTCTTTTCTATTTTTGCTTGGGCGCCTTCAAAATTGCCCTTTGCCATCATTGAGGAAACGTCTTTTTTATACTGTAAAGAAGGCCCGCCGCAGGCACAAAGTGAGCAGCAAAGTGCAATAAAAAATATGCGGCGGGCGTTTCTCATTTTTTAAAACGTTAGCGATTTCTTGGCTACGTATTTCTTTATTTGTTTTTGTCCGTTCCAGATTATCTGGTTGGTTTCTATGTCTATCAGTTTAAGGTTGACCTGATAGAATACAACGGATTTGCGGCCTTCTTTATCAAGAATTGAGTTCAAAACGCCGCTTAACATATAATCTGCGCCCACTTCTTTGCCGAAAGCTTTTCTGGTGGCTTCCGAGGCGTATTCGTCCTGTTCAAGACGTTCGTTGCGCAGATCGCCGCGTTCCTGACTGCTGGCGACAAAGCTTACTTTGCCGCTGTTTATCAGCGCGCGCTGCAATTCTTCTATAAAGGTATCGGTATTGATGTGCTCCATTGATTTATTGTCAACGGTGCCGACGATAACCACAGGTTCCTGCCCCTTTGTTACTTTAACGGCCTTTGCATACCAGCCGCCGTTAAGGCAATCCTGAATCATAGTTTCGGCGACCATACGGGAATCGGTATCGTTCCAGTTGCCGCTTAAATCTTTGACTGTGTTTTCGTCCATGCGCTCAACTTTTGTGCCGCAGGCTACGACGAGCGGTAAAAGTAAAGCCAATGCTAAAAGTTTTTTCATAATAACTCCTTAATTGCTTCTTATATATATTATAATTTTTATCATTATGGGGTTGCGGTGTCAATAAATTTAATAAAATATAAAAAGATGTTTTAAGGAGATATTTTTATGCTTTTGGCATTGGACGTAGGCAATACGCAGGTTTACGCGGGCGTTTTTGAAGACAATGACATAAAGGCAAGCTTCAGGCGCACTTCAAGCGGCGCGGTTACGGCAGACGAGCTTGGCGTGTTTTTGAAGCAGGCTTTGCGCGAAAACGGAATAGAACCCTCTAAAATAACCGCTATCGCCATATCTTCCGTTGTGCCCGTTTTGACAAGAAGCATAGTGCACTGCTCTTTAAAATATTTCAATATAAAACCTTTTGTGGTAACTTATAAGGCAAAAATGTGCCTTAATCTTGAGGGCGTTCCGGGCGCTTCCGCGCTGGGGGCCGACAGAATTGCCGATATTGAAGGCGGTATGAATCTTTACCCCGGGAAAAATCTGATTATAGTTGATTTTGGCACGGCAAATACTTTTTGCGCAATATCAAAAAAAGGGGAATATCTTGGCGGCGCGATAAGCGCGGGGATAGGGCTTTCAATGAATGCTCTTGCAAGCGGCACGGCTTTGCTTTCAAACGTTGAAATAAAAAATCCGGGCAAGGCTGCGGGTATGGATACCGTAACCCAGCTTCAGGCGGGGCTTTTTTATACGGGTCTTTCTTCAATAAAAGAAATTTGCTCAAGACTTCAAAAAGAAGTTTTCCCTAAAGATAAACCTGTAATTTTGGGCACGGGCGGCCTTGGCAGATTGTATGAAGACCAAAAAGTTTTTGACGCATATATCCCCGATTTGGTTCTTATCGGCCTTAAAATTCTGGCAGATAAAAATAAATAGGCCGATTGTCCGCAGTCGGCAAATATGTTAAAATAAAGATACGGGCCTGTAGCTCAGCTGGGAGAGCGCCTGCATGGCATGCAGGAGGTCATCGGTTCAATCCCGACCAGGTCCACCATTTTAAACCCCCGTTTAAAGACGGGGGTTTTTCTGTGGCGGAAGGTCGGTTTTGTCCGCGCAAATGCCCGAAATATTTGGCTTTATATTTGATTTATTTTACGTTTATTTCTACTGTAGATTTTTTTATTATTGTTTATTTCTGAAGCGTAACATTATTTCTTTTTTGTATTCCGCGTTTCGTGCCTCATAGATGCACAAAATTATATTTTTGCTCACGCGGCTTAACTTGCAAAAAATAATAAAAACTGTAGGAAACAAATCATTATTTTTTGCTTCGGACAAGACGCCGCTTTGTATACGCAAAAATATGATTTTGTAAACGCTCCAAAATCGGCTAAAACGCGGGAATACGGGAATGTTTTACAACAAGACAAAAACGGAAACAACATTTAAAAACGGATACGGAATATTTACAAAATAAGATATTGTTTTGAATTTAACGGCGGAACCGGGCAGGCAGGGTTATAATGCAACAATTTTTGGGAATTTATAAAATAGAAACTGCTTCAAGTCCCGTTTTTGAGACGCGATGATAAAATTGAAGGCAAATTATTTTCTTTCATTTTCTTCTGTACGGCGTCAATGTCGTAAGGCAGGCGCATAAGGCGGAAGGTGTGCTCTTCTGAATCAAACACTCCTACGGAGGCCATAATATTTGTGTCGCGCGGCTGCCCCAGAGAACCGGGATTTATCATATAGCGCAGCCCGGGCAGCATTTTTATTGTAACGTCGGAGCCCAAAAATACGTCAATCTGAGGCATATGATTGCTTTTGTAACTCATAATAAAAGGTACGTGGCTGTGCCCCACAAAGCATACGCTTCCCTGCCATTTATCAAGGTTCAGAACAAACTGTTCGGCCGAAAGCAGATAATCGCGGAACGGGTCCAAAAATGAACCGTGCACCATTGAAAAATCTTTCCCGTGATATTGCGAGGGAAAAGTATAAATAAATTTTTTGGAATCTTCGGAAAGCTTTTTTTGCGTGTAAATTATGGACTCTTTTGCGTAATCGCTGAACCAGTTAAAAAAGTCCTCTCTGAAGAGGCTCATATCGTGGTTGCCCATAACGGGGATAAGGTTTTTGAGTTTTTTTACGGCCTGCGTGCATTCTTCGGGGTCTGGTCCGTAACCCACAAGGTCACCGCAGAAGGCGTAAGCGTCAACCCCTATTTCGTCAAACTTCTTCAGGCAGACCTTAAGCGCTTCGTAGTTGGAGTGTATGTCTGATAAGACGGCATATTTCATAACATCTCCGTACGCGCACGACAGTTATTATACCTTAAACTCGGCAAAGAACAACGCCTTATTGGGCCGACGCAACAAGTTCTTTCGTTTTTGCGTCCTGCTCTTTCAGGTTCAAAGACAACACCTTTGACACGCCGTTTTCTTCCATCGTAATGCCGTAAAGCATTTGCGCCGCTTCCATAGAACGTTTGTTATGGGTTACGACTATAAATTGCGTTTTCTTTGAAAATTCTTTTATAAGGTTTACAAAGCGTTCAACGTTTGCCTCGTCCAGCGGGGCGTCCGCTTCGTCCATAATACAGAACGGAGAAGGGTTATGATTGAAGAACGCAAACAAAAGCGAAACCGCGGTTAAAGCTTTTTCTCCGCCTGAAAGCGAAGATATGTTCAGCAGTTTCTTGCCGGGCGGCTGCACTATTATTTCTATACCGGTTTGCAGCAGGTCTTCGGGGTTGGTAAGCATAATATCGGCTTCCCCGCCGGCAAACAGCGTTTGGTATATATTTTTGAAGTGCATTCTGACCTGGTCAAAAGTATATTTGAAATTTTCTTTTGTAGTTGAGTTAATTTTAATAATTGCGGCTTTCAAATCTTTCTTGGCGTTTTCAAGGTCTTGTATTTGTTTGTTTAAGAAATCGTTGCGCTGGCTGAGGGCGTCATATTCTTCAGGCGCCGTCATATTTACCGCGCCCATATTTTCTATGCGCTTACGCATCATTTTGACGCGTTCGGTGTCCACTTCTTTATCGCCCCATTTCATTTGCGCTTCCTGCGGGGTGGTGTTCCAGGATTCAAGCAGGTTATTTATGATTCCCGTCTTCTGCTTGCGGTGGTTTGTCAAAACGTTTTCTAAATCGTGGGCTTTTATGGTCAGATCATTGAGATCTTTTTTGTTTTTGCCCAGAATTGTATTTTTAGAATCAAAGTCTGTTTTTAATAAGTTCAAATCTCCGCGCAATTTATTTTCGGAAAGTTCCAAAGACGCAAGGTCGCTGCGGCAGGAGGCCAGTTTGGCTTCGTTGGAAAGTTTTTCCGCGTTCAAAGCGGTTATCCTTTGATTTGATTTTAAAATTTGCTCCGCGCGTTTCTTGTCCGCTTCGGTTATATTTGCGCTCTCGCTTTCCGTGCTCTTAAGGTCAAGCTCAAGGTTATTTTTTCTTATTTTTACTTCGTAGAGCGCGGCGTTTGCTTTTTCTATTTCGGTTTTTAAAGTTTGTTCTTCCTGCTCAAGCGCGGTTCTTTTCTGGCGCAGGGTTTCAAGGGTTTTCTTGGCTTCTTCGTGCTTCTTTGTCATTTCCGTGAGCTGAGTTTTCAGTTCTGCCGCATTTTGCTTTTTGGCTTCTATTCTTTGTGAAATTTCAGATTTGCCCGCGGCAAGTTTTTCGCCGTTTTGCTTAAGGTCGCCAAGTATTTTTTGTTTATTGTTAAGATTGTTCTGCAAAGAGTTCAGAGCCAGCGCTTCTTCCTGATATTTTGCGCGCAGGGCTTTGATATCTTCTTCATTTTTCTGGGAATTTTGATAGTTTAAAGTTATTTCTTCTTTTAAAGTTTTTTCTTCTCCGCTTACAAGGCCCAATTCTTCTTTGGCCTCTTCTTCTTCTCCCCAGTAAGCTTCGGGTGATTTTACGTCTTTTGCGCCGCCGGAAAGCCAAAAACTGCCGTAAACCTGTCCGTCTTTTACGCTGTAAGCGCGGCTTAAATATTCTATGAGGTTTTCAAACTCCGCGGGATATTTGAGGCTGCTTTTAAGAGTCTGGGCGTCTGAGGATAAACTGCTTTCCGAAGCTGCGGCGGGAACTGCGTTTAAAATTATAAAACGGCATCTTGCCTTATGGTTTTGCAAAAGCTGAATGGCTTTGTTTGCGCTTTCAATATCTTTGCATACGACGGAATCAAGGTATTTGCCGAAGGCTTCTTCCGCAATCAGGGCATTTTGCGCGGAAAATTTTACATATTTCCTTAAAGTGCCTTTTATGCCTTCTATTTTGCTTTCTTCAACCAGTTTCGTGCCAACCCAGTAAGGGTCGTTTTTGCCGCGGGTTTGAATCATTTGCATCTTTGTGTTAAGCGCGGCTTTCTTTGCGTTTATCTGGCTTGATTTATCGTTAAGGCTTTGTCTTTGCAAGACGAGCGCGGCGCGGGCGTCTTCGGCTTCCTGCTGGCTCTTGCGCATTTTATCAAGCGCGGCTCTTTTTGCCGCGGCTGAAGCGGTTAATTCTTCGGCTTCTTTCTTGAGCGTTTCAATCTGTGCGGCTTGAGCCTGTAAAGTGCGCTCAATATTGATAAGGTTATTATTTTCGTGCGCGGCGGCCGATTCCTCAAGGGCTATTTTGCCCGCAAGTTCTGCTTCGCTCTGCGAAAAAGACATCAAATTGACGCTTGCGTCTTCAAATTCTTTTTGTACGTCTTTTAAATCCTGTTCGTTGCGGCGGACTTCTTCGTACTGTTTATTATAATTTTGCTGTAAAGGTTCAAGGCGCGCCTGTTCGGCGGCAAGTTTCTGCCTTATGGCTTCAATGGCGGGCGTGAGTTCCCCAAGGCGTTTTTTGTTTATTTCTTCTTCGTATTTTGAATTTTTTACCTGCAGAGTAAGTTCGCCCGAAAGGTTTTCGCAGTTCTTGATTTCGCCTTCAAGAAGGCCGATTTGATATTTGTCTGCGGCAATTTTTTCGTTAAATTCGTTAAGTTCTTTCTGCTTATGGGCAATGTTCAAATCCATTGCTGCGGCTTCGCCTTCAAGGGCGGAAATCGTAGTTTCACAGTCCTTCATTTTAACGGCAACAGGTTCAAGCTCTTTCTGAAGGGTTTCAATCTGCGTTTCGTGTTCTTTTATATTGGCAAGGCAGAGTATAATTTCGCTTTCTTTCAGCTCTTCTCTGTATTTTTGGTAAAGTTTAGCTTTTCTTGCTTCGCTGTCTAACTTTTTGATTTGTTCGGCTATCATCACAAGCGTATCGCTCAGACGGGCTATATCTATGTCAACATGCTCCAGTTTGCGTTGGGCTTCGTCCCTTTTTGCTTTATATTTAGAAACGCCCGCAACTTCTTCAAACATTTCTCTGCGCTGTTCCGGGGTGGCTTTTAAGACCTGGTCAACAGAACCCTGGTCTATTATTGCGTATCCCGCGCCGCCGATGCCCGTATCCAGGAATAATTCCCTTATATCTTTGAGGCGGCATTGCACGCGGTTCAAAAAGTATTCGCTTTCGCCCGAACGGTAAATTTTGCGGGCGACGGTAACTTCGTTAAAATCTATGGGGAGTTTACGTTCGGAATTGTCAAAAACCATACTCACCTGCGCCATATTCATGGGCGGGCGTTTTTTTGTTCCGTTGAAAATTATGTCCGTCATTGAATCGGAACGCAGGGCTTTCCAAGACATTTCGCCTATAGCCCAGCGCACGGAATCTATAACGTTTGACTTGCCGCAGCCGTTAGGCCCGACAATACAAGATACCCCGGGTTCAAAATTAAGCCGTACTTTATCCGCAAAAGATTTAAACCCTACAATTTCTATAGCTTTAAGATACATGACAATTCCTGATAAAAATAAGGGCCTAAACCCTTTTAGATATAATACAAAATTTGCTTAAATATAGACAGTCTTTAAAAACGAATTTTTGGAGGTTTTGATGAAAAAGTTATTCCTTATTCTTTCTGTTCTTGGGCTTTTTGCCGGGGTGGCGCAGGCCGCTTCTGTTACCAACCCGCTTTATATGCCCGAAGAAGGCAATTTCCTTATAGATTTGGACGGAGCTTTTAAAAACGACAGCGGCAAACATAACGAAAGTTACCTTTATAAGACAGCGCTTTCTTATAATACATCAGACAGGCTTCAGCTTGGTGCCTATATAGGTTATGCAAATTTAAAGAAAGAAACGCCCGCAAGAAAAGATTTTACAAATCCGGGCGCTTTTGCTTATTTCAGAATTTTTGATAATATTGTTAAGCTTGACCTGGGGGGAGAGGGGGAATTCAACGTTTTTGACAGCGTCAAAGAAGGCGGAGTTTCCGACGGGGCAAACAAATTTACGGGTGTTCTGCGCACGGGCGCGGACTTAAAAGTGGTTTCTTTCGGGGCGGAAGGCCGTTTTGCTTATTGGGACACCGATAAATCTGCGGGTTATATCTATTCCGATATGGTCAACGCCGAAGCAAAAGGTTTTTTTATCTTTGATATTCTTGATATGCTCGGTATCGGTGCAGAAGGCGGTTATCGTGTTTATAACGTTCGCAGGGACGATGACTGGCACAGCAAATATATTACGGCAAGACTTGATATAAATCCTTTGCCTTCAAGGCTGGGGTTTCTGGTATATGCTACCGCGGAAGACAATCAAAACCGCCCGCATACGGATTTTACGGCAGGTCTTAAAGCAAAGTTAAGAATTTAGTTTTTAACGATGAAATAATATTAACCGCGAACTGTTTTTGCAAATAAAAAACGGCCCTTTTTAAAAGGGCCGTTTTCAAATTGCTTTTTGCTTATTTCTTAAGCGAAAGTTTGCTGAACATATCGTACATTATAATTGCCGCCGCAGCGGAAGCGTTCAAACTGCTTACGCCGCCGCGTTGGGGAATGCTTATAATTTCGTCGCAATGTTCTTTTGTCTTTTCCCTTATGCCTGTACCTTCAGAACCTATAACAAGCACTGCGGGATAGGCGTAATCTGCCGTTGCTATTGATTTGCCGGACATATCGGCTCCGTATATCCAGAAGCCTTCGTCTTTCAAATCAAGAAGGGCGGTATTGAGGTTGGCAACTTCAACTATTCTCAAAGTTTCCAAAGCTCCGCTGGCAACTTTGTTTACGGTTGCGGTTATGCCGACGGTGCGTCTTTGCGGAATTATTACCGTGCTGAAACCCAGGCAGGCCGCACTTCTGAGCATAGAGCCCAGATTCTGCGGGTCCGTAATTTCGTCAACGGCAAGCCAAAGCTGTTTCTTGTTTCCCGCGGCTTCGTAAACAGCTTCCGTAAGGCGTTGCTTTCTCAAGGGTTCCACGCGCGCTATAACGCCCTGGTGGTTGCCTCCGTTGGTAAAAGAATCCATAAGACGTCCTTCTAAAGTTTTGATTCTTACGTTGTTAATTTTTGCAAGGCGTATTACTTCTTCCACGTGCGGATTTGCTCTTTTATCTTTGGTTATATAAAGCTGCAATACTTTACGTTTGCGGTTTGTTAAAGCTTCTTCTATCGGGTGTATGCCGAACAAAAGTTCGCCTTTGTCTATTCTTTCCATTTATTTATCCTATTTTTGCGGAACCGAAACTTGTGCCGACATTCAGTGCCGTGCGGACTTCTTCTCCGTTCGGGTCAACGCGTTTAAGTTTTGCTATGGCTTCTTTTATGGGTACGCTTACTATTTCCGTACCGCGCAGGGCCA
>Ga0183101_1000069_pt6 | contig 12420 bp, 11 predicted proteins | sample Biomet3_FD_127790 | JGI IMG/M metagenome (GOLD analysis project Ga0183101, IMG submission 127790) | Microbial communities from bioreactor (seeded with sewage sludge) at LBNL, California, USA - Biofuel metagenome 3 | ecosystem: Engineered > Bioreactor > Anaerobic > Unclassified ... | reverse complement strand
CGCACTGCATATTTAGACATAAAGCACCAACAACTTCATCGTCTTCTTTGATCAGATACAATGACGACTTAAACATTTTGCTGCTGTCAGACTGCAGCACTCTGTTGACAAGTCTGCCCTGCCTTCTTACTTCCGCATTGCTGGTCGCCAATGCAAGGTTTCGTCTTGTTTCCTTCAATGTTCCGCTGGCTTTATTGACATGCGCAACGACTGGATAATCGCTCTGAGCTGCATCAAAAAGTATGACCTCAAAAGTCTTAGGTATTGTACTCCCAAGAAAGTATGTCAAGGCTTCATATTTTTTCAGTTCTTCATTCATAAATTCAGTCTCCTTTTTCTCACCATGAGAATTTTTTCTTATCAATTAACGTCATTATAGTATTATTGAAGGTCTTTGTCAATGTTTTCTGCAATTATTTCTTATCATGATAATAAATAATTCAAATATATTTTATGACAAAAAAATCCCTAAAACGCCCTGAATTTCCATCAAGGGTATTTTAGGGATTATAAATTTGATTTCATTTGATTTTCTTCAGAAAACTCTTAATCAGCAACCCCGCCCTGCTATATTTCTTGCAGCGGTCAGCTGTCCACCATCACATTCCTGCTGCCAGCCTGATTTTTACCGCCAGTGACAGCTGCTCCAGATCTGAAAAATTCTTGTAATCCAGCCCTGTCAGTTCTCTGACACGATCAAGACGATAACGCACTGTATTGACATGCTGTGACAGTACCGCTGCAGTATCTGGCACACTTGCTCCATGGAGGACGTATGCTTGCAGAGTTTCCAGAACATGTCCGTTGTTCTCTATATCGTAATCGTTGATCCGATCAAGGATATCTGAAGAAAAGCGCTGCATCTCGGGCGTCCTGCAGTAAGGCATAACGATCCTGAACGTACCAAGCTTATCATATCTCTGTACTGTACCCGCCTCAGCCATTTCTGCAGCCTGAATCGCTTCCTTCATTCCCAGGCGGAATTCTGTCAGGCTCAGATGCATCTGGCTGATTCCTGCCCCAAGATATGGCAGCCCATTAGCTGCATAGTCTACCGCCCTCTGTACTCTGTCTGCTTCAAAAATAGCTTCAATATTATCGTCGCTGATCACCGCGAGGAGTCCATCCGGCCGTAATATCACACATCTTCCTGGTCCCGCGATACTGCTTTGATTGAAGTTGGCCTCACATGCTGCGAAACTCTCTTCGCCAAATGTATCATCAAAGCGAACAGCTATGCAATAGTACTGTTCGCAAAATGATGGGCAAAGGGATTTTGCCGCGGCGCGTATCTCCTCATCGCTATAGTTTTGCGACAAAATCAGCTCCGCACGGTCTGCAGCAAAGTGAATATCCTTAAGTCCCTGGCAATAGCGCTTTACATCGTATATCACCGATTCGATATATATATCGTGAGATTCTATCATAAAGATCGGGAAGTTCTTGGAATCAGCGTATCTGAGGGCTGAGTCGTGGATCTGTATATGAAAGATGTTCTTGATCACCAGGCAGCTGGTTCCCTTGGAAATCAGATGCTTGATAGCCTCAGTTATCTGGTATGGATTGTCACGCGTATACAGGAAAGTAGTAACTATCAGCTGATTAGGCTGAAAGTTTGTATTGATATATCGGTTCTTAAGTTCCGGCACCATCTCATAATCTAATATTCCTGCATCGCTGATCGGACGTGCCAGGCCCCCTGCTCCAGCCAGCAGTTTGATTTTTCCTGATAGTGGACGATAAAAATCTGAAACAGTGTAATTCATCTTTCTACTCCTTGTAATATTATCCATATTATCTTATTCATTTCTATACTATATCACAATATACTACCGAATCATATACCATCATCGGCATTTTACCGCCTTTTTTCTAATTTTTATTTGTATTTCATTATAAATTATTTCTATAGCATAAACCGCAAAATCAAACTAAAATATATGCAAGTAAGATATTCTGGGCGTTTAGGAAAGGAGATTACCATGAATCAAAGAAAAATCGTACCAATCGCCAAAGACCGCATAAACGAATATACAGACTGTTATTTCGGAGCATACACCGCCTTCAAGGACATGACCGAGGCCGGCCGTGAAGCAAAAAAGGAACTGCTCCTTTATTCTATGGACAACGACAAATCTGTTCATTTCTTTGGTCTGGAAGAAGACGGCAAAATCATTGCAACCATGAGAATTGTAGATTATGAAATCAATATTTTCGGGCAGATGAAAAAGGCCGCCGGACTGGCATCCTTGGCAGTCCACCATCTGCACAAAAAACAGCATGCCGCCTTTGACATGGTGAAGTTCTTTGATGATTACGCAAAGGAGAACTGTGACATTGCACTGCTTCTGCCGTTCAATATGGCATTTTATAAAAAAATGGGCTACGGATTCCAAAGCAGAATCATGGAGCATAACGTACCTACAGCAAGTCTGCCTGCCCATGATGACATATCACATCTAGTCCTGCTCAATGACTCCGACTTAAATGACATTCTCAATTGTCAGAGAGAATTCGTTCTTAAAAATCATGGCCAGCTTGTGAAATTCGAAGACGATATCAGAAACATCAGTGCAAACGGTGAAACCCGCTGGATAGGCTACCGCGATCACGGTAAGCTGAAAGGTTACATGTCTATAGACTTCACATGCGACAGCGATACCAACTACACTCTAAACTGCATGAACGTCACAGAAATGGCATATCTGGATTCAGAAATATTCAGAGAGCTTATCGGATATCTTAAGCTCCAGTCAGATCAGGCGCAGCGCACAGTGCTCATCACTGGCGAGCCGGATTTTATCAGCATTTTTTCCGACGCAGCTGACGTTTCCGGTTATTACATCCACTACGGCGGCATCCAGACCAACACCGTTGCGCTAAATGTCATGCATAAGATCCCTGATCCCGCCAGGTTCGTTCAAGATACTGCCTACAGAAAATTTCCGTCAGGAAATTTAAATGTACGTTTTGATTATTACGACGAAATGCTGCACGAGGACCACAGTCTGACCATAGATATCAGCAATCAGAAATGGCAGCTGACCGAATCTTCACCAGATGTTACCGTCACCTGCTGCCTTGCCGATCTTACATCAATATTCATGGGAAGCGCCGAAGTCGCCGCACTGTCAAGACTCGGCGTCATCAAAGTATCAGAAGCGTCAAAGCTTTCCCAGCTAGACACGCTGTTCCACGTCCCACAGAAACCGTACAGCAACTCAGACTTTTAATAAAGGAGGAAAAATAATGGAAATCAAAGTATTAGGAAGAAAAGAACTCATGCAAGTCCTGGAGATGGATAAGGTCATTCAGGGAGTTGAATCAGCATATATCGCAAAAGCTCAGGGACAGGCTGTAGTCTGGCCCCTTGTAGCTCACTCTTTCAAAAAACAGGGCGGTATCATGGACATTCGCTCCGGCGGAGTTTTCGGCAGCGAAATGGTACACGGCGCCAAAATGCTAAATAATTTTCCAAACAACAAAGAACACGGTCTGCCTGCTTTCAGCGGCATGCTCATGGTATTTGATTCAAATACCGGTCTGCCCCTCGGCGTCATGGATGCTTCATACATAACATGCATGAGAACTGGTGCAGCCGGAGCAATAGGAGCAAGAACATTTGCACGCCCCGAGTCGAAAACTTTGTTCATTCTCGGCGCGGGGAACCAAGCGGCGTATCAGATAGCCGCCAGCATAATCGCCATGCCAAACATCAGCAAAGTCTATGTTGCCGATCCGCTTGCTCCAGAAAACGCTCACCGTTTTGCTGACGTACTGCCGTCAAGGCTAATGAGCGAGTTCGGCATCGACGCGTCAGGCGTGAGCTTTGATGCTGCAGACGATATGCCGACAGCCGTTGGCGACAGCGACATCGTCATCACCATTACCCCTGCGCGCTCACCAGTCATCAAGAGCGAGTGGGTCAAACCGGGAACTCATTTCTCATGCATCGGCGCAGACATGGAAGGCAAGGAAGAAATCGATCCCCGCATATTCGTCGGCGCAAGGGTATTCGCAGACGATATCGACCAGTGCGTGCGCGTCGGCGAGATGGAACTGCCGATCAAAGGCGGCATTTTTGGCCGTTCATTGATTGCCGGCGAGATAGGTCAAGTTCTTGACGGAAAAGTCAGCGGAAGAAAGTCAAATGACGAAATAACCATATATGATGCAACAGGTCTGGCTCTCCTCGATCTTGTTACGGCCAAAAGAGCAATAGAGCTTGCTAAAGAGAAGGGCATCGGACAGACAGTCGAACTATAGGCTGCAGCCACGATCAGTGCAGAAAGCATGGAGGTAAATATATGCAAATTGATAATTTTAAAGTTGAAGAGTGGCTGAATCCCCTTGACCCAATCGCAAAGTACAACCTTGGATCGAGCTGCTGCAAGCCGGTAACGCTAGAAGAACTGCTGGAATTAACCAATACCGATCCCGAGGTCTTCTTTGAGAACCTGAAAAAAATGAGTCTTCACTACGGCTATTTCATGGGAATGCCAAGACTGAAGGAGGCAATTTCCGGTCTATACACGGATGTCGTAACGCCGGAAATGGTACTCTGCGTCCACGGCGGCACCGGTGCTAATTCCATCGTGTGCTACGTTCTCTGTGAGCCTGGCGACAACATCGTCAGCATCCTGCCGAACTACCAGCAGTTCTACTCGATTCCTGAATCTATGGGAATTGAAACAAGAAGATATACCTGCGATGCCGCATCAGGATATGGAATCGATATGGCTCAGATCCGCAGCATGGTAGATGAAAAGACAAAGATGATCAATCTTGCAAGTCCAAACAATCCAACTGGCTATGCTCTCAGCAAATCTGAACTTGAAGAGCTTGCCGACATAGCGCGCAGTGTAGGAGCTTACGTCGCAGTCGATGAAATATATCGCGGTCTATCTGAAGAATACATGTACTCAATTGTGGATGTTTACGAGAAGGGCATCTGCACCAGCAGCACCAGCAAGGTATTCTCAAGCGCCGGCACCCGTGTCGGCTGGATAGTGACCCGGGACTTGGCACTTAAGGACGCTTTCATGAGCTGGCGTTCATACAACAGCATTTGCGAAGGCGAATTCAACGAGACCATCGCATCCATTGTCTTGGAAAATGCAGACGTTTTCTACCAAAGGAACACTGCTATCGTCCGCAAAGCTCAGGCAGAGCTTAAAAAATGGCTCGTCAATAACCCTCACTTTCACGTAGCGTGCGAAAGCCAAAGCTCCACATCCCTGCTATATTATGATTTTGATATACCGGCGGCGGAGTTTGCTAAAGAACTGTTTGACGCCAAGAGCTGTCTTGTATGTCATGGCATGTGTTTCGAGGAAGAACACAGCTTCCGCATAGGATATGGCTTTGGAGATCTGGATTACTTCAAGGCAGGCCTTGAGCAGATCAGTGATTTTGTGAAGGAGCTTGAAGAGTCAGGCCGGATTCCGCGCGCTACAGCAGCATCTTTATAATAAACAGACTGATAAGCCACAAAATGAGCAGGTGCGCGGGATAAAAGATATAGAAGAAGTACTTCATTTTTATCCCGCGTCTGCCATTGTATAATGATATCAGCAGCAGTGTAAACAATACGTTTTGTTCATCCAGACTAATGAGATGCCCGGTGAACGCAATGTCGTAGGCCGGTTCAGAAACGCATGCAAAAATCCCCAAAATAGAACGTTTTTCATTTCAATGTAGCTGATGACGATTAGCTGCTTATTTTGATATTGTAAGCGATGGTAATTACATCTTCACTGTGATCATCAGCGGTGATTTGAATTATATATGAGCCCTTGTCAACGTGCAGTGTCTGCTGGTCTTTCAGTTTCTCTCCATCCAGCCGGTAAATAATATTGCCGTCAGTATTCCTGATGACGATATGGAGCTTGCCGTCGTCCGTTGACGCATCTGCCTTAATATCAATTTTTTCATCGGCCGGCACTGAAAAATATCCCTCCGCAACATACATTGACGAACTTTCCGTTTCTTTTCCCTGATATGCTGCCTCCTTTTCCATTGTAAAATCAACTGCCATGCTGTCCTGATACTTGAGATAGGCACCAAATGCCGTCATGCTTCCCAGTACCAGTACGATGATCAGCAAAACCAGATACTTATTCTTTTTCTTCTTTTCTGAATCAATGTTCTTAACAGCCAAGTGATCACTCTTCAGCAGTTCATCTACCGATATCCCGAAATGATTGCTGATACTGATGATCATTTCCAGGTCCGGATAGCTCTTGCCGTTTTCCCAGTTGGATACTGTCTGCCTGGAAACATGCAGCATCTCGGCAAAATCGTCCTGGCTCATTCCCTCGCTCTTCCTTAATTTGCTGATCTGTTCTCCTATATTCATCTCAAATCATTCCCCCTTTCAATCTACATTATCGCATTTTCCACCGCTGCAGTCTATCAAACGTCTTTTACATCGCTGTAAGATTATCTTTACATCAGGCTGTGCGACTTGACTTCAAGACACATATGATTTACCGTTTACTAACCATTCGGGGCTTCGCATCCTTTCCTTCGGAAAGTCTGCCGTCCTGCGCAGCCTCTCTCAGGCTGCTTGGACCATCGCCTATTCATGACTCCACAGGAGTCACTCACTTCACGGCGATGCCCTTTCGGGTTCGAGCCCCTACCATCATGTGTGTACCAACGCAAAACGGAGTAGCTTTGCTACTCCGTTTCGTGTTGGTACACCATGAGGGGCTCGAACCCTCGACACCCTGATTAAGAGTCAGGTGCTCTACCAGCTGAGCTAATGGTGCATATTCAATTTATGTTTTGTGACTTGGCACGTTTAATATATTAACATCTCGAGCCTTGATTGTCAACACTAAAAATTGTATTTATTTCAAAACTATTACCGCTGCGTTATACGCAACAGATGGATGCCGATTGACAAGAACAGCTATTCGAAAATCAATATTAATACAGCTCTATACATCGGCCGAAATCCACCTTTTGTGAAATGTTCCCATTTCCCAATAAAAAATAGGACTTTGGGAACATGATTATTTCAGATATTATTTTATGTTAACCAAACTCTGCGTCTCTCGAGTGCTTTATATGGGAATATATGTCAGAACCAAGTCATGTTATGGGGTTCTGGAATAATATGACACGGCTTAGTCTCTGTGACCTCGGATTTTAGTGTATCAGCTGTGATCAAAGAGTATTTCTTCTATACATGACTATTCACATGTTCCCAAAATGGGCATATTATTTCCAAAATGGGAACATCTGAAGATTTCAGCACATTTCACGGCCTTAGACACCGCGAAAACAGTGATTATTGTAAACCTGTACATCAAGCCGTTGACCAATGGACAGTCTTTTGGCTTCCTACCTTCTGTCCTCGAAGCCGCATAAGGTCAGACCCTGGGCGATAGCCTTTGCTTTGGTCGTCGTGTAGATCTTAGTTGCATTCGCCAGGCCGCGGCATGTCTTAGTCAGGTGATAGTGAGTACCTGTCGCTGTGATGTAGACAATCTGTGAGTTGGTTACCGTTGAGCCGGAACCTGTCGAGCCGCCAGTCGAGCCAGTGGATCCAGTCGAAGTGCTGCCGCTGGATGTCGACGTATTGCCTGCGTACTGAGATACAGTCTTTTTGTTGAACCAGTATTTTGTGCCTGTTGATGTGCAGGTAATGCTGCCGCGAATGTCTGTGCGGTACAGTTTGATGTTAGGGTCGTAGGCAAAATAACGGTTGATTGCCTGCTGTGACGGATGCCCGTATTTATGGCCGTCGGTTGAAATAACGATAGCTTCCGGATCGTAGCGGCTGATGAATGCGCTTGATGACGTGTAGTTGGAGCCGTGATGCGGTACCAGCAGAACATCGGTATTGATCTTTTTGCCGGCAAGCTGGGCGTCGCCCTCGACGTCACCGGCTATCAGCGCGTCGAACTTGTTGTATTTGATATATGTCATCAGGCTGTCGGCGTTGTCTGTATCAAAATCTTCACTGCCCTGAATGAACTGCACCTTGATGTTTCCATTGTCTTTAGAATAGATCGTCATCGGCCCGCTGACCGCAGTAACTTTGCAGTCGTTTTCCGACTCCGCCAGTGACATGACATTCTTTGCGGTGGTCGTCGTGTATGCAGCATCCGAAGGATAATAGAAGTGTTTTACGTGCATTTCCTCAAAAACTGACTGCAGGCCGCCGCAGTGGTCCGCATCCGGATGGGTTGAGATCACGTACTCCAGGTCCATGCCAGGCTCCAGACTGTCGAGTTTGCTGACTACGCTTTCTCCCTTGCCGCTCAGGCCGGCATCGATCAAAATATCCGCCCCGCCAGGGAGTTCGATGTATGTACAGTCTCCGGCTCCGACATCAACAAAAGTGATTCTCAGCTTTGGCACCGTAGTTGTCGTACGCGCTGACGTGCCCGCCGTCTGCAAAGCAGCTGTCGCTGTCTGTGCAGTGCCTGCGGCTGTCTTCGCCTCAGCTGAACCCGCAGTTACCGGAACACTGAACGCCAGCATCACTGCTACCGTCAGCATTATCGTCAAAATTTTCTTCTTCATATCTGTCCTCCTAAAAATGTCGCTCCGCCGCAGTTTCCACACCTGCAGCGAATTTTTTCCCGCCGCGGTTTCCACGTCCGCAGCGGCGTCGCCAGCCAGCAGTAATCGTCTGCCGGCAGTTATGTCAAAGCGCTTCAGAACTGGTCTGAAGCGCCGGTTGTTAACAATATTAGATTAATTCAAGCATTGTCATAAGGTTCTCGTCGCCGTCTGCCGGGCTCTTAACATCCTCGCCGCTCTCACGATAGGAATCCATGATCTCGCCGAAAATCTCAGCCGTAGTCGGAGGCGTGTAGCTGATTGCGTTTGCCCCTGCTTTGATCGTCTCCATGATAGCCTCGTCTGTCGGTCCTCCAGTTGCAATGATCGGCACCGTCGGAAAGTCTTTTCTGATGTCACGGACCAGCTGCGGCGTTTTAGATGCTGCTGAAACGTTGAGTATCGCCGTGCCGGAGTCAAGTCTCCGCTGAATATCGATGTTCCTGTTGATCACTGTCGTGATGATAGGAATATCGATGACTTTGCTTATCAGTGATATGTTCTCATTGCTCATAGGTGCATTGACAACTACGCCAAATGCGCCCTGGGCTTCTGCATCCTTGGCAATGATCGCAGATCTGAAGCCGTTGGTCATGCCTCCGCCCACACCGCAAAACACCGGAATGGCCGAAGCGTTGATGATCGACTGGGAAATTATCTGCTGAGGCGTGAACGGATATACCGCCAGCACCGCGTCAGCGTTGCAGTTTCTGATTATCGCTATGTCCGTTGAAAATAAAACAGACTTGATTCTTCTCCCCATTATTACAATGCCCTTGGCCTGCCAGATCACCTCTGGAACCTGAAGACATTTTGCTCTTAACGTACCCGTGATACGAGGCAGATCTCTGTTATCTTTGATTTCTCCCATATTTACCCTCCTTTAATTTCAGATTATGCCGAACCGCTGCTGTATAGATGCAGTGCGGTCTGCTTTGAGTAAAATTATCTGCAACCATTTTTCCCCAGGTCACAATATGGCGTATGGAGCTTCAGCTCCAGCGGTGCAGCATGAACTCTGTGTGATGCTGACACCGCATAAAACATGCCGCCTTGGGGCATGTTTTAACATACGCTCATTATACACCGGCAGTGCAGATTTTACAATTATTTTAGTACAATAACGTGGCAGACTGTGGTATACTGTTAAGGATACAGTGTTGATGTTTTTATTCGCTGTACACTGTAAATTCCGCGCTTTCAGGCGCGTATGTCTACCACGGAGTAAGTATTATGAATGAATTTTTGTGCAGGAAATTTATAAAGAAGTCTGACATGACCACAGACCCGGCAGTCAGGGAATCCTACGGAAAATTTGCAGGTATCATTGGCATACTTTCCAACGTTCTTCTTTGTACAGCCAAGATCCTGGTCGGCGCGATTTCCGGCAGTATTGCCATCATCGCCGATGGAGTCAACAACCTTACCGACGCATCGTCATCAGTCATAACCCTTGCAGGATTCAAGCTTGCCTCCATGCCCGAGGATGAAGAACATCCATATGGCCACGGCAGGATAGAATATATCGCCGGCATGATCGTTTCCGTAATGATCGTCGTTGTCGGCATTGAGCTGCTGAAGACTTCCTTTGGAAAAATTCTTGACCCGTCACCGGTTGAGTTCAGCATACCCGTCGTCATCGTGCTCGTTGCTGCGATCTTTATCAAAGTCTGGCAGTCTCGTTTTTACATCTTTGTTGGCCGCAAGATCAAGTCTCTGACCCTGGAAGCCACCGGCACAGACAGCCGTAACGACGTTATTGCAACGTCAGCTGTTTTGATCAGTCTGCTGGTCGGCAAATTCAGCGGAGTGCAGATCGATGGATACATGGGCTGCGCGGTTGCTGCCTTTATCATCTGGTCTGGCATCACTCTGGTGAAAGAGACCATCAGCCCTCTGCTGGGCGAAGCACCTGACCCTGAAATGGTCAACAGCATCTGTGAAATGGCGACTTCATACGACGGCGTCCTTGGCATCCACGATCTGGTAGTTCACAACTACGGTCCAGGCAGAGTCTTTGCGTCCCTCCACGTTGAGGTCGACTCAGACCAGAATCTGCTGGAGAGCCACGACATCATCGATAACATGGAAAAAGACATCCAGCGCAAGCTGCACATACATATCACAGGGCACCTTGATCCTGTCAAGGTCAATGACCCACTGGTCAATCAGATGAAAGAAGTGACAAAAAATGTCGTTTCTGAAATGGACGGCGTGTCCGACATCCACGATCTCAGAGTCATCCCTGGACCGACCCACACCAATATCGTTTTCGACGTGGTGCTGGCTCCGACCTGCAAGCTGTCTCTCAGCGAGATCCACATGACATTTCAGGATGCCGCAAGGGCGATCGATCCTAAGTACAACATCGTCATCAACTACGACAAGTCATACATACACAGAACCGATCAAAATGATCAGTGAAGGATCGTGCCGGCTGATGCGATCGCTGCAATGCCGCGGTCCTGCGTCATGTTTTTGATGCTGTAGAGCACCAGCACATCCGTAACTTTATTATCGTCCATATAAGTCTGCAGGCTGCCGCTGAAATAGCGGAGATCGACCATGCAGACTTTTTCATATTCTGCAGCTGCCAGCGGCGCAAAACTGTTTGCATAGCTGTCCTTCACGATCAGCAGCGTGCGGCCGTTCTTAGGGCCTCCGGTGATCTCAACGCGGCCGTAGTTGCCTCCGAAAAATGCTGCGTATTTATCTTTTTCCGATGCGTATTTCATCTGGTAGATGCTGCCCATTTCTTTGCCGTCGGCTTTGAACGTAAAGCCGTCCATGCTGCTGCCAGCCGGCACGAAGGTCGACACGGTGTCGCTCTTCTTCCCCCAGATCACCTTGGACCAGAGGCTTCCGTAGAATCCGTCGGCAAGTTTTTTCTCTTGAAATGTTACCTTCGGCAAGCCATGAGTTTCCTGACTCATCATCCACTGTTTGAATGCAGCCTGCGTTCCCGCTGAATTCCAATGATGATCGGTAAGGTAATACAACCCTGATTTCTTTTCTTTGCTGAACGCCGCAGTCAGGCTGACGTAACTGCTCTTTCCAACCGTCTCCAGCGCCTGCTTTTCCAGCGCAGTCCAGTCAAATGTCGCCGCATCCTCCGGAAGCTGATTGCTCAACATGGTTTCCGCTGCCGGCACGATGATCAGCGAACGCCCCACCGATGGATCCAGCCGATCAAAGAATGTCTTAACAGCCGCCAGGTTTTTCTTATATATCTCACTGTCGATATCCGCCTGAGTTATTTTCTCAACCAGCCTGCCGCCGCTGCAGAAATAGACACCGTTCACATCCCGGCTGCCCATGGCCAGCTTGGCTCCAGTACGCGCTGATACCCAGAAATTGCGGCCGATGATCTGGTCGCTGGTATAGTTGAGAAGTTCCTCTTCATAGTCTCCGCTCAGCACTGCCGTCCATGTAAATTCAGGCTTCTGCTGCAGTTCCCTGTTCTCCGCTGCCGAAAAGCTCTTATCCGGCAGTATCAGGCTGCCTATCGCAAATACAAGGATGAAGGCTGCGAATATGAGTATGACGATTATGTTGTTGATTTTTTTCATCTCCGCGCCTCCTAAAACCTGAAATACAGAAACGGGTTATACGTATCGCTTACCAGGAACGCCGCGCACAAGAGCAGCGTCACAAGGAAGAAAGCGTTTTCTATGACGATCAAAGCGGCGGCTTCCGATTTGCGTTCCGCTGCTGACATGTTGCCGCCCTCTGCGGTTTCGGCACTCGCTATCGTGCCAACGGCTGCCGAAGTTTTGCTGCCGGCTGCCGCGGTTTTGATGCCAGCAGACAGGCAACCAAAAATCTTCCCGCAGAGACTGGCTG
>Ga0183101_1000030_pt9 | contig 12420 bp, 13 predicted proteins | sample Biomet3_FD_127790 | JGI IMG/M metagenome (GOLD analysis project Ga0183101, IMG submission 127790) | Microbial communities from bioreactor (seeded with sewage sludge) at LBNL, California, USA - Biofuel metagenome 3 | ecosystem: Engineered > Bioreactor > Anaerobic > Unclassified ... | reverse complement strand
CCTGGCCCGGCAAACAAAACCGGCCTGTCCGGCGCTGCCACGGCGTCGCAGCCCGCCGCCAGCCCCACGGCTTACCCAACACCCCAGCGACCGGCCAGCCCCACGGCTGACGCGCAGGGGGCGAACACCTTTGACGCCACGGGCCTGTGGGCGCACGCGCCCGTGCCCCCGCCGAAAAACTTTGTGGTGTTTGACGTGGAAACGCGCCGCTCCGCCGCCGAGGTAGGCGGCTGGAACCGCGCTGACCGCATGGGCGTGAGCGTGACCGTGGCCTATGACAGCAAGGCCGACGACTATTTTTCTTATCAGCAAGAAGAACTGCCCGCCCTTTTCGAGCGGTTGCGCGGCACGGATCTGGTGGTGGGCTTCAACAGCTTGCGCTTCGACTACGCGGTGCTCAGCCCCTTCTGCCCCTATGATCTGCGCCGTCTGCCCAGTCTGGACCTGTTGCAGCGCGTGGCCGAACGGCTGAACTACCGCCTTTCCCTGGATAATCTGGGGCAGGCCACCCTGGGCGAGCCCAAGAGCGCCGACGGCCTGCAAGCCCTGCAATGGTGGAAGGAAGGCCGCCTGGAAGACATTGCCCTGTATTGCCGCAAAGACGTGGACATCACGCGCCGCCTTTATCTGCACGGCCTGGAGCAGGGCTTTTTGCTGTTCAGCAACAAAACCGGCGCGCGCGTGCGCGTTCCCGTGGATTTTCGGGCGCGCTGAGGCCGCCCGCGCGGGGGCCCTCCGCCGCTTGGACGCACGGCAAAAAAAAGGAGGCCCATGGGGCCTCCCGCAAACCGGCTATTTCAATTTTTTCAAGGTTTTTTCCATGCCCTCGGGCAGGGGATAGCAATGCTCCTCGCCGGGAAAAGCCCCGGCGCGCACCTCGCGCACATAGGCCTCCACAGCTGCGCGCAAACCGGCCCCCATGTCGCCGAAGCGTTTGACGAAGCGCGGCAGGCGGCTCTGGGTCATGCCCGCCATATCCTGCCACACCAGCACCTGCCCGTCGCAGCCCGCGCCCGCGCCAATGCCGATGACGGGAATGCTCAGGGCCTGGGTGACGCGCTCGGCCAGGGGCGCGGGCACGCATTCCAGCACCAGTGAAAAGGCCCCCGCATCCTGAAGGGTTCGGGCGTCGTCCAGCAGCTTTTGCGCGGCAGCCATGGTTTTGGCCTGCACCTTGAACCCGCCGAAGGCGTTGATGGATTGCGGCGTGAGCCCCAGGTGCCCCATAACGGGAATGGAGGCCCGCGTGAGCGCGCGCACCTCGGCGGCGAATTCCGCCCCGCCTTCAAGCTTCACGGCCTGCGCCCGCCCCTCGACCACAAGGCGGCCAGCGTTGCGCACCGTTTCTTCCACCGAAACATGGTAGCTCATAAAGGGCATGTCGCAGACCACCAGGGCGTTTTGCGCCCCGCGCGCCACTGCGGCGCAGTGGTGAACCATGTCGTCCACGGTGACGGAGAGCGTGTCGGGATAACCCAGCATGACCATGCCAAGGGAATCGCCCACCAGCAGCGCGTCCACGCCGCTCATGTCCATGACCCGCGCCGTGCTGTAGTCATAGGCCGTGAGCATCACCAGTTTTTCTTGCCCCTTGGCTTCACGAAAGGCAACAACCGTGTTTTTCATGCCTTCGCCTCCTTCTGGTTGGCGTCGTGGGCCAGGCCCATGAGCAGGTGGGTCAGCTTGGCCGCCGTGAAATCCGCATGGTGCAGCCCTGCGATGGGGGCCAGCTCCACCAAGTCCAGCCCCACCACGCGGCGGCCCGCCACGCAGCGTTCCAAAAGAAACTGCGCTTCGCGCCAGTTGATGCCGCCGGGCGAGGGCGTGCCCGTGGCGGGCATTAGCGACGAATCAAGCCCGTCCACGTCAAAGGTGATGTAGATGTTTTTGGGAAAGGCCTCGGGCAGCGGCTGCTCCGGCAAGCCCACGCGGCTGAGAAAATAGGCGTCGTAGTGCGTGACATTGAACTGTTTGCGTATTTCGGCCTCTTCACGGCAAAAATCGCGCACGGCAAACTGCACCAGTGGCAGGCCAAGATCGGCCACGGCCCGGTACATCACGCTGGCGTGGGAATACGGGCTGCCTTCATACTGGGGCCGCAGGTCGGCATGGGCGTCGAACTGCACAACGCCAAAAGACTCGCCCTCGGCTTTGGCCTGTTTGGCCAGCGCCCGCAAGGCCCCAAGGGTCACGGTGTGTTCCCCGCCCAGCACCACAGGCAGGGCGCGGCAGGCCAGCGCGTGGGCCACCGCGCCTTCAATGCGCGCAAGCGTGGCTGGCACGGGCCCCGCGCAGTCCACGGGCGGCGCGGTAAAAAAACCTGATTCGCCCGGTGCGAATCCGCTTTCCCAGGCCTCAAGCTGCTCCGAGGCCGCCAGCAGCGCCGCCGGGCCCCCGGCAGTGCCGCCGCCGTAAGAAACGCTCTGTTCCAGCGGAACGGGGATAATGTGAAAACCGGCGGCCTCGGGGGCCGCCTGCGGATATTCGGAAGCCAAAAACTGTTCCTGCATGTGCGTCCTGCCGTATTTAGACATAAAAAAACGGCCCGCTTGGGGAGGCAGGCCGTTTTGGTTGGAGGAGGCTGTCAGCAAAAGAAAGGAAGGTACTTTCTATGCTGCAATGGCCGTGCCAAAAAAACAACTCACGTTGCTTTTTATAACACATTGACTTTACTTTAAAATTTTTTTTCAGCAACAAACGGCAGCGTAAAAATTGTTTTACCACTTCCGCCTGCGCCCTACCTTACCGGCCCAAATCTGTACAAAAAACTTTCTTGTGTGTTATTGCACAGTGTCGTTTTTCGCCGCCGCGGCGGTTCCCTGCAAGGAAAGGGAGAGCTTTTCGGCCAGCTCACGCGCGGCGGGCGAATCGCGCCATTCCGCAAACAGCTTGCGCCATGCGCCAAATTCCAGAAAGCCCCGGTCAAGCTGTTCTTCGTGCATCTGCACCCAGGTGTTGAAAAGCTGCATCTGAATCTGAAAGGTGGAGCTCTCAAAAATCATGCCGGCGGCATCACGGGGCATTTCCTTGCCGTCCACATGCTCCAGCACAAAGTTGCACACGGCGCGGCGCGAGGTTTCAAAATCCACTTCCTTGCCGTTCACATCCTCGGCCATGGGCAGCAGGTGCGGGTAAAGCTCGCTGATGCGCTCCATGCCCTTGACCGGCACGGCGAGAAACAGCGCGGTTTGGCCGTCCTTGGTCTTCGGGGCGTCCGGTTTTTCCGTGATGAAGTAAAACCGCAGCCAGTTTTCAAACATCACCGCTTCCAGAACCTTGGTCACGGAATTCTGAAATTGTTCCTGAGCTTCGGGCATGGTGACTCCCTTAATTTTTTACGGCCACAACCCGCAGCCGGCGATAATCGGCAACCCATTGGCAGCCGTCCCACAACGTAACGCGCAAATCGTCGGCCACTGCGGCAAATATCTTCCGCCGCGCGGCAGCGGGCACGCCTTCCAGATCCTGGGCAAAGAACTGGGTCATCCACAGGGCCAAGCCTTCCTCCGCACCCTTGAGGGGCGTAGGACGGTCATATTCCACCGCAAGACGCACCGAAAACCCATGACGGGTCAGCAGCGCCGCATGAGCTTCGGCGCAAGGAAAGTAAAAACGTTCCGAACCAAGGGGCGCGGCGTTTGCAGCCTCACACCCCGAAAATGCCCGCAAAGCCCGCCCGAAGGCCGCACAAATGCGCCCAATGTTGCCGCGCGCGCCAAATTCGCACACCAGCAGGCCGCCGGGGCGCAACACGCGGGCCATGGCAGCCGCCAACCCTTCCTGGTTTTCTATCCAGTGCAGGGCGGCGTTGGAAAACAGGGCGTCCACACAGCCCTGCCAGGGCATGTCGCAGGCGTCCATGACCAGAAATTCCATTTCCGGCAGCCGGGCGCGGGCCTGCGCGATCATGTCGGGCGAAGCGTCGATGCCGACCACGCGGGCGGCCTTGGCGGCAAGCGCCGCCGTGAGCGTGCCCGTGCCGCAGCCGACGTCCACAATAACGTCCAGACCTTCCGGCACCAGGGTCAGCAGATCTTCGCCATATGCCGCCACAAAATCATGGTTGCGGTCATAAAGCCGGGCATCCCAGTCCATCGGTTCCTCTTTTCTCACGCGCCAAATCGCGAAGCGCCCTTGTTGTAAACGTCCGTCAGCACCGCGTCAATGCGCCCGCCGAAGCGGGGCGGAACCTCACCGACAAAAGCGGGCAAGGCCCGCTAGACGTGGGGCGCGCCATTCGCTTCCCTGCGGGCCATGGCGCGACCGCCCAGGTGCCCAAGCAGCAGCGCGGCCATGCCCGTGACGGCGCTCACCAGCCCCAGAGGCACGGCGGTGCCCGCACCGGCCAGGCCCACCAGCGGCGAGGTGCCCGCGCCAAAGATGAACACGGCCACGCCCAAAATGCCCGATGCCGTGCCCGCGCCCACGTTCTGCGCGCTGATGCCCAGGGTAAAGCTGGTGGGCAGGGTCATGCCCTGCAGGGCCACCATAAAGAACAGAGCGATGATCAGCGGAATGGGCGAGGCCGGGGAAAGCAGCGTGACCGCCAGAACTCCCAGGCAGGCCGCGCCGCGCAGCAGGTTGCCCAGTTGCAGCAAACGCGCCTCGCCATAACGACGCGACAGGCGCGCCGTGGTCAGCGCAACGCCCATGACGCTGAGGGCGTTGCAGCCAAAAATCACGCTGTAGCCCTGCGGCGAAATGCCGTACATGCCTTGCAGCACAAAGGGCGAGGCCGCCACATAGCCGAAAAAGCCGCCCATGGTGAAACCCTGCACGCCCACATAGCACATGAAGGCCTTTTGCCGCAGCAGTTGCCCCATGGCCGACCACGAAGCGCCCAACCCGCCCTCGCGCCGCATGGCGGGAAGCAGGGTTTCGGGCAGGGCGGCGGCGCATAGCACAAGCAGCAGCACGCCAAAACCCGTGAGGAAATAGAAGATCAGCGGCCAGCCGCTGATGGACGCCAGCCAGCCGCCCAGCAGCGGCCCGGTGATCGGCGCAATGCCGTTGACGGCCATGAGCAAGCTCATAAAGTTGGTCAGCTCCGCCCCCCGGAACAAATCGCAGGCAATGGCGCGTGAAAGCACAATGCCCCCGGCCCCGCCAAGCCCCTGGGCGAAACGCAGGGCAATAAAGCTGTTGCCGGTTTTGGCGGCGGCGCAGAGCACAGAAGCCAGGGTAAAGAAAATCAGCGCCGCGAACAGCGGCTTGCGCCGCCCCGTGCCGTCCGAAAGCGGCCCCACGAAAATCTGCCCCAGGGCCATGCCCAGCAGACAGGCGGTAATGGTCAGCTGCGTGGCCGAGGTCGAGATGCCGAGATCCGCCGAAAGGGCGGGCAGGCTGGGCAAATAGGTGTCTGTACACAAGGGGCCGAAGGCGGCCAGCATGCCCAGTAGAAGGGCCAAAAACAGCCGGCGGCGACGCGAAAGCCGCGCGCCGAGTCCCACAACATAGTCATTTTCCGTAAATCGCATAACGCTGCCTTGATTCATTGTCCTAAACGTTCCGGAATATTCCCGGCGGCGGCGGCCAAAGTCAAGCCCCGCGCCAGGGGGCGTCGGCGGCTGCCTCTGGCCTGCGCAACGGCCTTATGCTACCGTTGCCGCATGATTGATTACGCGCAAGCCCTCAATGAAGCCCAATACCAGGCGGCCACCGGCGACGACGGCCCCATGCTTGTTGTAGCGGGCGCTGGCAGCGGCAAAACCCGCACCATCGTTTATCGCCTGGCCTGGCTGGCGGAGCACGGCGTTTCGCCCGACGCCATGCTGCTGCTCACCTTTACCCGCAAGGCGGCGCAAGAAATGCTGCACCGGGCGGGCATGCTGCTGGGGCAGGGGCTTTCGGGCGTGCAGGGCGGCACCTTCCACGCCTTCGGCTTTGGAGCCTTGCGGCGCTGGAAACCCGCCTGGCTTGGCGACCGGCCGTTCACGGTCATGGATTCGGCGGATATCACCGACGCCGTCAAGCACTGCAAGGACCAGTTGCGGCTGGGCAAGGGCGACAGATCATTCCCCAAAACGCAGAGCATCGTGGGCTTGCTGAGCAAGGCCCGCAACAAGGAGCTGCCGCTGGACGAAGTGCTGCGGCGCGAGGCCTTTCACCTGCTGCCGCACGCCGAAGGGCTGGCCCAGCTGGGGCAGGTCTATGCGGACTACCGCCGGGAAAAAGGCCTGCTGGACTATGACGACCTGCTCTTTGAGCTGGAGGCCCTGCTGCGTGAAAATCCCCTGGCCGCCGCCGCGCTGCGCCAGCGCTTCAGCCATATTCTGGTGGACGAATATCAGGATACGAACTTGGTGCAGGCCCGCATTGTGCGCCTGCTGGCCGGGCCGGAAGACGGCCCCCCAGGCAACGTGATGGCCGTGGGCGACGAAGCCCAGTCCATCTATGCCTTTCGCGGGGCGAATGTGCGCAACATTCTGGATTTTCCCAAGCTTTTTCCCGGCGCGCGCGTTGTGCGGCTGGAAGAAAACTACCGGTCCACCCGCCCCGTGCTTGATGTGGCCAACAGCCTGCTGGCCCACGCGGCGGAATCGTTTCGCAAAACGCTGTTCACCCGCAAGGAAGGCGGCGAGCCGGTGCGGCTTGTCACGCCCCTCAGCGACATGAGCCAGGCAAAACTTGTGGTGCGCCGCGTGGAAGAGCTGCTGCAAACCCATTTGCCGCACGAAATCGCGGTGCTGTTCCGCGCGGGGTTCCATTCCTATAATCTGGAAATGGCCCTGAACCAGGCGGGCATTCCCTTTCGCAAATATGGCGGGCTGCGCTATACCGAGGCGGCCCACGTCAAGGACGTCATCGCCTACGCGCGTTTGCTGCTCAACCCGCTGGACCTGCCCGCCTTTGCGCGCGTGGCGGCCCAACACAGCGGCATAGGCCCAAAAACCGTGGAAAAACTCTATGCCGTGGCGCGCACCGGCGAGGCCAAATCCACGGAAAAAATCTTTGCCAAGCACCCCGGTTTTCTGGAAGACATGCGCTTTATCGAGGGCCTGCGCGCCCACCCCATGTCGCCCTCGGCCACGCTTTCCGCCGTGCTCGAGCACTACCGCCCGCGCCTTGAAACGCTCTATCCCGAGGACTGGCCCCGCCGCCAGCAAGGGCTGGAAGAAATCATCCAGATGGCCTCAGGCTACACGGAGCTGGACCTTTTTGTGGCCGATCTGGCCCTTGAGGCCCCGGAAGAAGACGAGGCCGAAAACAACGAGGGCAAGATAACCCTTTCCACCGTGCATTCGGCCAAGGGCCTGGAATGGAACGCCGTGCTCATCATTGATCTGGTGGAAGACCGCTTTCCCTCGCGCCACGCGCTGGCCCGGCCCGAGGATTTTGAAGAAGAACGCCGCCTCATGTATGTGGCCTGCACGCGCGCGCGCCAAAACCTGGACCTGTACGCGCCGGCATCGCTGTACAATCGGGCGGAGCGGGGCACCCAGCATGTGAACCAAAGCCCCTTTGTGCGCGAGCTTGCGCCCGGCCTGGTGGAAGAATGGCTGGAGGGCTTTGGGGGGGCGCTTTCACGGCGCGCCGTGGGCGGCGTGGGTTTTGGGCGCAAGGTCGCCCCCGGCATGGAGTCTTTTACCAGCGATTTTAATCCCTTGCGGCAGACGCAGGCCCCAGCCGCCCCAGCGGCTGCGTATGACGACTGCCAGCTGCCGCCGGATGAAGCCCCCGGCCACGCTTCCGCCAAGAGCCATGGCGCCAGCGGCGACAAGGCCGCCGCGCCCCAGGCTGGCGCAACGCCGCAACAGCCCCAGGCCGCCGATGGCGAGCTGTGCTACTGCCGCCACCGCATCTTCGGGCGCGGCAAGATCATACGCCATTTGCCGCCGGACAAGGTGCAGGTGAACTTTCCCGGTTTCGGGCTCAAAGTGATTCTGAGCGAATATCTGCTTCTGGAGAATTGATATGGTTCCGCCCCTCGCATCCCCCCCGGTCTCCACGCCCCCGAAAGACGCCGCGCTTTCCGAAGACGGCATCCTGCGCTGCCTGGGCAGGCATTTTCCCCAAACCGGCCCCTCGCTGCTGCTGGGGCGCGGCGACGACTGCGCCGTGCTGCGAGCCGGGCGTCCGCTGGCCGTCAGCAGCGACCTATTTTTGGAAGATGTGCATTTTCGCCGCGCCTACTTTACCCCTGAAGAAACGGGCTACAAGTCGCTGGCCGTCAATGTAAGCGATCTCGCGGCCTGCGGGGCGCGGCCTTTGGGCTTCACCCTTTGCCTCGGGCTGCCCGCATGGGTGGACGAACCGTGGCTGGACGCCTTTTTTTCCGGCATGGCCGAGCTGGCCACCCGTCACAACCTGGTGCTGGCCGGGGGCGACCTTTCGGGCTGCGAACGCCTGCACATTTCCGTGACGGTTTGGGGCGAACCCGCCGACCCCGGCAATTTTCTTGTGCGCGGCGGCGGCATGCCCGGCGATGTGCTGTTTGTCGTGGGGCGTCTGGGCCTGGCCCGCGTGGGCCTGAGCGTGCTTGAGGCCCAGGGGCGCGCCGCGCTTCAGGCCTGGCCCGCCGCCTGCGCCGCGCATCTGCGGCCCGAACCGCAAGTGGACGCGGGCCTCATGCTGGCGCGCGCCGGTTTCAATGCCCGCCCCCCGGCGCTTATGGACGTTTCGGACGGCATCATGCGCGACCTGCCCCGCCTGCTGGGGCTGACGGGCGAGCTGAGCGCGGGGCGGAACGGCCTCGGCAACCTGGGTGCGGAGATTCTTTTGGCGCGCGGGCAGCTGCACCCCGAAGTGGTGCGCCATGCCGAGGCGCAGGGCAAAAATCCCGTTCACGAGGCCCTGCTGGGCGGCGAGGATTACGCCCTGCTGGGGGCCTGCGCGCCCGACATGCTGCCCCCGCTGCACGCGGCCATTCCCGGCCTGACCAGCATAGGCGTGATCACCTCGGGCGGCGGCATTGTTTGCAACAACGAACCGCTGGACAAGCTGGCCGCCATGCGCGGTTTCGACCATTTTGAACAGACCCGCAACGAGGCCTGAGATGCGCGCGCACATCGGGGTGGTCACCTGGAACAGGCTTGAGCTCACGCGGCGCTGCCTGACCAGCCTGTTGCAAAAGACGCCTCCCGGCTACGGGCTTACCGTGGTGGACAACGGCAGCGACGATGGCACGCCCGCGTTTTTGCAGCATCTGGCCGAGGCGCACCCCCACATGCGCGTGCGCCTGCTGCGCCGCAACATGGGCGTAGCCGTGGCCTCGAACCTGGCATGGGACGACGCGGCCCAGGCCGATTTTTTCGTCAAGCTGGACAACGACGTGGAGGTTCTCGACCCGCAATGGCTGCACAGGCTCATGCGCGTGCTGCACGAAAATCCGCAGCTGGGCATGGCGGGCTACCAGTTGTGCGCCAAGCACCGGGGCGCGCCCTTCACGCTGGCCGACGGCACGCCCGCCCTTGAGGTTCCCTGCTGCAACGGGGCCTGCGCCTGCATTACGCGCGCCGTGCATGAGCAACTGGGATTCTGGAACGAGGGCTTTGGCCGCTATGGCTATGAAGACCTTGAATACAGCTGGCGCGCCCGCAAGGCGGGGTTCCACCCCTGCTATGTGCGGCAGCCCGACGCGCTGCGCCACCACGGGGCGGAACCGGAATTTGCCGACCCGGAACAGGAACGCGGCAAGCACGCCAGCCACACCGCCGCGCTTTCCGGCACCAGCGCCTACCTGATGTATCTGCTGCTCTATGAGCAGGGCGTTCTGCCGCTAAAGGTGGGCCGCAAGTATCTGCCGGTTCACGGGCCAAGAGGCATTTCGTTTACCCTCAACCCCGCGCACAAGGCGCTGCAACGGCTGCTGCTCAAACTGGTCGGCAGCGTGGATATTCGCCAGAACGGCGACGTTTCGCAACTGAACCTGAGCGCATGGAAAGACGAAGGAAGCTCCTTATGAACACCGCACCGCAACGGCCCGAAGCCGCGCAGAACGTCACGCCGCCCGCCGCCATCCCTTCAGAACTGACGGAAGAATTCCGCGCCGTCTGCCGCGACGCCTGGGCGCGGGGTCTGCTTTCGGGCTGCAACGGCAACGCCAGCCGCAAACTTGCCGGAGAGGCTGCCGGGCTTGCCTGCGTGACGCGCAGCGGCGCATCCAAGGGCAGGCTGACGGCGCAAGATTGCTGCCTGCTGCGCCTGGACGACGGCCATGCCGTGCTGGGCGGCCCGGTTTCTTCCGAATCGGGCATGCACCTGGCCGTGTACCGCGCCCGCCCCGATTGCCGGGCCATTCTGCACACGCACCCGCCCCGCCTGCTGGCGCTCAGCCTGCGCCTTGGCCTGAAGGATGAAAACTTTCTGCGGCTGCCGCTTTTTGAGGCGGACGTCTGGCGGGCCAAGCTTGGTTTTGCCCCCGCCCTGCCCCCCGGCACCCAAGCGCTGGCCGAGGCCGTGGGGCTGGCCGCCGCCGACAAGGACGCCGTGTGGATGGCCGGGCACGGCCTGTGCTGCCTGGGCCAAACGCTGGCCGAAGCCCTGAGCCTCACCGAAGAACTGGAACACCTGGCGGCCGTGCAACTTCTTGCCATGCCCTGAGCCCCCGCTTGCCGCATTTGTTTACGCCCGCCTTTCAGGCGGGCTTTTTTTATGCCCGCGCCAGGCTTTGCCTTGTCAAAAGTTCTGCCCTCGTGTAGCATCTTTTATTATTTTGTAACACAAAAGGAGCCCCCCCATGAAACTGCGTCACACTCTCCATGCCGCCCTTGTGCTTGCTGTTTTTGCCCTTACGGTCGCCACGGCCCAGGCGCACGAATTCATCCTCAAACCGGCCACGGCCACACCTGCCGCCGGGCAGAAAACAGCCCTTCAGGCGCAGGCCGCGCATGTGTTCATGGTCAGCGAAGAAGCGGAAAACCCGGCCAACGTGCGCCTGTATCTGCTGGAAAACGGCAAAACTACGAACATCGCCCTGGCGGAAGACAAGGCGCTTGCTTCCCTTGTGGGCAGTTTTACCCTGGCCCACAACGGCCCGGCCATGCTCGTGGGGCACCGCCTGCCGCAGATCTGGTGCGAAACCACGCAGGGAGAAATGGAGGGAACCCGCGCCGCGCTTGAGGCCAAGGGCATGAAGGTCAAATCCTCCGGCAAGTATGAAAAATTCGCCAAAACCCTGCTCAACCCCACGCACGGCGACAACCAGTTTGCCAAACCGCTGGGGCAGGATCTGGAAATCGTGCCGCTGACCAACCCGGCCGACCTCAAGCCCGGCTCCCCGCTGAGCGTGCAGGTGCTGCTGCGCGGCAAGCCCGTGGCCGCAGCGCCTGTGGGCCTGACCTACGACGGCTACAGCAAGGAAAAGGACGTCTATGCCTTCACGGCAAAAACGGACGCCCAGGGCAAGGCCTCGTTCACTATCGGCAACCCCGCCCTGTGGATGGTGCGCAGCGCCGTGGTGGAAAAAACCCCCGGCAGCGACGCGGATGAGCACCACCTGCGCGCCACCTGCGTTTTTCCCGTCAAATAATTTTTTGCTGCGGTGCCCGCCTTTCAACGCGGCACTTGCGCCTTGCGGGTATTGCACGCGCGGGCGGGCAACCGCTTGCAACAGGTTGCGCCCATATACGCGCCAGCGCTGAAGTCCGGGGCCACAAGCCCCGGCTTTGCGCCGCGCGCCGTTCACCTTCATGACAACATGCGGAATTCTTATGGTTATACCACGTTCACGGCGGATTGCGGTTATCGGCCTTTGGGCGTTCTGCCTCTTCGCCTGGGGCATCCCTCAGGCACAGGCGCACGCCCTGTATGCAGCGGAAACATGGCGCGACGGCGTGGCCCTGGTGCAGTTTTCCTATTCCACAGGCGAAATGCCCACCTATGCCAAGGTGGAAGTCTACAGCCCCGCCGACGACAGGGTGGAATTTCAGAACGGCCGCACGGACGCCAGGGGACGCTTCGCCTTTCTGCCGGACGCGCCGGGCCGCTGGCGCATCGTCATGGCCGACAACATGGGGCACAGGGTCGAACTTCCGATTATGGTGGGAGCCGACATGCGGGCCGCCACTCCGGCTGCGGCCGGGCCGGGGGCATTTTCCATGCCGCTTCGCGCGTTGCTGGGGGTGAGTCTGCTGGTCAATGCGGCCCTGACCGCCGCCCTGCTGCGCCGCAACCGCAAGAACACAGCGGGATGACGTCTTTTGCCCGGAAAGCCCGAACACAGCCCAGCGAGCGCAAAGGCGGACGCAAACGCCGATGCGGATATAGTGCGGACACTGCCGCAAGACGCGGAAGGGGCGCTTTCCGTAAAAAGCGCCCCCTCCGTGGAACAACTCTGAAGCGCGGTTTCCCCGCTCCGTCCATTGCGTCCCGCGCCGTTGCGAAACCGGCCCGGCAGCGCCTTGAGCTAAAGCGGCTCTATGACTTCCACGCCGCCCCTGTCAGGCTTCAGCACCTCGGGCAGCACCAGGCTGCCGGCCT
>Ga0183101_1002542_pt1 | contig 12427 bp, 11 predicted proteins | sample Biomet3_FD_127790 | JGI IMG/M metagenome (GOLD analysis project Ga0183101, IMG submission 127790) | Microbial communities from bioreactor (seeded with sewage sludge) at LBNL, California, USA - Biofuel metagenome 3 | ecosystem: Engineered > Bioreactor > Anaerobic > Unclassified ... | reverse complement strand
CAATATTTCTGGCAAAAGACCGCATGAATCGTTTTACCTTTTCTGTATCTCTTGAAATGCCGCTGACTCTTGCAATATCCTGATTTACAACCGCATCATAATAATCTCTTGCCTGCATCAATGCGACATCTTCATCTTGGTCTAATGACTTTGGCCATCCCCCTCTGCAGATAAGGAATGCCAATTGATCAATACCAATGTTATTCTCTCCATCAATCTCTTTTTTCCCTGCAAAAAGATCAGCGAGAGACACCTCGCCAGTCGAATCCAATGATTCATACAGAGACATTGGCCGCATCGTCATTCTTGATATTCTTCCTGTTCCTGTATGAGATATTTCAGATAGATTTCCTGGTACAGCAGAACCAGTCAAAACAAATTGGCCAAATTCATCTCTTTTATCAACTTCAAACCGGATGGCATCCCATAGTTTTGGTGCCATCTGCCACTCATCAATCAGTCTAGGTGTTTCTCCACTCAATAAACGGGAAGGATTGATCTCAGCCAGTTCCAGGTTCTGTTTCTGTGATTCAGGATCCTGCAAATAAAGTACACTTTTGGCTATCTGTTCAGCGGTCGTGGTCTTGCCGCACCATTTTGCACCTTCGATTAAAACAGCACCCTTTGCTTTCAGCCTCTTGGCTAGGATATTATCCGCTACTCTCTTCTTGTATTTCTTCATATGTCAGCCCCACAATCCAGAGAAAGGAAATCTTATTACCCTCAGTATACGTTAAATTACTCAGTTTGGCAATATTTCGTTACTCAGTTTGGCTATGTTTTGTTACTCGTTTTGGCTAATGTTTGTTGCGCGTTTTGGCTATCTGCTATGCCGCAACATTTTGGCATTTCAAGCCGCAGCATTTTCCATTCTGGCAACTAGAGTACATGGTACTGCTGCCTTATATACGAAAGCGACAATTTCTGTATTGTTCAATAATTCATTCAGATCTTTCAAAGAACGGGTGAGCCTGTCTAGGCAGTAGACGGCAATGATATCGATCTCATGCCGGTCTGCCTGTTCCAGGATCTTCTGGATCTCAGGACGGTCCAGGTCCTTGCCGGAACATCCTTCTTCCCTGCGGATCTCCAGACTGTATTCCTGGTCTCCATACTCTCTCTGACAGAAGTTGGTGATCCTTCTCACCTGGTCTGCCATATTGAAGCCGTTATGTGCCTGGTCCATGGTGGATCCACGAGCATAACCTACGATTTTTATCATCTCTCACCTCCGGATCGTTGATGTACGCATGCAGTTCTATTCAGTTGTGTCCACATTATGCAACAGACCGCTCGGCCATTTTGGCCGAGCGACAGCAATTTCTGGTGAAATTTTTCGATTTCCGATCTCTTCTGCCCAAGATATACGCTGATATGGCTAATGCATTAGCAATGCCACTTTATCTGATGCCGGCAATTTATCGACCAGGTATCCGCCCTGGCAGAGACAGTATGCAACAGACCGCGGCTCAAATTTTGAGCCGTGGCACTATTTTCTGATGAAAGTTTTGCAATCTTTGTGCGAAAGCAAAAGAAAAAACAGAGTATAGAGTCGGAACATGGATAATCTAATACTCTGCTTTCATATCTTTATAACGGCATGTTGCCTTTATGATCTGGGTGCTGTTTATTTTCAAGTAATTCTAATCCTGCAATCAATTCATTTCTGGTAGCATTTGGTTCAATGACAGAATCAACATATCCTCTTTTAGCAGCAAAATATGGATTGGCAAACTTGTCTTTATAGTCTTTGATTAGTTCATCTTTCTTTGCCTGAGGATCTAGAGCAGCTTCAATCTCTTTGTGAGAGATAACGGAGACCGCTCCTTCTGCTCCCATAACAGCAATTTCAGCACTAGGCCAAGCAAATACCATATCTGCTCCCATTTCCTTAGAGCACATGGACATGTAGCCACCACCAAACGCCTTCCGCACAATGACTGTGATTTTAGCGATTTCTGCTGTTGCATATGCATACAGCATCTTTGCTCCATGACGAATCACACCCGCATGTTCCTGCTGTGTTCCAGGGACAAATCCTGGCACATCCACCAGATTGATTAATGGAATATTGAAAGCATCACAGAAGTTGATGAATCTAGCTCCTTTATCAGACGCGTCAATATCAAGATACCCACCTTTGACCAAAGGCTGATTGGCAACGATGCCGATACTGTGACCATTCATTCTGGCAAATCCCACAATAATATTCTGAGCAAACTCTTTCTGCACTTCCAGAAAGCTTCTTTCATCAATCAGTGAATCAATGATGTCATACATATCATATGGACTGTCATCATCCGGGATTACTTGATTGATATACACAGAATCACGATTCATTAGATATGGAACTGTTTGCGGTTTATTATTGCAGTTATCCGGCAGATAACCTAATAACTGCTTTGCATATTCTAATGCTTCATCATCATTCTTGACTAGGAAATGAGAGACACCGCTTTTTGCAGCATGAATGGAAGCACCGCCAAGCTGATCTGCTGTAACATCTTCACCGGAAATAGATTTGACAACACTTGGTCCGGTGACAAACATTTTGCTCTCCTGATCGACCATAATAATGAAATCCATGAGTGCGGGGGAATATGTTGCTCCACCTGCACACGGTCCCATCATCAATGCAATCTGTGGAATCTTGCCGGAGTTCATTGCGTTTCTGCGGAAGATATTTCCATAACCAGACAAAGCATCGACACCTTCCTGAATACGTGCTCCTCCTGAATCATGCATGGCAATCAAAGGTGCTCCTGCTTCTGAGGCAAGATCCATGAGTGCACAGATTTTCTCTGCCTGCATCTTTCCCATTGAACCACCAGAGGCAGTAAAATCCTGGGCATAGACAAATACTTTTCTGCCGTTTACTGTACCATAGCCTGTAATAACACCATCCGCCGGGATCACTTTTTCACTCATATTAAAATCTGTGCAGCGATGTGTTACAAAACGGCCTGTCTCATGAAAAGAACCTGCATCCAGAAATTTCTCAATACGTTCTCTGGCCGTATATTTGCCCAAAGAATGCTGTTTCGCAACAGCTTTTTCTCCTCCGCAATGTATAGCCTGTTCATTCTGCTTCTGCAGCAACTCTAATTTCTGATTCATTGTGGTCAAGCCTCCTGTTTCAATAATGCTTCAACATCCTCTATATTTCCGATATGATACGATACAGCTTCCGGAGCAATCCGTTTAATCAGACCGCACAGGACTGTACCTGGTCCAACTTCAATGAAAGTATCTACACCTTCTGATAATAATAATTGAATGGTATCTTCCCACTGGACACACATGCATACCTGATTGGCAAGTTCTTCTTTCATCTGATCAACACTTTTAAGATACCTTGCCTTAGTATTTCCAACCACAGGAACATCCGGCATCTTCATTTCACATTTGTCGATAAATGGTTTGAGATTATCAGCTGCATTCTGCATTAAAGGTGAATGAAATGCTCCGCTGACAGCTAAGGAAATCGCAAGTTTTGCACCTTTTTCCTTTGCGAGCTTTGCTGCTTCTTTTATTTTGTCTGATTCACCACTGATTACAATCTGGCCTGGACAGTTGAAGTTCGCTGGATAAGTTCCTGTGTCTTTGCAGACAGCCTCAACATCCTCTTTCTTCAATGCAATGATGGCACTCATACTGCCGGCTGTCTTTTCAGCACATTCATTCATGAGTTTTCCACGAACATGTGCAAGCCTTACCGCATCTTGAAATTTCAATGCATGGTCTGATGCAAGAGCAGAGTATTCACCAAGACTATGCCCAGCCATATAAGATGGCGGGTACTTTTTTGTAATACCGGTTTCTTCTGCCACTTTCATCATGGCATAACTGTGGGTCAATAATGCCGGTTGAGAATTTAAAGTACGCTTCAATTCATCTTCTGGACCATGAAAGCAGATATTCTTGATGGAATAATCCAGGACTTCGTCAGCTTCATCAAACACTTTCTTTGCACAGTCATACTTTTCATATACATCTTCACCCATACCAACAAATTGAGATCCCTGTCCAGGAAATATATACGCTGTTTTATTCATACACTTGTCCTTCTTTCTTTCAAGAGAAAAGACCGCTGCATCTTGCTGCATGCGTACAACGGTCCTTGATTGTCTATTCTGGAATTTTTTCTACAACTGTGAAGGCAAAGAATTTATGATCAGTGCCTAACAGTTCTGTACTCATCTTTACATGAACTGGGCCTTCCTGCATCATCTTTAATAATGCAGGCTGCTGTGATTTTGTCACATTCAGCAAACGGCCAGCACATGTCTTACCTTCATCAAGCATGACATAACCCATTACGCACGGTGTATTTGTGTAACCATAAATACCCATGATGGAGAATAAGAAGGACTGAAGCACGCCATTGCCAGACATCTCAACCCACTCCATGTCTGTGCCGGAGCACTCGTTGCATACTGGTACTGGTGGGAACTGGACTTGTCCACATGTTTTGCATTTCAAGCCCATGATCTTGCCTGCATCCATGTATTCTACCCACTTCTTGATAATAGGTTCTACTTTTGCCATATTAATTATCCACCTTTCCTTACTTTGTCTTCAATACGACAGCTGCATGTGACCATGCTGTACCGCCGCCCCAGATGACTGAGCATTTTGGCGGATTCTTGATCTGGCGCTCACCACATTCTCCGCGCATCTGCTGAACAGCTTCCGCAACTTCGATACCGAACGAAGGTGATCTTGGATGACCAAGCTGTCTCTTGCCGCCCGTTGTGTTGATTGGCTTGTCACCGTCAAATGCTGTTCTGCCATCTCTCATGGCAGTCCATGCTTCTCCCTTATGGAAGTAACCTGCTGCTTCAGAAACAGGCATAACGGTATTAGATGGACAGTCATGGACGCTCAGATACTGCACTTCTGCATATGGGTCCTTGACATCTGCCATTGCATAGATTTCTTTGAACAATCTTTCATCCATTGGGTTTGGTGCTACACAGTAATCATCTCCCATACCGGAAGCATACCCGCATCCTGCTACTTCAATCGGCTTCTTCAAATACTGATCTGCCTTATCGGATGCACATACAATGATTGCCGAAGCACCATCCACATTGACATCTCCTAAGAATAGAGAACGTACAACTGATCCAACATTTGGATTGTATTTTGGATTTGTCAGATATTCCTCAACAGATGCACAGCCATGAGCCTTGGCATCTTCTTCCAGAGTTGTCTGGCACATTAAGGCCTTTGGATTCAGAAGACCTGCACGATTCTCGGATTTCATCCAACCGATACATGCATCATCCATATCCTTGAAAGTCATATTGTTGTCAACCATATATTTGACAGCCAATGCTTCTACACCACCATTGCCCCCTGTCATTGGTTTTTCGTAAGCTGGATCGAAAGCACAGTATACACCGTCCCAGATATCAGACAAGGATACTTTTTCATTTCTCTCAAATGGCAGACCGCCAACTTTTGCCTTGCAGGAGTTGATATTGACACCAATGGAAATGACAGTGTCATACTTACCGGATGCAACCTGTTCTACGGCAATATCCAGTCCGACACCAGTCGTTGCGCAACCTTCATCATGAGAGATGCATGGTTTGTTCTTCATACCTATCCAATCTGCAAAGCTCGGACCAGGTCCCTTCATGTTTGCTGATTGGAAAGGCCCGCTCATGCCGGCAAGATATGCATCAATATCTTTTGCTTTGATACCTGCATCTTCCATTGCCTCCTGAGCAGCCCAGGATACTAATTCACTTTCTGTCAGATCTTTGATTTCTGGGTGCTGATTTACTTTTCCAATCGGTGTATAGCCAACACCAATAATCGAAACGCTTCTCGCTAGTTTTCCCATATTATTATCTCCTATTACCTATTTGACGTTTTCTTCATACAGCTTGAGCACATCGCCAATCGTTGTACATTGTTTGACTGTGTTGTATGCGACGTCAACATGCAGCAGATCCGCAAATGTGGCGACAATACCAAGCAGCTGCATTGATCCAGCTGCCAGATCGCCCTTTAAATTCAATTCAGGTGTTACTTTTCCCTCCGGCAGATCAAAAATCAATCCTAGTTCTTCAATGAATTCTTCTTTTTTCCCCATATGCTTACTTGATATCTTTATCGCCTTTCTTCATATCTTTAAATGCTTCATCATGAGTAACAGAAGTTACAAGCATATCCCACATTTCTGTACCAAATGTTGGGCGGAGTTCTTTGGCAATCTGTTCCTTCAGTGGAGCACGCATTGTCTGCGTTGCGATACGCCTTGAGATTCTTGGTTTTGCGGCTAACTGTTCTGCTAATTCCTGTGCTCTTTCATAGATCTTGTCTGCTGGTACGATTTCATTGACAAGGCCATATTCCAATGCCTGCTGAGCTGTAATCTTCTGACCGAACAGCATTGCATAATTGGATCTCTTGATGCCCATATGAGCACGCAGTGCAATCTGAATGCCATCACCAAATAATGTTCCGGCCATTGCAAAATGCGGGTCAAGAATAGTTGCTTCCTCTGACATCAGGGTGATATCGCAGAGCAGTGCGATTTCAGAATGAACGGCCGGTGTCTTACCGTTGATGATACCAATTGTAGGCTGTTCCACATCATTGATCAGGCCTTCGACCATGTTGCAGCCATCATAATAACTGTGCTCATAATAAGACCATTTCTTTGTTTCAAAATCTTCCGGCAGACTTGTCTTTCCTAATGTCAGGAAAGAATCTCCTGCACCGCCGAGAATTAATACTTCGCTCTCTGCATCCTGTCCAACATCAGCACATAACTGACCGATTCCTCTGTGCAGATAATAATCCCATGGAGAAGATTCTCCATTTAAGTTCCACTTGGCAGTGATGACACCGCTCTCAGATCTCTGCAGATCAAAGAACTTCTCATACTTCTTTTTGTAGTTATCAAACTTTCTGAATGGAACCATCATTTCACTTTCGCATTGATTTACCTTTGGCATATTGCCCTCCTTTTAATGTGTGCGATTGCAGTGCCATCTCTGACACTTTTACCATTTGTTATTTCTTCTAAGAGGATAGCAAAACCCTGTATTTTCAACAATGAACTCAAAAGTCTTATTCGGATTGAAAGCGCTCTCAAGATTGGACTTGAGTTCAACCTCCCTGTTTGATAGAATGGAAAGACATTGAAAGAGGCACACTATGAGCTCAACAAAGAATACAAGAAAAAAGCAGCTTCCTGAAAAGATGCTGGCAAACTATCAAGACATGGTACACTTGATTTCTAGCGGAGGTTCACTGCAGGATCTGACAGATCTTGCGTGTCGATATCTGGATAATCCAATAACAATCATTGATTCTTCCTACAAGATTCTTGCCATCTCCTATCCTGCCGCAGAAAAAATTGTGGAACCTGAGGACACAAGTTTCTTCGGCAGAGCATATAAGCATTCTGTTGATTCCCGTCAGATGAATAAAGAATCACTGTCCTTCATCAAAGATTCCGGCCGTTTCCAGGCATGTGCAACATCGCATCAACCTCATCTCGTCTCAAAAGACTCTTTAAAAAAGAACGGTATGGATTCACCATGCAGCTTCATTGACTGCAGTGTGTGGATCAATCATGTTTTTGCGGCAGCCTTCTCTGTTGGTGACCTGCATCGTCCTTTCTCTGACACAGATATGACATACTGCCAGCTTATCCTGGATCTTTTCTCGATTGTTCTACAGAAAGATGCTTCCTTTGTGGATCAGCATGGCATGCTGTACGAAGCACTGATGCGTGATTTAATTGAAGGCAAGAATACAGATGACTTCCAGATCAAGCTGCGCTTAAATATCCTTGACCGCAAACTGGAGGATGATCTGTATATCATTGTGGCAAGGCAAGAACATACAAGTATGAAAGATGCTCAACCCCCTGTCATTGAACAGAATATTCTTCGGCAGTTCTTTCCCGGCTGTCTTTCCATGATCTATCACAACAGCATCGTCTTATTGACAAGTGCTGCCCGCGACGGTATCCTTGGCATCCTGCAGGATGAAGATTTCCTGACTCTGTTAAAAACAAATAATACAAAGATTGGCGTATCCCAGGTATTTCATTCTCCTTCAGCCGCAAAGAAATATTTCCAGCAGGCTGAAACAGCATTCAGCTTAGGCTCAAGTATTTATAAAGACCGTTATGTCTATACATATAACATGATGGCTTTCTACAATTTACTGCAGGAAGCATCACATGCAATGAATCTTCAAGACCTATGCCATCCTGTTCTGCAAGAAATGATGATGAGTGAATCAGATTACCAGCATGAATTATTGAACACCCTGTATGCGTGGATCATCTATGACCGCGACAGCGAAAAGATAATCGAGAAGCTTCACATCTCAAGAAGTTCACTCTTTCACCGAATCAACCGTGTTAAAGAATTGCTAGGAAAAGATTTGGATAATGGTGAGACCATCTTCGAATTGACATTATCTTTCAAATTGATTGAATACTATATGCACTTTATCAATCCTGATTCCTTCAAATGGTTCAACGCACAAATATAAAAGGCCATATATTTCAGGATGGTCTTTCTTTTTTAAAATGTGATTGGATTGGTCCTTGTCGGAGTACTGGTGATTTCCTTGTAATAGTCTTTATGACATTCATCAATGAAATCAAATGCTTCACTGACTACTCTTTCCGGGCAATCAAGTTCCATCAGATGGCATTCGCCCTGCAGGAATACAGCTCTTGCACCACGTGTATTCATGATGGCATACATATTCGCCTGATAGAAATCCTGGAATACCAGATCATTTGATCCAAAGCAGTAGCCAACCGGCACTGTCATATTCTTCAGATCGTGGTCAAGGCTTTCTGTATCCGGCCAGATCTTTTCTGGATGTTCCCCATACAGCATCAGGTCAGGTGAAGAATTCATTCCATTAGGACCTAAGGACTGCAGCTCTTCCATCTTCTTTTTAAGACCTTCCTGCGGTTTTCTCATTGCTAAGCCCATCAGCTTCTGCTGCTGTTTTGTTTCAACTAAAGTATCCCATTGGCGGTCAGACTGCGGCAGTACATGCGGTGCTAAATAGAAGCTTGCAAAACAGTCGAGCATTTCTGGATGTTCCTTGGCCATATACCATCCTGGTACAGTGCCATGGCACTTACCGACATGGATAAATTTCTGAATGCCCATCTTAACCGCAAAGTCATATTCATCCTTGCCCCATTGTCTTGCCCAGTTTGTTGAGCCGTCTGGGTTCTTTTCTTCACTCGGTCTAGAATCTCTCATGACAATCGCATAGACATGATACATTTCTGCCAATCCTTCTACGACTGGCATAAACGTATGAAAATAAAATGCAGTTGTAATAATGACTTCTTTGTTGGACTCACCTCTTTCTGCGTAAGTGAGTTCCGTACCAGTATCCAGCACAACTGATTTTGCTAAGCCTCTGATCTTGTTCTGTTCCATTATGATTTCCTCCTTGTGGATTACTATTATTAAAATAACTTTTCCAAAAAGAGCTGAACATCTTTGAAATCAAAGAAAGCGTACGATATTGTACGCTTTCACTGATTCTGTTTAAAAACCGGAAACATCATATTCTCGACCCGAATAATTTCATGCATAATTTCTACATTATCATCGATAGAGAAGGAAGTCTTATGCTCATCCAGCAGTGCATCTGCCAATGACAAGCTGGTGGACGCAATGATCTTAGAGACAATATCAATGTCCTTGATCGTCATATCCTTTTTCTGCTGAATTACTTTCTTCATTACAGCAGCCAGAAGTTTTTGCAGCTTTTCACGATAGTCAAGTTCGGTCATATTGATTCTACGTATGTGTTCATAATCAGAAAGTACTTGTGTATAGATTCTGGCAAAAGAATCTGACTTCTGCTTCCTCTGTTCCTCATTCATAATGATATTCAGTGCATCCTTATATTCGGCAATCAGTTCATCTGTCATCTTATTTATGAGATCATACTTATCTTCGTAATGATAATAAAAGGTTGCTTTACTGATCATTGCTTTTTCCGTAATTTCAGTTGCTGTGATCTTTTCAAAAGGTTTCTGATCAAGCAGCTCAATAAAAGTAGTGCGGATCAATTTCCTTGTCTTGATAACTCTTTTATCTTCCTCATTCATAAAACTATTCCTCTGTCTGCTGTTTCTATAGTAGCATATCTGTCCTCTTCACAGGCAGGCTTGACTTTTAAACGAAAAAGCCAGATTTTTACAGTACGCACCTTGAACATACAATATCATTAACGTAGTCCTAAAGTAACAGAAGTAGACGGACAGCAGCATTTTTGTGATATGAGAGTCCTCTCTGCTGCCCACCTAAATGACGAGGCTTCCAACTTTGATGAAACACGTACTAGATTAAGACGTACATCTATAAAATTTAGTACTTGCCTTGATTCATACTTATGCTTTATTCTTCTTCGTATATTGTGATTACTTTATAAATTTCAACCTGCTTTTACGCTTATGATTCCCTCTTTATCTAATACATTTTAAACATATTAGTGTCAATGTTTTGAACGTATGTTTTACAGAAACATTCTCAAGCGGCTCATTCCCCAGAAGCAGTATGAGCTGCTTTTTGTGTACCGAGTACCTCTCTTGATCTCGTATTAAACTTTTTCGCCCTTGAAAGTTACTTAAGGTTCTTTACAATCTTTAAACTTCAGCCACGCAATCTAATTCTGTATTCTCATTCGATTGATCCAGCCGATGTTTTTCTTCCAGGAACTGCAGATCAGTTACCTTTTTGTCATATACATCCAGTTCAACTTTCTTTACATGTTCCAGAACAAATTCTCTCTGATCACGATACGTGCATTCAGAGAACTTGATCTTGTCAATCCTTGCTGACTCAGCCATGATCTTTGTGCGGATCTCATTTGCATCGGTCTCTGCACTGTCAATCAGGGAGTCATAGAATGCCTCTGTCAATCCATATGTCACATAGGAATAGGATGCCCTTCGCAGCATTGTGACCGCTCTGGAATATTTATGCTGAAGCTTTTCAATCTCAGTCTCGAACATATCCTGTCTCATTGCTTTCGTCAGCTTCTTATCCAGCTGTTCCGTGATGTCCCTTTGATTTACGACTCTGCCGCACTTTGTACAGTAATAATAGGTATAGCATTTTTTCTTTTTCTTAAGCGAGCCTGTGACTGTCATCTTGCTGTGGCACAGTTCACAGTAGCATCTATCCTTATAGACATATCGATTACGCATCACATGATGCCGTCCATCCATCTTCTGATGTGCCAGATCGAACTGCTCTTTCGTAATGATTGCCGGGACCTGATTCGGATACGCTTTGTTCTCATAGACCATGGTCCCGTAATACTCTTCTTTAAATAGGATCTTCCTGACCTGTTCCTCTTTCCATTTCCTGCCTGCGATTCTTTGGTTCGTCATGCGGGCAGCGACTGCAAATACAGGGATGTCCCTCTCTCCTACATCATTGAATATCCGGACGATTGATTTTGCCAATTCTGGTATGACGACAAGCTTTCCCTTTTCTGTTTCGCTCTTCTTATAACCCAGGGGCGGCGTTCCTTTGACATAGTTGCCCATCATTGCACTTTGACGCTTTCCATTCCTTGTGCGGATGATGATGATCTCTCTTTCCCATTGGGCAATGAGAGACACAAGATAGATGAAGAATCTTCCCTGTGCCGAATGGGTGTCGACATTCTCCTGGACACTGACAATCTCAATGTTCTTCTTATCAAACAGTTTGACTAGTACATCCATGTCTGCGACATTTCTTGTCAAACGGTCCAAAGCACATATAATAATAGTGTCAAACTGCTGGCGTTCCGCCATCCCCATGATCTGTTTCATCTGTGGACGGTGCAGTGTTTTGGCAGATTTTCCTTTCTCTTCGAAGAGCTCGAACGAATACTCTCCGGGCTTATAGTACAGGTCCAGGTATAAGCGTATCCACCTTTCCTGGTCAGCCATACTGTAGCCGTCCTTGACTTGTTCCATGGTGCTTTCTCTGATGTAACCAATAATCTTCTGCATAAATCTCTCCTTTTTTAAGAAACCACGATAATACAAGGAGAAATCGATGTATATACGAACCATCAGACATACGTATAGGGAATCGAACTTTCTCGAACCCTCTGTGTAACATCTGACACCGTAAAATATGCAGAAAAGTGGCTCTATCAAAGGCTTATTGTCCATTTCATCCTGGTCGGGTCAAAATTTCAAATCATTGAAAAAAATCGAAAAAAATGACTGAAAAAGTTTGAGTGTCTCAAACAAGACATAAGAAAAACCGCTTTGTTAAGCGGTTTTTTGATGGTCATCGGGTAAGGCACCTCTTTTTATTTCGAATAAAGAATTCTTATCCGGAACAATTAAGAGGTGTCTGTAATTGCTGATAGCTTTTGATTTTGATAACTTTTATAAAATATAAGT
>Ga0183101_1000103_pt7 | contig 12471 bp, 13 predicted proteins | sample Biomet3_FD_127790 | JGI IMG/M metagenome (GOLD analysis project Ga0183101, IMG submission 127790) | Microbial communities from bioreactor (seeded with sewage sludge) at LBNL, California, USA - Biofuel metagenome 3 | ecosystem: Engineered > Bioreactor > Anaerobic > Unclassified ... | reverse complement strand
GCGTCCAGGTCGTTCATCACGCCTGAAATGTCAGGGGTAGGGCGCAGCGCCTTGATCATTGCCCCAAGGTAAGCCACCAGAACAGACATGGGGGCGTATGCGTTGGCTTCGGCATCGGGAAGGATAGCCTTGAAGGTTCTAGCCACCTGACCAGCCAGAAGCAGGTATGCCTTGATCGTGTCTTCCCCGGCTTCAAGAATCACGTCCATGGCCTTTTGCAGGGCTTCCAGGCGTTTTTCCAGCGGAGTGCCCACAATCGCCATCAGATCAATGCCGAGGGCCGTACAGAACAATGCCGCTTGCTTGAGCAGCTCCTTGAGTTGTGCCGCCAAGGCCGCCTTGTCCTTGATGGGCATCTGCCCCGGCTGATTGGGTTTGGCGTAGATGCGCAGGGCATCCTGAAGGTTACGGAAAATGCCCACATAATCGACGATCAACCCGGCGCTTTTGCCCGGCGCCACGCGGTTGGCCCTGGCGATGGTCTGCATCAGGGCGTGGTTCCGCATCGGCTTGTCGAGGTACAGGGTTGAGCAGGTCGGCACGTCAAAGCCGGTGATCCACATGGCGCAGACAAAGACCAGACGCAGAGAACTATCGGGGTCCTTGAATTTTTCGTCCAAGTCCTCGCGCAGCATCCGCTGCCGGTGCGGAACGATATTCAGCCCCTTGGCCTTGAGGTCTTCAACTTCGTTCTGGCCTTGCGACACAATCACGGCCATGTCGGTGCTCCGCATGACCCTGATTTTTTCGGCGAGCACCTCTCTGGCGTCCCCGGCGGCTGTCTTCAACTGCTTTTGCAGATCAGCCCGCTGTTTTTCCCAGAGGGCCTGCACCTTGTCATACATCCGCACAGCCGTGGCCTTGTCGATGCAGATCATCATGGCCTTGCCACGATAGCCTCGACCGAGAAAATGCTTCACCAGATCGGCGGCGATAGTTTCCAGCCGCTCATTGCGGGTAATCAGGTGGTACTCGCGGGCGAATTCCCGTTCCAGCCTCTTTTCCTGGGCCTCGTCCAGCTCCGCTTTTTCGAGAAGATTCTCAATATCCCTGTTCAGATTTTCGTTGGTGATCTGCAGTTCCGGCGTGTGGTTTTCGTAGTAGAGCGGCACCGTGGCCCCATCTTCGATGGATCGGGCAAAGTCATACACCGAAACGTAGTCGCCAAAGACTTCGCGGGTGCGTTCTTCCTCCCCGTCAATCAGCGGCGTTCCGGTAAAACCGAGGAAGGCGGCGTTGGGCAGGGCATTGCGCATGTTCAGCGCGAAGATGTCGTACTGGCTGCGGTGGGCTTCGTCCGTGATCACGATGATGTCGCTGCGGTCCGAAATTTGCGGGTAAGCCACGCCCTTTTCCGTGTGGAACTTCTGGATCAGGCTAAAGACGTAGCGGTGATCTTGCGACAGCAGCAGCTTCAGGTTTTCCCCGCTGCTGGCCTGCACCTCCGCCCCCGTGATTGCGCCGGTTGCCGTGAAGGTTTTGTAGATTTGATCGTCCAGTTCCGAGCGGTCGGTCACGATCACAAAGGTCCACTTGCCGGGCAGGGTGCGAAGAATCTTTTGGGTGAAGAACACCATGGAGAGGCTTTTGCCGCTCCCCTGCGTGTGCCAGAAAACGCCAAGCTTTTTGGCGGCTTCCACATCTCCGGCTTCCCGCAGCGTGATCATTTGGGCAATGGCCTTGTTCACGCCCAGATACTGATGGTTTTTGGCCACCTTTTTGACCAGGCCGCCGCGCGCCAACTCGAACAGGGTGAAGTTTTCCACAATGTCGAGCAGCCGCCGTTTGTCGCAGAGGCCGCGAATGGCGGTCTCCAAGCTGGTGGAGCCTGCCTCGGTTTCATCGTCGATCCGCCGCCATTCAAAGAAATGTTCCCACGGGCTGGTCAGGGTGCCCACACGGGTTTGCGAGCCGTTGGAGAGCAAAATGAAGGCATTGGGATGGAAAAGCTGCGGGATGCTTTGCCCCTTGTAGTCCTTCAGGTTGTCGTCGTAGGCGGACTTCAGGGGAACGTGCGGCCCCTTTAGCTCAATGAAGACCAGGGGAATGCCGTTGACAAAGCCGATCAGGTCGCAGCGGCGCTTGTACATCTCCCCCGACACCCACATCTGCTGGGCAAGGAAAAAGTCGTTGTTTTCTGGGGTGCTCCAGTCGATGACCGAAAGTTCAACCGTTTGCGGGTTGCCGTCGTCGTCGGCAATCTCCACCTTCACCCGATCCCGCAGCAGCTTGTAGAAGGCCTGGTTGGCATTGACGGGAATTTGCGTGGAGCGGTCCTCGGTCAGTTGCTCGATGGCCTGATCGTAGGCAGTGGCCGGGTAGCCGGGATTGATGCGTTCCAGCGCCTTGCGAAGGCGAGGCGCAAGAATGATCTCGGCGGCAGACGTGCGGCCTTCCGTGCCCTTCGGCCCAAAGGTTTCGTTGTAGAGGTTGGCCCTCTCCCAACCAAGGGACGCAAAACAGCTGATTGCGTGTAGCTCGACCAGGGGGAGTTCCCCGTAAGTGGCTGATACTTCCTTGGCTGTGAGAGCGTTAGTCATGCCGTGATGCCCTCCTCGGGTTCGGGCAGGGAAGAAACGTCGAGTTCGCCGGAGATAAGCTTTGGCAGCAGGAGGTCGCGGGTGGCGCGAAGGTTGGCGTTTTTTCGTTTTAAGGTCTCGTTCAAATCTAGCATTGGTGCAACGATAGAGTGGAAGTAATTCGCAACTTCTGCCGGAGGCATAATGATCTGCGCTGACTCGAATGTGGAAGCCGTTACCGCTGGATAGGCTGCACCCGTCGCGTGGTTCGTGAGGAAACTAACAAAATCATTCGTAGTCACTGCAAAGTAGAGGTACGAATACGGCACAGACTTGGCTGAAAGCACAGCGAACCCCGTTGAAGCAATTAGCGCTGGTTCCGGTTGGAGAACCAAAGCATATGATCGACGGTTTGGTCTCACACATGACCAAATGACATCCCCGTTTTGAACGACCCGTCTCGCACGTCCCGGTGCCTCTGAAAATCGATACGGCTGCTTTTGCGTAATTGCGCCGGGCACCACAGATGCGATGTCGATGTAAAGGATTTCCTCTGGGGCGTTCGCGGGGCGAATCGACTTGGCATTAATCGTGGAGACCTCCCCGATAGAGGCAGCCTTCCATCCCTTCGGGATCACCCCTAGCTCAGACTCCACCATATCCACCTGTTCATGCCCTGGAAAGCGGAAGTGGACAAACCACTCCTCGTAGATTCGCCGGGCCATTTCCTCAAGTATGGCGATCCGTCGCGTGTTGTTTTCGATCAGGTCGTCGTAGGCTGACAGGACGGAAGCGATGCGGTGCTGGGTTGAGATGTCTGCAATTCTTACTGAAACACATTTAAGAACCGTTTGTGTAACCAATGGTTGCGCTGCGCCACCAGCATAACGGTTCAGCCCAAGCTCTTTCAGCAGGTAAAAGAAATATCTGACATTCCCGGATTTAGGCCTTGCCACAATAGTATTATCTGAGGCCCAAAACCGACCTTTGCTGTACGCAACAGAGCCACAGTACGCTCCTACGCGTCCGATGATGATGGAGTTTTCATGCTTCCATTCAGGGGCACCACCTATGAGTCCATTTGAGCCATAGGCTGGGTAGGTGCCTTCTTGGCCAGGCTTGATTGCCTTGCCATTGAAAAAATCCATTACATCATTAAGGGGTACGTCAAAAAATTCAGTCATGCGTATCCTCAAGACAGTAAGGCCATAACTTGACCCTTGATTTGCTCTTGAAGTTGTTTTGCCTCGTCATTCAGTGCTTCAAATTCCTCATCAAGGGCTTGGAGTTGTTCAGTAAAATCAAAGTCCTCTGGAGCCGCTTCTGCCACCCCCACATACCGCCCCGGATTCAAACTCCATCCTTGGCCCTCAATGTCTGCGAGCGTCGCCACCTTGCACATTCCGGGGATGTCCTGATAGGCCCCCTCAGGGAACTGCTGCTGGAGCATCTTCTGGCTCCCCGCGCCAGTCTCCACAGCTACGCCGCGCCACAGCCGCACGATGTTGGAGAGAAATTCGATCTGCTCGGGCAGAAATTCGCGGATAGCCCGGCTGACCTGCTGATAGACGCTCCGCGCATCAATGAACAGCACCTGCTCCTTGCGCTCGCCCTTGGCTTTGCCCTTGTCGAAGAACCACAGGGTGCAGGGCAGGGTCACGGTGTAGAAGAAGTTGGGACCGACCGAGACGATCACATCCACGCCGCCGCTCTGGATCAGCTTTTTGCGGATTTCCAGCTCCGCTCCCCGCGCATCCCCCGCCGAATTCGCCATAACAAAGCCGGCGCGGCCCGTCTTGTTCAGGGCGGTGTAGAAGTGCTGAATCCATAGGTAGTTGGCGTTGTTTGTGGTCGGGATGCCAAAGGGGAACCGTGGGTCATCCCTCACGCGCTCTTTGTCCACCCCCGAGACGTTGAAGGGCGGATTCGCCATCACGAAATCGAACTTGCCGAGGGCCTTGTGCGGGTCTTCGTAGTAGGTGTTGGCTTCCCGAATGTCCCCGGAGAGACCATGCACAGCAAGGTTCATTTTGGCCAGTTTCACCGTGTCGTTGGCCTTTTCTGTGCCAAAGACGGTGAGTTCTTCGCTGGCGCGTTTGTTGCGGCGCTGCACAAAGGCGGCGCTCTGCACAAACATGCCGCCGGAACCGCAGGCCGGATCAAAAATTTTGCCGTGGAAGGGTTCGATGATCTCAACGATCAGTTGCACGATGCTGGTCGGTGTGTAGAACACGCCGCCCTTTTGCCCTTCAGCCAGCGCGAATTTGCCAAGAAAGTATTCGTAAATTTTGCCGAAGGCGTCACCTTCGATTTCCCCGAGGCTGTCCATCAGGCGCAGCAATTCGATCAGAACGTCGTTGGGGAGCTTGCCGTAGGAGCGGGGCAGCACGCCCTTGAGTTCCTCGTTCTCCTGCTCAACAGCGGCCATGGCTTCATTAACGGCTTTGCCAACGTCTTGTCCCTCGGCCAGGTTGAGCAGGTAGGAGAAGCGGGCATTGTCTAACAGGTAGAGGGCACCCTCCGCCTGATAGTCGAATTTTTCAATCTCGGAAGCGTCCTGCCCCTTCTTGATCAATATGGCTTCAGCTTCCAGAAATTTTTTTTCCGCATAGCGCAAAAAGATCAACCCAAGAACAGGATTGGAGAATTCTGCGGGCTTCAGCCCGGTGTTGGCCCACAACAGATCGGCGGCAGACCAGAGGCTGGATTTAATTTGGTTAAAGTCGATGGTCATTTTGAGCAGCTAACTTTTGTAAGGTGGTTAGATGAGTCACGAGGTTGCCGAAGAAGTTAGCAGCGGGGGGGCCGCCGGGGCAAGCCAATCGGTCAATAAAAATTGCCCAAAATAGGCGAGAGCGTGGCGTGATATGCCTGAATTGGTATGGCCTTATATCCGCCAGCACCGCCAATGGGCGGCATGCGCTACAGGTTGCCGCCGCGCATATTTCCCCTGCATATTCCCCCATAACCTGCAATGGCGGGAGAGGCGCGGGATAAAACGCAGATAAACAGAAAAAGCCCTCACAGTGATTAGCTGTAAGGGCTTGCTTTCTTTTGGCTCCCCGAGACGGACTTGAACCGCCAACCTAGTGATTAACAGTCGTACGGTTTTAATTTTACCAAGTTTCATCAGATTGCTTGACGTTGTAAATACGGGCATTTATAGTTGCATCTGGTTGCTTTGAGTATTCATATTTTGCCTATGGCGTGTTACCCCGGTGTTACCCCGAAGGGTTTACGCCAATCTGACCACAGGAGCCGCGCCCATGAAATTAACCAAACGAGCCATAGAAGGACTACAGGCCAACGGCACGCGTTACGAAGTCCGAGACGATGACCTAAAGGGCTTTGTGGTGCGCGTGGGTGTTTCTGGTGAAAGGTCTTTCTACTTTGTCTACCGTGCGGGGAAGGGGCGTGCGGCTCCGCTCAAGCGGCTGCGCTTGGGGGCATTCCCCACCATGACAGTGGAGCAGGGCCGCGAGATCGCAAAGCAAAAGGCGGCGCAGGTCGCGCTAGGGGAAGACCCCGCCGAGCAGGTAAAAGAAGGCAAAACTGCACCGACTATCAAGACGGCCCTTGCCGCTTTTTTTGAGCAGCACGACACGAAAATCAAAGCTAGCACTTCTGGAGCATATCACAGAATCGCGGCGCAATATGTCATTCCGAACATGGGGAGCCTCAAGGTCGCGGCGGTTCAATATCGCCACGTTGCGGCCCTCCACTGTGCAATGAAGGACACACCATACCAAGCGAACAGGGCGGCGGCGCTGCTCTCAAAGTTCTTCGGCTGGTGCGAGAAAAACGGGTATAGAGATCGTGGAAGCAACCCTGTTGCCGGGCTTGAAAAGTATGAGGAGCAGAAGCGGAAAGCCTTCATGGGCCGGGAAGAATTAGAGGCCTTGGGCAACGCTTTTCGGGTCATGGAGACTCAAGGCTACACAGACCCAGAAACGGGCAAGGTAACGACCTTTGACCCCACAATAGCCGCAGCCCTCAAGGTAATGCTTTTCACAGGCGCACGGTGCATGGAAATACTTACGCTCAAATGGGCCTATATTGACCATGACAGGGGTATAGCCAACCTTCCCGACTCAAAGACAGGGGCTAAGGCTCTCCACCTGCCCCCGACTGCGCTGGCCGTGCTGGCCTCACTTCCCCGTATCAATGAATACTGCTTCCCCGGCAGGAGAGGAACGGGCCATATCGTGAACGTCAAGGATACTTGGCGGCGGCTTCTCGATACTGCCCGGCTCACTGGCTGGCGCATCCACGATTTACGCCATGCCTACGCCAGCTATGCCGCATGCTCTGGTAAAAGCCTGCCCGTTATTGGGGCCATTCTTGGGCATACCCAGGCAGCCACAACAGCACGCTATGCCCACCTTGCTGATAATCCTGTAGCCCTTGCAGCAGCGGAAACCGCAGCGCAGATACAAAAGGATTTTAGCGGGGGCAAAGTCCTGCCATTCAAAAAGGCCGAATAGAACGAATTTCCCACGGATAGGCCCGGAGTAATTAACCGGGCCGAAAAAGCGGAACCTCTGCCGCCCTGCCGTGGGATTCTTTCAGGGGATTCCTAAGAGGAGGGGATATGTCAGATATTAGCCGCACACTTTTTCCGCATGAGGCCATAAGCATTGAAGAGATATGCACCCAAGTGCCTGAAGAGAGAAGGATTTCTAATTTTTCTGATGCGTTGGTGATTTTGCAGCGGTTGCTAACCGAAGATGCTATTCATGTGTATATCACTAAAAGTTATCCAGGTGGAGAAGCAATTGAATTGCAAGACAAGGCGGCATTGTTAGAATATCACAATATAGAGCCTAATGTTGGATGTTCTATAAATATGTTGTTTGATGCAGATAGTGGCGATTTCAATAATGCTGAAACCCTACTACACAGAATTAGAAATGATGATTTTTTAAATACTCTGCGCTTCTCAAAGAATGAGGTCGCCGCATCGTTCAAGGATATGGCACTGTTGATGATGCCGGTTGTGAACAAAGGTGAAAATAAGGCACTTCAGACAAAAAAGCCGGGGGGCAGCAATAAAGACGACCCCCGCAAGACAGCTACAAAGGCAGCTTGTGTGCGTGTATTTAATAGTTTGCCAAGCCTTATTGGAGTGGACAGTAAAATCACAGTTCCAATTTTTCTAGAGATAGTTAAAGAGGCAATGCGGAACAATAATGAACTCGATATGTACCAAGCCTACGCCTGTGATACATGGGCGAGGGAAAACCTTGGCCCGTATAAATTGAGCAGAGGGCAGAAGCCAAATAAAAACAGATAGTAACAAAATAGAAAAACAAAATACAAAAACAACAAATGCCCCGAAAGGGGCTTTTTGTTTTTCCTGCACTTGCATTGTGTTTTTCTGGCTCTGACGGGAATGCAACCCGCCAGAACTCACAAGGAGAAACATTATGCAAGCTCAATTGAAACGCTGGTGCAATACCACTCAGGCCGCCCAATATCTTGATTGCTCTGAAAGCCTTTTGGAGAAAGACCGCGTTTATGGCCTTCTCAAGATTCCTTTCAGCCGCATTGGCCGCCGTATTGTGTATGATCTTCACGACCTTGACCGCTATCTTGAAGCCAACAAGGTGACTTGGCAGGGTGAGGGGGCTGTTTAACTATGGCAGCCCACGAAAAAAACCCCCAGGCTTGGCGGCGGTGGGGGCAAGAAGGAAAACAAGATGAAGCTACTCTACACTGCCCCCCTGCCAAGAGTCAACTGCGACACTGCGCCGACTGCGCTCATTTTGAGTACAGTTTCAACCGCGCCCGCTGTCTGCTGCTGAAACGTGCCAAGACGCCGTTATTCCCTGCCTGCCTTAAATTTGAGGAGGTGGAGAATGACTAGCTTAGACCCCTGTTCGCCAAACTACGCCGATGCGATTGCCAAGGCGCGAGCGGAGTTCCTCGCTGCGTGCCCGGCAGAAGAACAGCAGGCGCAGCCGGAACCAGCCGTGGCCCCTTATCCGCTGGTAAGTGTGGGGGAGGTGCTTAAATGCCCCCCGCTGCGCTGGCGTGTGAAGGGGTTAATTCCTGCGCGTGGTATAGGCCAGATATACGGTGCAAGCACGGCTGGCAAATCGTTTCTAAGCCTTGATCTTGCCGTGCATGTGGCCCGTGGTGCTGTTTGGTACGGCCATAAGACTAAAGCCGCACCAGTGACCATTTTTAGCCTTGAGGGCCAAGAAGGTACACGCAACCGCCTTGCCGCATATATCGCCTATCATGGCGAAGAATTGCCCCCGAACCTAAGTATAGGAACCACCCCTACCACGTTTTACAGGCCAGAAGACCTTGAGGCTATCGCGGCCAGCCTTCCCGATGGTTGTCTTTGCATTGTAGATACCCAAGCTTGCGCCAGCGTGGGCCTTGATGAAAACCGCACTGACGACATGACCTTGCTTATCGAAGGTTGCAAACAGCTTGCCGCCCGCAAGGATTGTTTTGTTCTGCTTGTTCATCATGCGGGCAAAGACCTGACCCGTGGGGCGCGTGGTTCGTCCACGCAGTTGCCAAGCTGGGATTGCTGTATCGAGGCCACCAGAAACGGCCAGCGCAGAGAATGGAAGGCCGTTAAAGTTAAGGACGGTGGCGGCGAAGGCGAAAAGCACCCCTTCCGCTTGGCCGTAGTTGACCTTGGGGCTGATGAAGACAACGACAGGATCACAAGCTGCGTTGCGCTGCCCGATGGGGAAGCCGGGCAGGAGGAAAAGCCGCTGTCCCCCGCGCTTAACTATGCGCTTGAATCCCTCCGTGCCGCACTGGGGAAAGCCGATTCTAAAAGCGTCCATGTGGATGATTGGCGGCCTACTTTTTACGCAGGACACACGGCAGATAATGACAATGCCAAAAAAGTTGCCTTCCATCGTGACCGTAACAAGTTGGTTACTCTTGGCAAAATTTGCGTTGAAAACAACCGATATTCCTTTGCTGACCATATCGGCACGTCACAACAGCGTCACAACACCGTCACCAGTGACGCACCAGTAACGTCACAGCACGTCACACACCTATATAATAGGTGTGACGATGTGACGCAGTGTGACGGGGAGGGGTACGCTTATGAATAGCATTCTGAGCTTTATTCCTGCCATGAAACAGAAGTCCCCCCGCGAATGGTGCGGCCCCTGCCTTAGTTGTGGTGGCAATGATCGTTTTATTGTTTGGCCCGACAGGCCGGGTGGTGGATATTACATGTGCCGTGGGTGCGGTTCTCAGGGTGACGGCATCCAGTTCATGCGCGAGTTTATGTGCATGAGCTATGCCGAAGCCTGCGCAGCTTTGTGCCTTGAGCAGAAGCACACCACCACAAGCTTACTTTCTGCTAGGCGAACCCATGCCCGGCCCCGTCCGGCACACCCGGCACAGATGGCCTATGTGCCGCCCAAGCCTGCACCCGCCGAATTGCCCTGCAAGGAATGGATGACCAACGCCGCCGCGTTTCTCGCTGACTGCCAGAGCGGGCTTGATTGTATCCCGGCTGCGGTGGTTGAGCTTTGCCTTCATCGGGGCATTACCCTCGACAGTGCCGCCGTTCATGGTCTGGGCTGGAACGCCTGCGACAGATACGTTCCTCGCGCTGCCTGGGGCCTACCTGACGGCAAGGACAAGGACGGCAACCCGCTTACAAAATTGCTGCTACCTGCCGGGCTGGTGATAGCAACCCGCCGCCGCGCTGGTGTCGTGGGGCTTACGGTGCGTTGCCTTGATGAAGACCGGCAGACCAAGGGCCGCGCCAAGTATCGGCAGATTTCCGGCTCTGCAAATGTCCCTTTCGTAGCCGGTCGGGCCGGGCTTCCCCTCATACTGCTGGAAAGCGCATTAGATGCCGTTTTGGCTGTGCAGGAAGGCAAAGGGCAAATAGCCGCGCTGGCCTTCATGGGTTCAACCAAGCCCGCCGATACCGACACAGATCAATTTATCAAGCAAGCCCCCTTGCTGCTGGCTTGCCCCGACAATGACGAAGGCGGGCAAGTCGCCTGGCAGAGATGGAGTGCAGCATATCCGCAAGCAACCCTGACCCCTGCCGTGGGCGCAAAAGACCTGGGCGACATGCACCGGGCCGCGCTGACATGGCCCATTAATCCCGACATTCCCAGCGTCATGGAGTGGGCAGAAGTTGTTCTGTCAACTATCCCCCACAATTCGGCCCACACTAGCCCTATGAGCCACGAAAACCCGCAACCCGAACACTGGGAGGCTGCATAATGAAGATTATTCAGGACTCACGCGAACAGGCTCCCTATGCCTTCAACGCTCCTCGGTATGCGGGAACAGTGGTGGAGGTGGGCACGCTGCAAACTGGTGACTATTCCTTGCACGGCCTGACAGACCTGATTGCCCTTGAGCGAAAGAGCCTTTCAGACTTGTGTGGAACGCTCACGGCAGGACGGGAACGGTTTAAGCGCGAGTGCGAGAGGGGCCGGGGGCTGGAATATTTCGGGTTGGTGATCGAGGCCAGCATGGACGATGTGCGCCGCCATAACTACCGCAGCCAAATGACCCCACAAAGCCTACTGCAAACTCTGGCCGCGTGGTCGATTCGGTACGGCCTGCATGTTCACTGGTGCGGCTCTCGCGAGGGCGGGGAATACCTGACCCACAGTCTACTTGGGAAATTTTTGCATGAACAGCGTGCACGGCTGGCTGCGCTGGTTCGGGCGCATGGAGAACAGGAAGGAGGCGAAGCAGCATGAGCAAGGACAAACCTATTGAAGCCCAGCAGGAGATGGGGCGCAACGAAAAGGGACAGTTTGCCAAAGGGCATGTTCACAACCCGAAGGGACGCACACCGGGCAGCCGAAATAAGGCCACAGAAGCGGCCCTGGCACTGATGGAAGGACAATTGGGACAGATTACCCAGACCCTTATTGATGCGGCTCTAGGGGGCGATTTGGCGGCAATCCGGCTGGTACTGGAAAGGCTTGTTCCTCCCTGCAAGGAAAAGGTGCTTCCGCAGATCCACCTGCCCGCCGTTACCGATGCCGCTTCACTTCCCAAGCTAACCGCCGCCGTGCTTGAAGCCGTTTCCCGTGGCGATCTGACCCCCGGCGAAGCTAATGCCCTGGCCTCGCTTGTGGGCAGCCACGGCAAGGCAATTGAGCTTGCAGAGCTTGAAGACCGCTTGGCGGCACTAGAGGCGCAGATGCTTGCCGACTCTGGCCGGGCAAAGGGTGGAAAATGAGCCTGCGCAGCCGCATTGCCGCACTGGTGAAGCGCCACCAAGCCGGAATGGTGGAGCGCATTGGCCGAATGGGGAGTGATGAGCGTGTGGCCCTTGTCCGGCGAATGTTTGCCGACCGGGCCGAGCAGGCAGGGCCGGAACATGCCGCCCAGATTCGCGCAGCTGCCGTGTGGTTCCTTGATGCAGGGGGGACGCAGCACCCGGAGGGCAAGCGGATAGTGCAGGCGGTTTTTGATGGGCAGCTGTCAGAAGACGAATTAAAGATAATCAACAATATTAAGTAAATAGGAGAATTAAAATGGAAGTACAAAAACAACACCTCCTAGAAACGCGAGAGGGCCTCGCAGAATTGAGGACGCGAGTACAGGCCGAAATAGTAGGCGCAGCCTTGGGACTGTCTGGCGCACAAAAACGCCGCCACAAGCTGCTGACCCTGCTGGCCCTCATTGATTCGATTGATGCCGATTACATGGATGGCAGATCAATACCGCCAGCAGCAACGGCAAAAGACTGCCTAGGCGGGTTGAACTCATGGCCCATAGAAAATAGCCCACAGTGACCGCCTAACGGTTTGAAACGAAAATCCCGGCTCAACATATGGGCCGGGAATTTTCATGCTGTAAACCGCTGGCCCCACCATGCCAGATTCACGACCTTTCACGAAATAAAATATTTTTAAGTGGCACACAGGTGGCACAAAGCGAAAATTAGGCAAAGAAAAAGGCACCCAGGTTTTAGCCTAAGTGCCTC
>Ga0183101_1000022_pt5 | contig 12473 bp, 8 predicted proteins | sample Biomet3_FD_127790 | JGI IMG/M metagenome (GOLD analysis project Ga0183101, IMG submission 127790) | Microbial communities from bioreactor (seeded with sewage sludge) at LBNL, California, USA - Biofuel metagenome 3 | ecosystem: Engineered > Bioreactor > Anaerobic > Unclassified ... | reverse complement strand
ACTCATCTTTCGGCACGCGAACTTTCTTCATTGTCGCAAGCCAATCGCGGTTGCTGTCCGCAACACCTACATACATTAGTGAGACGCTTCTCAGTCCCTTTTCTCTAAGCTGTAGCACTTCATCAACTATGCTGTTGCCGAAACCTTCTACGGGAGTGGTATCTCTGGGCTGTCTGCGCCAGTGCCAGACCCGAAACAATGTAAGTATTTAATCAATCAGTTAAAAAAAGTATTCTCGCTGTCAATACGTAAAATTTCTGCTCTCAGGCTAAGAGTGGTGACTTCTAAGTCAAAAAACTTTGGAAATATACTTGGGCGCATGATATTCCCAGCTCTATTTACCAACTCTTTATGTCTTTCACCTCCTCTACAAGTCAATCCTTTCAGATAGCCGCTATTATTGAAATGTATGTTAGCATTGCTCTTGTAAAATAATTATAGCTTTATTCTTTTTGATATATCTATAAAAGTATTTTTTCACTTATATTTGCGGATTAAAATGAGCGAATGATAATGGAAGTGGAGAAAATATGTTTTTACTATTATTCTATTCTTTCATTATTAGGTTGCTTTAGCATATAATATCAATTGAAAGATAAGCAGATATATTGTAGAATAAAGACGGAGAGATAGATAAAAAGACATCTCGCCGTGTTTAAAAAGTCAGGCTTTTCAGGTGCATGACGCAGATATATTCAAGCTTTCTTTCTTTAGGTGTTCTATATTTCTATTGGAGCGAAATGAGTAATTCAAAAGTATTTAATAATGTTCGCGACAGTAATGGATTTAACGAATAGTGTTGAATATAAAGATTTTAGATAATAAAAATTCTGATGCAACTTCACGAGCAATCGGACTCTATTCTGTGGAGAAAATTTCTTGAAGGAGACTCAAAGGCATATTCTCTCATCTATGACCGGACTGTGCAAAGCCTTTTTCAATATGGCATGCTTTATACGGCTGATAGAGAATTAGTGAAAGATTGTATTCATGATATTTTTGTGAAAATATACACTAACCGCGCTAACTTAGCCCCAACAGATAATATAAAAGCTTATTTAGGTATTGCCCTTAAGAATACTATATTTAATGCGCTAAAGAAACAAAATGTCTATTCTTCTATTGAAGATATGAAAGATGTGGAAAACATTGGAGATACTTCAATAAGCCCTGAGAATTTATACCTTGATATTGAGTCAGAGGAGCAAGCTAATTCTGAAATTCATCACCTAATGTCACAACTTACCGTTCGGCAGCGAGAAATAATCTACTATCGTTATTTGGAGGATATGAGCATTGATGAAATTAGTAAAAAGATGGAGGTTAATTACCAATCTGTAGCAAATACCATACAACGCTCACTTACACGAATACGTGCTTTTTTAAATAAAAATAAAAAATAAGCCGATTTTTTATGATTAGGTGAGTATAAAATGATTTTTCTGCTGTTTTGCTAATAACATAACCATTAATTTATGGACCGTTATTGGCTATCAATCGATTACTCTACTTATACTTTTGAAGATTTTCTTCAGAATGATTTTTTCGTTTCTTCAATGAAGAACCCTACAGCGGATACTGAAGAGTTTTGGCATAATTTCGAACTGTCTAAACCAATAAACTTAGACGAATTTATTGCTGCAAGAAAGTGCCTATCAATATTTTCTAATCCGGATATTCTTTTGTCTAAAAATGAACTTAGAAGCTTGTGGACAAGCATTGATTTGGATAATCATGCTTCTGCAAAAGTGAAATTCAAAGATCTCAAGTTTATAAAATGGGTAGCTGCAGCTTGTCTTTTGGCTTTTATTGTAGGCTTTTATTTTCTGAAGAATAAACCTGTTGTAGAGAGTATTTCTTCTTTTGCACTCGAAGCTAAAGCTTCTTTACCTGTGAGTGATGAGACTCTTTTAATTCTATCAAAGAATAAGGTCATCCGGATGGACGAACAAGAATCTAATATTTCTTATAGTTCTGATGAGATAAAAACGAATGGCTTAGAAATAGGGAAGAGGGAAACCGATTATTATAATCAATTAGTTATACCCCCAGGCAAGCGTTCTGTGCTGACTTTTTCAGATGGTACCAAAGTCTGGGCTAATGCCGGAACTCGATTGATATATCCGTCTGAATTCCGAAAAGAAGAACGAGAAATATATGTTGATGGTGAAATTTATTTGGAAGTGGCAAAAGACGCTAAACGCCCCTTTTATGTTAGGATGAAAAAGATGAGTGTCAGAGTATTAGGTACGAAATTTAACGTGAATGCCTATGAATCTGAATCGTCATGCAATGTTGTTCTTGCTGAAGGTAAAGTTGAAGTAAGAACAAGTGAAAATCAGAAAGCTATTCTGAAGCCTAATCAAATGTATGCTCTATCGGGTAAAAAACAGAATATCCTGCAAGTGAATTCTGCCAATTATACATCTTGGATTCATGGACTTTATAATTTCGAGGATGCTAATCTTGGATATGTAATGAAGCGTTTATCGACCTATTATGGAATAAATGTATTTTGTGACCCCCAACTTATCAATATAAAATGTTCGGGGAAAATTGATGTGAGAAAAAGTTTCGAAACCGTTATAAATGATTTAGCTTTTGTTTTACCAATATCTTGTGCCTATGATAAACCACACTCAACCTATAAAATTATGAAAAAGTAAACTTTTTGTTATCCATCTTCTAAATTAACCTTTATGATATTTTTAATGAATAGCGGATGATATATCTTATCATCCAGGCACTTTATTTGCCTTTTTTGACCTATGTGAAACTAATAATATAATAGAAATTTAATCACTTTATTATGAAGAATACCTATTCGGGAAAGTCTTTCAGGATATTGCTTTGCTTGCTTTTATTTACGCAAATATGCTTTGCAGCTACCGGAAAGGCGAATTATTCCCAACTTAAAACTCTTTCGCTTAATGTTAACAATGGAACATTGCGAGACGTTTTTAAAGAAATAGAACACAATAGCCAGTTCGTTTTTTTCTACGTAAATAATGCCATAAACTTAGATAGAAAAGTCTCTATAAATATTAAGGGTAAGAAAATAGATGAGGTTTTGTCTGATCTTTTCAAAGGAACGCCTTATACTTATCATATTTCTGACAGGCAGATTTTTGTTTCGAATGGAAAATCTGAAACTCCTGCTGTAAACCAACAAAGTACAAGAAAGCTGACCGGACGTGTGACTGATGAAAAAGGAGAACCACTGATTGGAGTTAATGTTGGTGTGGAAGGAGAAGCACTAGGTGGCATTACCAACTCAGACGGTATGTATCAGTTATTTGTGAAAGAGAAAAATGTTACGCTTAAGTTCTCGTACATTGGTTTCAAACCTCAAGAAATAAAAATAAATTCTTCTACGAATATTTATGATGTGGCATTGGAAGAGCAGGTCAATGAGTTGGAGGAAACTGTTATTATTGGTTACGGTACTCAACGTAAAATAAGTAATATTGGAGCGCAATCTACATTAAAGATGCAGGATTTGAAGACTCCCTCTGCTAGTTTGACCACTACATTAGCCGGTCGTTTATCTGGAGTAATTGCTGTTCAGCGAACAGGAGAACCAGGCAAAGATGCTGCTGATATATGGATTCGTGGTATAGCTACACCGAATACTTCCAGTCCTCTTATTTTAGTAGATGGTGTAGAGCGTGCTTTTAATGATATTGATCCTGAGGATATTGAATCGTTAACTACTTTAAAAGATGCTTCGGCGACTGCTGTTTATGGTGTACGTGGAGCAAATGGAGTTATTATAATTAAAACTAAACCGGGAAAGATTGGTAAGCCAACTATCAGTACCGACTATTATGAATCGTTTACTCGTTTTACCAAAAAGGTTGACTTGGCAGATGGTATGAGTTATATGCGCGCTGCTAATGAAGCATTAATAAACGATGGACTGACACCCAAATACTCTGATGAACAAATTCTAAATACTCAGCGAAGATTAGACCCTTACTTGTATCCCAATGTCGACTGGTTGAAGGAATGCTTTAACGACTGGGGGTACAATCGCCGTGTTAACGTGAATATCCGTGGAGGTAGCGAGAAAGCAACATATTATGCATCTGTAAGCTACTATAATGAAACCGGTATGACGGCTACCGATAATAGCATAGATAGCTATAACTCTAAAATGTCTTATAGCCGCTATAATTTTACAACTAATGTCAGTATAAATGCTACTCCTACTACCAAGGTTGAAATTGGAGCACAAGGTTATTTAGGAGAGGGAAACTACCCGGCAATTTCATCCAGTGATATTTACAATTCCGCAATGTCCATTTCGCCGGTTGATTACCCTAAAATGTTTTATATCAATGGGCAGGCTTATGTGCCTGGTATTAACCCCAATGGAGGATTCCGAAATCCTTATGCCGATGCTACCCGTCGTGGTTATAGCAATTTGAGTAAAAACCAAATCTATTCGAACTTACGTGTGACGCAAAACTTAGACATGATTACGCCGGGTTTAAATGTGACGGCAATGTATGCTTATGATGTTTATAACGAAGTCAGTCTAAATCAGAGTCGTAGGGAATCAACATACTATTTCACTAACACTACTGTTCCTTATGATTTGAATGGTTATCCCATCCTGAGTAAGACATATACAGGATCTGATGTACTGAGTTACAGTCAGTCTTCATCCGGTAATAAAAAGACATATCTTGAGGCAGCTTTAAACTACGATCGTACATTTAATGATCATCGTGTCAGTGGTTTGTTCTTGTTTAATCAACAGCAAAAGTTACTTTACCCTCAATCTACATTGGAGGCTGCCATTCCATATAGGATGATGGGTATTGCAGGGCGTGCCACTTACTCTTGGAAAGATCGCTATTTTGCAGAATTTAATATTGGCTATAATGGCGCTGAAAACTTCTCTCCTAAAAAACGTTACGGTACTTTCCCTGCTTTTGGTATAGGATGGGTCTTATCAAATGAGAAATTTTGGGAACCCCTTTCCAAGGTGGTTTCATTCTTGAAAATCCGTTATACGGATGGTAAGATTGGTAATAGTAATGTTTCTGACAGGCGCTTTATGTATCTGGATCAAATGACTCAAAATGGAGGTTATGGATATGTTTTTGGCCCTAATGGTACAAAATATGGCGGTTATGAAACAGTGAATAACGCTGTTGACCTGACATGGGAAGAAGCACGCAAACAGGATTTGGGCTTTGATGTGAAATTATTTAATGACGATCTCTCTATTGTATTTGATTTATTCAAAGAACGTCGTAAGAACATATTGTTGAAGAGAGAGAATTCAATACCTTCTTTTATTGGTTATAATATGGCAGCTCCTTATGGGAATGTAGGAATTGTTGATAATAAAGGTTTTGATGGAGCAGTGGAATACAATAAGCGTATTGATAAAGATTGGACAATCTCTTTCCGGGGGAACATCACTTACAATAATAATAAATGGGTGAAAGGTGAACTTCCCGATCAGAAATACGAATGGATGAACCAAACCGGGCAGAGTATTAATGCAAAAATGGGTTATATAGCCGAAGGGCTTTTTACCCAAGCTGAAATAGATGATATGGCTCGTTGGGAATCTCTGTCAAATGAAAATAAAGCTATAACACCTGCTCCTTTTGCTACCCAATTTGGAACGGTAAAGGCTGGTGATATCAAATATGCCGATTTAAATAATGATGGTAAGATTGACGCTTATGATAAAACGTACATTTGTCGTGGAGATGTGCCTCAGATAGTATATGGCTTAGGCTTTACTGTTGTCTGGAAAAGTCTATCGGTGGGCATGATGTTCCAGGGAGTACAAAATGCCGAGCGGATATTGGCTGGTAATAGTATCCAGCCCTTTAATGGTGGTGGAGGCTCAGGTAATCTATTCAGTAATATCGAAGACCATTGGACTGAAGATAATCCGAGCCAAAATGTATTCTATCCTCGCCTGTCGTATGGTAGCGAAACCGTTGATAATCAGAATAACTTTCAACCTAGCACCTGGTGGCTGCGTGATGTTAGTTTCTTAAGACTGAAAACCTTACAAATTTCATATAATTTACCTAAAAGTTGGGTGAGCAAAGTTGCTTTAAAGAATGCTGCTATTTATGTGATGGGTAATAACTTATTTACATTGAGCAAATTCAAACTATGGGATCCGGAACTAAATACAGATAATGGTTCTTCTTATCCTAATACAACATCTTATTCTTTCGGGGTTAACTTTACGTTCTAAAATTTAATGAATATGAGAAAATATAGTCATAACTTATTGAGTATTATATCACTCTTTTTTGTGATAACTTCTTGTTCGAATTATTTTGATCAAATACCAGAAGACCGCTTGTCTCTTAAAGAGGTTTTTCAAACTCGTGATGGTGCATTGGGATATTTAGCTGGTGTATATACATACCTGCCGGACGAATTTAATCAACGTCAGGTTCATGAAACCGCTTTATATCGTACACCGGGCCCTTGGACTGCTGCATCCGATGAGACGGAATATGTTTTAGCTGACAACAAAGCTAAAATGATTAATAATAATACGATAAATGCCACAGAAGAAACAATGGTGAAATATCGCTGGAAAAGCTGGTTTACCGGGATACATGAGGCTGCTGAATTTATGCAGAATATTGACCAGACACCAACCGATCAGGTGAGCGCATCCGAAAAACAACAGTGGAAGGCTGAAGCCAAAGCTTTACAAGCTATCTACTATTTTTATCTTGTACGCACTTATGGCCCGGTTCCTATCTTGAAAGAAAATTATAAGCAAGATACTCCAACGGATAATTTGCAATTATCAAGAGGTACGGTAGACGAATGTTTTAATTATATAGTACAGTTGTTACAGGAGGCTCAAAATGAAGGATTGCTGAGTAATGCTTCTTCTGATGCTGTCACTGGATTGGGACGTATTGATAAATCCATAGCACAGGCTTTTATGATAGAAGCCTTAACATATCGTGCTAGCTGGTTATTCAATGGTCAATGCACATATTATGCCAATTTAGCCAATAATGACGGCACAAAAATTTTCCCTTCTACTCCCGATGAAAATACGATAAATGCCAATTGGAAGAAGGTGGTGGATGCGTGTGAAACCTTTTTTAGCCAATATGGCACTCGCTATCAACTTATGTATACGGACAAGAATGGAAATGATGTATCAGGCCCCGATGCCACCAACTTCGATCCGTATGAGTCGTATCGCAGAGCTGTTAGAACTCCGAGGAATGAGATCACGAAAAATAAGGAGATGATTTTCTACCGTATAGATAATTCCGCCGGAACTATGGAATATGACCGTATGCCTAATGATCGTCGTATTAGTGATGGTAATTATAAGGGGGGAAGTTTGCTTGGAGCTACGCAAGAGCAAGTAGATGCTTATTTCATGAAAAACGGACTTTCTCCAATAACCGGATACAAGGCTGACGGAGTAACTCCCGTGATAAATGAAGCCTCGGGTTATGCCGAAAGCGGATATAGCCAAGCAAACTATACATCTGCTACCGGTCAGATATATGCACCGCTGGGTACATATATGATGTATGTAAATCGTGAGCCACGTTTCTATGCTGATATTACATTTAATGGACAGAAATGGTTTTCGGGCACTAATGGTGGTAATGTAACAGACTTTACCTACAGTGGTGAATGTGGTAAAAAGGGAGGTGTGAACGATTACTCCAGTACCGGTTACCTTGTACGTAAATGTATGGGTTCGGGCGACCGCAATCAAGCTCTGGTATGTGTATTGCTTCGCTTATCTAATATCTATTTTGATTACATGGAAGCACTTTGCCATGTTAATCCGACGAGTGATAACCTTTGGGAATATATGAATCTTATCCGTCATCGTGCCGGAATACCTATGTATGGAGAAGGAGATAATGCCTTATCACGCCCGACGGATAAAGATGCGATTATGGAACTTATCCGTAAAGAGAAACGTGTGGAATTAAGCTTCGAGAATTGCCGTTACTTTGATGTTCGCCGTTGGGGATTGACAGATGAATTTTTCAATAAACCGGTTCATGGTATGAACGTGAATGGTGATGGGGAGAGCTTTTATCAACGTTCACAAATTGTTGAACGTACTTTTGGACGCCAGTATTTCTTCCCAATTCCGCAAGGCGAGATTGATATAGATAAGAATCTTATGCAGAATACCGGTTATTAATAAATTAATTAAATGAAAAGATGAAACAATATATGTTATTATCCACATTACTTTTTAGCTCAACCTTGCTTTGTACTACGGCATGTAGTGATGACAGTAAGTCTGAATATAAACTTGATTATGACGTTGTGACTCCTTATACCAATGCAGATACATGGACTGCTTACGACGCATTTAATGATAAGCTTTTAGATAAGCAGACCCATATCTACAAGAAGAATACCGATACCGCTGATGGTGCGAATACCAAAAGCACCGTAGGAGCTATCTGGACACAAGCTATTTATTGGGATATGGCGATGAACGCTTATAAACGTGCTGTAAAAGATGGTAATACCGACAAACAAACCTATTATCAAGGCTTGGCAAGTGAAATCTTTGAAGGGAATAAAAACCACTATGTTGGCTTTAACTGGCATGATCAAAACCAGGAAAACGGTTGGTTTATATACGATGATATCATGTGGTGGACAATCTCAAATGCACGTGCATACGAACTCTTCCATGATGATAAATATCTGACTCTTGCCGATGAAAGCTTCTGCCGTGTATGGTATGGATCGTATATTCTCAAGGATAGGGGCTCTTTTGACAAACAAAACGGGGGAATGTTTTGGATGTGGAATAATAGTAATCCATCCGATAATAGTGACACGGGTAAGATGTCATGTATCAATTTCCCGACTGTTATAGCTGCAGCCACATTGTATAATGGAATTGCAACTTCAGATACCAAACATCAATCAGATGATACAGCCGGATTTGGTGGAGACGCTAATTACCCCAGATGGTTGAGCCGTAATACATATTTGGATAATGCCAAGCAAATATATGCATGGGCAGTGAAGAATTTATATGATGGCAATACCGGTAATGTTGCAGATAGTCGTCATGGTAATGGTGTGGATTGGGGAGCAACTGTGTACAACCAAGGTACATTTATAGGGGCTTCTTGTCTGCTATATAAAATAACAGGAGAAAAAGCCTATCTTGACAATGCGGTTATGGCTGCAAATTATACGATGAATACCATGTCGGCACCGTTGTATATTCTGCCCTATAGGGATGGAGAAGAACAAGGCATTTATACGGCAATCTTTGCCCAATATATGGCTATGTTGATATATGACTGTGGTCAGACGCAGTTTTTACCATGGATGCAACGTAATATAAACTATGGCTGGAGCTTCCGTGATAAGCGTAATTTGACAGGGAAAAACTATATAAAGGGTCCTGACTCTACTGTATCTTGCTATGATGCTTCCGGAATACCGGCATTGATGCTTTTGTTTCCCACAGATAAATAAATTATAATAAAAAGAAAATGACTATGAATGTAAAATATTCAATGTTACCCGGATGGCATTCTATCTGTGCGCTGATATTTATATTTTTATTGGCTGCTTGTTCGGAAGAAGAACATAACTATACTGCAACTCCCGAAATAAATGATACTTATATTACCCAGCTGGATGATGTGATAAAACAAATGACAGCGCTACAGCAAAATTCTGATTACGGTAATAAAAAAGGACAATATCCTACTGAGAGCCGTTCTATCTTGACAGATGGTATAGATGATGCTAACAGAGCTATCTTATTAATAAAGTATCAAAATCCATCTCCCTCCGAAAGTGAGAAAAAGAGATATTTGGATAATGCGGAAAAAGCTATTGACAAATTCAAAGCTTCGGTTCGCACAGAAGATGCCGAAACGATTCCTGCCGAATTATTTGTTGACGGCAAATCCAATCAATCTTATATTGATTTCGGACGAAGCAAAGATTATACTGTATTTGGAGATGCCGGAAATCAATCTTTTACTGTAGAATTATGGGTGAAGATTAAAGAACACGGACCGAATGATAACAGTATGTTTTTGTCGACTTTCTACTCTAATAGCACCGCTCAGTGGAGAAACGGCTGGATGATGTATTGGCGTAATGCAAATGGCGGTATATATCGTACAACATGGGGAGGTATCCTTTCGAGCAACAGATGGGGACTTTGGGAACCCAGTTTTGCCGCACCGGCTGATAATGAGTGGCAATATTTTGTCTTTGTTTATAGCGATAAGGGACTTGACGGCAATCCGAATTTGCGCGGTAAATTATATTTGAATGGTGCATTAGTTAGCACACAAGGAAACAGTAATGCTTCAGAGGTATATAATTCATCGGATTATGCCAATTATGACAAGCCTATGACCGGTTTCTGCCGTTGGGTCAACGATAATACAATGGAAGAAGGTTTTTCCGGCTATATGAAGAATATTCGTATTTGGAAGGAAGCTAAAGATGCTACTTATGTTCAGTCTGCTTTCAATGGACAAGTCAGTGTCAGCGGAAAAGAGAATAACCTCGTTGCAGCTTGGAACTTTACAGAGAAGCCTCTCGGAGCAAACGACGAAGTATTGGATTTGACAGGTAAGCATACCGCTCAATTGATAGGTACTTATAAATGGGAACGCAAATAATCATAAAATTTAAATTTTTATATATGAGACAGTTTGGAAGAAATAATGCCGGTGTCAGGTACTTGTTTATGCTGATATGCATGTGTTGCTTGTTTACTGCTTGTTCTGAAGATAAGGATGTGAAATATATCACAGATACCCATTTGAGTATCCTTCAGAAGAACCGTGAATCTTTGCTGTATTTATTGAATAACTCTACTTATGGTACCACTCCGGGAACCTATCCTAGTAATAGCAAAGACATTTTGAACCAAGCAATCGCCGAATTAGATTCGTCTATTGATAAGGTGAAAAATGGAGAATTGACTGGAGAATCGGATATTGAAGGTGTTGTAGCTCATGTAAATCAAGCAATAGACGCCTTTAAATATACCAGACTTTATAATTTGTCGGCGGAGGCTCGAGGCTATATCGAACAGTTGAATGCAAAGGCTTTGGAATATACTGCGATATTGCAAAATGCATCGCTTTGGGGCAATCATAAAGGACAGTACCCATTGACCAGCAAAGATCTCCTGCAAAAAATCATCGATAGTTTGTATGATGTTTCTGAACGCGCCATGTCCGGGACTATTGCCAATTTCACCCAAGAGCTTTTCAATGATGCCATAGAAGAGGCTGCAGACAGCATGCAAAAGATTGAAGCAACAAAGTGGACAGAGGATCATGTGACATGGAATCTCTATGTCGATGGTAATAATGGCGGTTATATAGACTTCGGTTATAGTGATGATTATGTGAAATTTGGTGATAATAATAATCAAGCTTTTACTATTGAGCTATGGGTTGACGTTACAGAATACTGTAATAAAGCGGGAGAAGATAACAGCACCTTCTTGTCTACAATGACACAAAAAGATTATTGGAGCGGATGGAGAGCACAAGATCGCACCAAAGGCTTGTTGAGGACAATGGTGGCACACTGGGAAGACCAAGGACCATCTAATCCGAGAGAGTGGGAGCCGGGATGGAAGAAGTCGGATAATTGGACCCGTAACAGATGGACTCATTACGCCTTTTTGTTTAGAGATAAGGGACTGCCGGGATTTGATACTCCTACCGATGTGAAATGCTATTCTATGATTGATGGTGTTAGGCAAGGTGAGGTCATCCGCGTGGGCGAAACATGGCGAACTTATATTAATGACAATAGCTTGAAGTATAGAATACCGATGACCGGATTCTGTGCACTGGATGAGGATGGCAATCGTAAGGAATGGTTCTCCGGTTATATTAAGAAAATACGTATTTGGAAGACCAATCGTACGGAAGATCAGATTAAGCAATCTTATATGGGTGTGGAAAGTGATGTCACAGCCAATAATGCAAATCTAGTTGCTGCTTGGGATTTTGAAAGTACCGGAGCTATGCCTACAGGCACTGAGATCAAAGATTTGACCGGCAGACACACAGCCACACTGAAAGGTCCTGATGGGTCATACAAATGGGTTGAGTCTTCATCGATCAATCAATAAGAATATTCAATAGCGTATTAGTCTAAAATAGAAGTCCCCATTACATTAGCCGAATGCTGTGTAAATGGGGACTTTTTTATTTGCTTTGTGTAAGCTGTTTTGTGATTTCATTGTAAACCCTCGGCAGGCGGTTTTTGCACGGTCTGCCAAAAGGCTTACTTTATTTCTTGCGATAACTTGTATGTGCTTATTTTATCTCTATCACGAACTCATCTTTCGGCACGCGAACTTTCTTCATTGTCGCAAGCCAATCGCGGTTGCTGTCCGCAACACCTACATACATTAGTGAGACGCTTCTCAGTCCCTTTTCTCTAAGCTGTAGCACTTCATCAAC
>Ga0183101_1000039_pt11 | contig 12486 bp, 14 predicted proteins | sample Biomet3_FD_127790 | JGI IMG/M metagenome (GOLD analysis project Ga0183101, IMG submission 127790) | Microbial communities from bioreactor (seeded with sewage sludge) at LBNL, California, USA - Biofuel metagenome 3 | ecosystem: Engineered > Bioreactor > Anaerobic > Unclassified ... | reverse complement strand
TAAGCTTGCCCCATCCCACGGCCCCTGCGCGACCACCTGGATTTTTCCCCCATGGGAGCCGCGTTTTGGCGGGGGGCCGCCGTATTTCTCTGCCTGACCATCCATGAGACCTGCCATGGCCTGATGGCCTGCGCCCTGGGCGACCCGACCGCCAAGCGGATGCATCGGCTCTCCCTCAATCCGCTGCGCCACATCGACTGGTTCGGCCTTTTAATGATGTTCGTATGCGGCTTCGGCTGGGCCAAGCCCGTGCCGGTGGATATGCGCTATTTCAAAAATCCAAAACGCGGAATGGCGCTGACTGCCCTGGCCGGGCCGGCGTCCAATTTTTTGCTGGCGATCCTGTTGCTCTTTATCTGTAAAGGAATTTACCTTTATTGCAGAGCAACCACGGTATGGACGACCTTATTCAGCTTTTCCCTGATGACGGCGGTGCTGTCTGTGGGTCTGGGGCTTTTCAATCTGGTGCCCATTCCGCCGCTGGACGGTTCAAAAATTCTGGCGGCGGCGCTCCCGGACCGGGCCTATGTCCAGTTGATGCGCTATGAGCGCTACGGCATGATCCTGCTGATTCTCCTCTCTGTGACGGATATCGGCGGCGGCGCCATCAGCGGCGCGATCGGGGCTGTGTTCCATGGGCTGTGCGGACTGTGCGGCGTCCCGGAGTTTTACAGCCTGCTCTATTCGTGATGGATTGAAGGTGGACCCGTTTTGGATACTCCCGTATTTAAACTTGAAAAAGTGGTGCATTCCCGTGCGGACGAGGAGATGCAGGATTTCGAAGGGCCGCTGGACCTGATTCTCTTCCTGCTGAGCAAAAACAAAATGGAGATTCAGGACATCTCCATTTCGGAGATTCTGGACCAGTACCTTTCGTGGCTCTCAGCCCGCAAGCGGATGGATCTGGAGGTCGCCAGCGAGTTTGTAACCATGGCATCGCACCTGATGTACATTAAGACGCGGATGCTGCTTTCTCTGGAGGACACGGAGGCGCAGAGCGAGATGGACGCCCTCATTCAGTCGCTGGAGGAGCGCCGCCGGAACGAAAGCTACGGCAAGATCAAGTCCGCGGCCGGCCGTCTGGAGCCCATGGGGGAGTTTGGACGCAGCATTCTGACCCGGAACCCGGAGCCGATGGAGCGCGGACGGGTCTACGAATACGATCAGGAGCCAGCCGACCTGGTGCTGGCTATGGCGGATATCCAGAGCCGGACGGAGCAAAAGCTTCCGCCGCCCCGCACGGCGTTCGAGCAGATCGTGCGCCACGAGCCCTATCCCGTGGAGGGCAAGGCCCGGGAGATCGTGGAGCATCTGAAAAAGACCGGGATCACGCGGTTTTTGCTGCTGTTTCGCGGCAGCAGGAGCCGCAGCGAGATCGTGGCGACATTTTTGGCGGTGCTGGAACTGTGCCGCGCCTGCATCATCCATCTGGCTGGGTCCGAGACGGACTGCACGGTGAAACAGGAGCGAGAGCTGCCGGAAAAACTGTTGTTTTAAGGAGACACTGCGGTGGAAAATCAGGAACTCAGAGAAATAGAATCCGCGATCGAGGGAATCCTGTTTGCATCGGGGGAACCGGTGCAGATCGACCGCATCTGTCTTGCGCTGGATTTGGATCGCCCGACGGCGGAACAGATTTTGCAGAAGCTGATGGACTATTATTCCTACGAGCGCCGCGGCATCCGTCTTTTGCGGATGGAGGACAGCTGGCAGCTGTGCTCTGCGCCGGACTGCGCGGACGCGATCCGCAAGGCGTTCGAGGTCCGAAAACCCGCGAAGCTCAGTCAGCCCGCGCTGGAGGTGCTGACGATCATCGCCTACTATCAGCCCACCACCCGGGCCTATGTGGACCAGGTGCGCGGCGTGGACAGCTCCTATACCGTGGGTCTGCTGCTGGACCGCAAGCTCATTGAGGAGTGCGGCCGTCTTCAGGTGCCGGGCCGTCCCAGACTGTACCGCACGACGAAGGGCTTTCTGCGGGCGTTTCACCTCACGTCCCTGGACGAGCTTCCGGAGCTGCCGGATCTTGGCGGCGACGGTCAGCTCCGCATTTCGGACAGCGGCGAGATCGTCGGTCAGGAGGATGGGGCGGAAGATCCCGAAAAGGAGTAGCTTCCGGCGCAGACACCGGAGGAATAACAAAACGCTTTGCGTACAGGAGGCGGTGCCGTTTGCTCTGGCTTTGGATTTTACTGGGGATCGCCGCGCTGCTGGCGCTGCTTGGGCGAATGCCGGCGGGCGTTCTGGCGGAGTTTGACGGTGAGACCGCGGTGGAGCTGACCATCGGCCCGTTTCATAAGAAAATCCTTCCCGCGCCCGCCAGGGACAAGTCAAAAGAGAAAAAATCTCAAAAGGCCGGGAAAGCCGCGAAGCGGGAAAAAAGCGGCGCCAAAAGCGGCGGGCGGTTTCCAAAGCCGACGCTTGCCGACGTCCGCCAGGCATACCGTGAGCTGCACGTCCCGGTTGGAAAGGCGCTGCGGCGGCTTGGGCGGGGGATTCGCATTGACCCGCTGCGTCTGGAGGCAACGCTGGGCGGACGGGACGATCCTGCGGAAGCCGCCGAACTCTACGGATACGCGGAGGCGGCCGTGTGGACGTTTCTGCCGGCGCTGGAGCAATGCGTGAACATTCCGGCTCCGTCCGTCAGCCTGAGGGTGGATTTTGACCGGGCGCAGTCTTTTTTCAAGGGCAGCGCTGGAATTTCCCTTCGCGTGGGAACGCTTGCGGCCGTTGCTTTTTCCGCCGGAATCCCCGTGCTGAAGTGGCTGGGGGAATATCGCCGGCGAAAGCGGACAGAGCCCCCAAAAACCGAAGCGCCGTCGAACGCGGCGGCCTGAGTTTGTATTTTTTTCAGAGCCGGACAGGCAGTGCCGGACTCGGAGAGGATGGTCATTATGGCTGAAACGATGGAAAATAAAAACCAGCTCAGCGATCTCATGCGCGATACCATGGCCAAAATCCACGAAATGGTGGATACCAACACCATCGTGGGCGAGCCCATCACCACGCCCGACGGCGTGACGCTGATCCCGATCTCCCGGGTGAGCTTCGGCTTCGGCAGCGGCGGCGGCGACTATGGAAAGACCCAGCCCAAGGGCTTTGGCGGCGGGAGCGCCGCGGGCGTCAAAATCGATCCGGTGGCCTTTTTGGTGATCCGGGACGGTACCACCCGCGTGCTGCCGGTGGCGATTCCGCCGATGGCGACTGTGGACCGCGTCATTGAAATGGTTCCCGACCTTATGGATAAAGTGGAAAATTATTTCGACAAAAAGAAAGAAAAACAGGACTTCTGATGGGGGTATACTACAATCATCCGACTTGGAAAGGTGATTGTAGATGCAAAGATGGACCCTGCGGCTGGTATGCCTGCTTTTCTGCGGATTGATTCTGTTAAGCATTTTTCCTTGCCATGCGCTTGCTGTCAGTACTTCCGCAACATCCGCCGTCCTGATGGACGCGGACAGCGGACGGGTTTTGTACGCGCAGAACGGGTCCGCCCGGATGCTCATTGCCAGCACGACCAAGATCATGACGGCGCTGGTGGCCATCGAGCAGGGGGATCTTACCTCCACGGTGACGGTGAAGCGGGACGCCACGCTGGCGGAGGGTTCCTCCATGTACCTGCGGGAGGGGGAGCGTCTGACGCTGGAAACGCTTCTCTACGGACTTTTGCTCTGCTCCGGCAACGACGCCGCGGTGGCGATCGCCGACAGCGTGGGCGGAAATCAGGAGAAATTCGTCGCCATGATGAACCGGCGGGCGGCGGAGCTTGGCATGAAGGACACGTCCTTTGCAAATCCCAACGGACTGGACAGCGAGCGCCACTATTCCACGGCGCTGGATATGGCGCGCCTGGCCTGCGCCGCCACGCGCAATGAGACGCTGATGCGCATTGCGTCCACCCGCAGCGTGACCATCGGCGGACGCACCATGACCAATCACAACAAGCTGCTCTCCTACGTGAACGGCTGCATCGGGCTCAAGACCGGCTACACCCGCGCCGCAGGACGGACTCTGGTCTCCTGCGCGCAGAGGAACGGCCAGCGCCTGGTGGCGGTGACGCTCCAGGACGGGAACGACTGGGCCGATCACGCCGCGCTCTACGATTACGGCTTTGCGGCCTACCCGGAGCATCAGGAGCTGATCCGGGGCGGGAGCGTGAAAAGCGTGCCTGTCAGTGGGGGGCTGGATTCGTCGGTCCCGCTGGTGGCGGCGGACGATTTCAGCTGGCCTCTGGGGCAGGGAGAGAAGATCGCTCTCCGGCTGGACGTGCCTGCCGCGCTCAGCGCGCCTGTGTCCGCCGGCACCGCTGTCGGAGAGGCGGAAGTGCTGGTGAACGGGAAAGAAGTGGGACGCGTAAAGCTGCTTTGCGGCGAGGATGTGATGCCGTCGCTTCCGGAGCCGATTCAGGCGTTCCGGGCGGCGGAGATCGCGTATTTTAAATGACGGGGGAATGGATTTGGAGGAGCGGCTGCAAAAACTGATTGCCGCAGCGGGACTCTGCTCCCGCCGGGCGGCGGAGGAACTGATTGCCGCCGGACGCGTCACGGTCAACGGAGCGACGGCGGTCGTGGGAGAGCGGGCGGACGCCGGGCGGGATACGATCTGCGTGGACGGAAAGGCTCTGACCGCCCGGCCCGCGCCGGTTTATTTGCTGGTGAACAAGCCGCGGGGATACGTGACCACGCTCTCGGACGAGCAGGGCCGGCCCACGGTGGCTGCGCTTGTGGAGGACGTGGGGACGCGGGTTTTTCCCGTGGGGCGGCTGGACCTCCAGTCCGAGGGACTGCTGCTGATGACCAACGACGGGGCGCTGATGCAGGCGCTGCTTCACCCCAGCCATGAAGTCTCCAAGACTTATCTTCTGACGGTGGCGGGTGAGGTGCGCGGCGCGTCCGGACGTCTGGCCGCCGTCACCGATCTGGAGGGAGAGGCCATCCGGCCCGCCCGGGTGGAGACGCTGCGTCAGACGGGCTGTACCGCCGAGTTGTCCGTGACCATTCACGAGGGGAAGAACCGGCAGATCCGCCGGATGTGCGAGGCCTGCGGCCTGACGGTCAAGCGGCTTTGCCGCGTGCGGGAGCACACGCTGGAACTGGGCGATCTGCCCGCCGGGCAGTGGCGTTTTCTGACGGAGCAGGAGATCGTGGATCTGAAATCCGCGCTGCCGCCGGAAACTTAAGAGCGCCGGCGGCGCTGACCGCGAGGGTTTGGCTTGCCGCGCAGACTCGAAAGCTGCGGACGGTTTTTGCGCGCCTGTGCAGCCGGCGTATTTTCCTCCGTCTCAAACGAAAGCCGCGGGCAGGCGCTCGCTTCCTGTTCCGCACGGGAGAGTTCTGAAACGTACATAGCCGCCTGCGTCTCCGGCCGCCGCGCCGGAGACGCATTTTTGCGGAGAAAGGGAAAAATCTGCGAATCCTGTTTGAAAACAACGGGGGCTGTGTTAAAATAGAAAAGTTATGAAGGGAGGCGCGTCGCCGTGGTAAAGAGCATTCTACATACGATTGAGAGCGGCATGAGCGGCTTTTCCAAGGGGCAGAAGCGAATTGCGGGCTATATCCTGCAAAATTACGACAAGGCGGCGTTTATGACCGCCAGCCGGCTGGGCAAGCTGGTGGGCGTGAGCGAGTCCACCGTGGTGCGCTTCGCCTCGGAGCTGGGCTACGACGGATACCCCAGTATGCAGCGGGCGCTGCAGGAGATGATCCGCAGCCGCCTCACCTCCACCCAGCGGATTCAGGCCGCGGGCGATATGCTCTCGGGGCAGGACGTGCTGACGGCGGTGATGCACTCGGATATGGACAAGCTGCGCATGGTGGTGGACGAGACGGACCGCGGCGAGTTCGACCGGGCCGTGAACTGTATCATGCAGGCCAAGCATATCTATATTCTCGGCGTGCGCTCGTCGTCGTTCGTGGCGGGCTATCTGAATTTTTATATGCATCTGCTGTTTGAAAACGTCACGCTGGTGCAGAGCAACGCCGCCGGCGAAATTTTTGAGCAGCTCTTCCGCATCGGACCGGGCGACGTGATGATCGCCATCAGTTTTCCCCGGTATTCCCGCGTTACGGTAAACACCGTCAAATTTGCGGCCGATCGGGGCGCCACCATCGTGGCGGTGACGGACAACGAGCTTTCTCCCCTGCACCAGATGGCGGACGCGTCGCTTCTGGCCCCCAGCGAGATGATCTCCTTCGTGGACTCCATGGTGGCGCCGCTGTCCATGATGAACGCGCTGCTGGTCACGATCGGCTATCGGATGGGAAAGGATATTTCCGCCACCTTTGCGGAACTGGAGGATATTTGGGATGAATACGGAGTCTTTGGAAAGACGGACGATGAATAGGCGGGTGACGGTGATCGGCGGCGGCGCCGCCGGTATGATGGCGGCGATCACCGCCGCGGAAAACGGCGCGTCCGTGACGCTTTTGGAGCCCAACGAGCGCCTTGGAAAAAAGCTGAACATCACGGGAAAGGGCCGCTGCAACGTGACCAACAACGCCGGATGCGAGGAGCTGCTGGCCCATGTGGTGCGCAACGGACGGTTTTTGTACAGCGCTTTTTCCCGCTTCGACGGCAGGGATACGATGGCTTTTTTTGAATCGCTGGGCGTTCCGCTGAAGACGGAGCGGGGAAACCGGGTCTTTCCGGTGTCCGACCGCTCTTTCGATGTCAGCGCCGCGCTGGAACGGCGGCTGCGGGCCCTGCGTGTGCAGTGGAAGAGCGACCGGGCTTCGGCGCTGACGCTGGACGAGAGCGGCGCCGTCTGCGCCGTAGTGGGTGAGCGGGGAAAGTATCCCTCCGACGCCGTGATCCTGGCCACCGGCGGCGTTTCCTATCCGGCCACCGGCTCCACCGGCGACGGCTACCGGATCGCGAAGTCCGTTGGCCACACGCTGATTCCGCCTGTGGGATCGCTGGTGCCGCTGACAAGCGACGATCCGTGCTGTCCCGCCATGCAGGGACTTGCTCTGAAAAACGTCCGCGTCTCGGTTTACAATCAGAAGGGGAAGGAGATCTGGCAGGATTTCGGCGAGATGCTCTTCACCCATTTCGGCCTCTCGGGACCGCTGATCCTCTCCGCCAGCGCCCAGATGCGGGAGTTCGACAAAAATCGCTACGTCGTGCGCATCGACTTAAAACCGGCGCTGGATGAAAAGAAACTGGAGGCCAGGCTTCTTCGGGATATCGAGGAGCGGAAAAATCAGAATTTTTCCAGCCTGGCCGCGGGACTGGTGCCATCCAGCATGGTGCCTGTTCTGGTGGAGCGATGCGGCGTCAGCGGAGAAAAGAAAGTCAATACTCTCACGCGGGAGGAGAGACGGCGGCTGGAGACGCTGCTCAAGTGCTTTGAGATCTCCGTGACCGGCGCGAGGCCCGTGGAGGAAGCAATTGTGACCTCCGGTGGGATCAAGACCGGAGAAATCAATCCAACCACAATGGAATCAAAGATTGTAAAGGGACTTTACTTTGCAGGCGAAATTCTGGATGCGGATGCCTGCACCGGAGGCTTCAACCTCCAGATCGCCTGGGCAACCGGTCGCGCCGCGGGAGCGGCGGCCGCGCAGACCGCCCCGGCGGAGAACAATCAGCGAAAGGACTCGTCAGCGACATGAAGCAGATCAGCATAGCAATCGACGGCCCGTCCGGAGCGGGCAAAAGCACGCTGGCCCGCAGCGCGGCCAGGGAACTGAACTATCTCTACGTGGATACCGGCGCGATCTATCGAACGGTGGGCTACTACATCTGGAAAAACGGAATCGACCCGAAGAACGGCCCTGCGGTGGTGCAGGCGCTGCCCGCCCTGCGCATTGAACTGCGCTACGGGGAGGACGGATTGCAGCATATGCTGCTGGACGGCGAGGACGTGACGGAGGAGATCCGTCTGCCGGAGGTCTCTCTGTACGCCTCCACAGTGTCGGCCCATCCGGGCGTGAGGGCCTACCTGCTGGAGATGCAGCGGGAACTGGCCCGGACCCACGACGTGGTGATGGACGGCCGGGACATCGGGACCGTTGTGCTGCCGGACGCCACCATGAAGATTTTTCTGACGGCCTCGCCGGAGGCGCGGGCGCGGCGCCGGTGCGCGGAACTGGAGGAGCGGGGGACGCCTGAGGAGTACGAGAGCGTTCTCAAGGAGATCCGGGAGCGGGACTTCCGGGACACCCACCGGGACACGGCGCCTCTGCGCCAGGCGGAAGACGCCGTTTTGCTGGACACGACGGAGCTGAGTTTTGAGGAGAGCCGCCTGGCACTTCTGGAGCTCATTCGGAGGAGAGTGCGGACATGAACGGGTTTTATCGCTTCATGCACGGCCTGTTCCGAATTCTGCTGCGGCTGTTCCACCCCACGCAGGTGGAGGGGCTGGAGAACCTGCCGGAACACGGCGCGATGCTCTGTCCCAATCACTCCAGCAACTGGGACCCAATTTTGATCTGCATCGCCCTGCCCGCAAAGCGGCGCATCCATATCATGGCGAAGGACTCTCTCTTTCGTATTCCCGTGATCGGATGGGCAGTGCGGAATCTGGGTGCCTTTCCCGTCAGCCGGGGCAAATCGGACCTTCAGGCCGTCAAGACCGCGATCCAGTCCATTAAATCCGGCGACGATCTGCTGATCTTTCCTGAGGGGACCCGCGTGGACGGCGAGGGCGAGGTGCGCGCCAAGGGCGGCGTGGCCATGATCGGCATTCGCACGGGCGCCGTCATCATTCCTGTTTTCGTGGACGGCAGGAAACGCATTTTTCACCGGACGCGCCTGATCTTCGGAAAGCCTTACGCTCCAACGTTTACCGGGCGTCACGGAACATCGGAGGAGATGCAGGAGATCGCGGACGGAATTCTCACGCAGGCCTATGACCTGGGGAGGGAGACACCGTGCCGGAAGTGATTCTCGCCGAGTCTGCCGGCTTCTGCTACGGAGTGAAGCGGGCCGTGGAGCTGGCGCGCCGGACGGCGCAGGAGAGCGGCGGATGCTGGATGCTGGGCGACCTCATCCACAACGCCCACGCGGTGGAGGAACTGGCGCGCTGCGGTGTGCGGAAAACGGACGATCCCGCCGCTCTGGGGCCGGGGGACACCGTGGTCATCCGCTCTCACGGGGAGCAGCGCTCCGTGCTGGAGGAACTGGAGGGCCGCGGCGTCACCTGCGTCAGCGCCACCTGTCCCAATGTGGTGCGGATTCAGCGCCTGGTGGCGCAGGCCGAGGAGGAGGGCCGCAGGCCCGTCATCATCGGCGATCCCAGTCATCCGGAGGTGGCGGGCGTGGCCAGCTGGTGCCGCTCGCCGCTGATCTTCGAGGGACCGGACGCCGTGCGCACATGGCTGACGGAAAATCCCGGCGAATGCCGCGTGGGACTGACAGTGGTCGCACAGACGACCTGCATTCGCGAAATTTATGAAAGTTCTTTGAAAATTCTGAAAAAAGAGTGTACAAACTTAAAAATCTTTGATACAATATGCAATGCTACGCATAAACGTCAGTCCGAGGCGGCGGAGATCGCCGGCCGGGTAGACGTGATGGTTGTGGTTGGAGACCGTAAAAGCGCAAACACCAAACACCTGACACAAATCTGCCGAGAGAAATGCGCATCCGTGCATCAGATCGAGGACGCGGACGAGCTCCTTCCGGGCTGGTTCGATGATTGTTTTGTTGCGGGCCTTACGGCCGGTGCTTCCACGCCTGCGGGCATCATTAAGGAGGTATATGCAGCCATGAGTGAAGAAATCAAAGCGGCAGAGGGCAACGAGGAGTCCTTCGAGGAATTACTGAATCAGTCTTTTAAAACTTTAAATACAGGAGAGAAGGTAACCGGGATTGTCACGGCCATCACACCGACCGAGGTGCAGGTGGACGTGGGGGCCAAGCAGGCCGCTTACATCAAGCTGAGCGAACTGTCCGACGACCCCAGTGTGAAGCCTGAGGACATTGTCCATGTGGGCGACGAGATCGAGACTTATATTGTCCGCGTCAACGACGTGGAGGGTTATGCAGAGCTTTCCAAAAAGCGTCTGGACGCCGTCAAGGTCTGGGAGAACATCGAGAAGGCCGTTGACGACAAGACGGTTCTTGAGGGTGTTGTCACCGAAATCAACAAGGGCGGCGTGGTCGTCTCTGTCAAGGGCGTGCGCGTGTTCGTGCCCGCCTCTCAGAGCGGTATGCCCCGCGGTGCCGATCTGAACACCATGGTCAAGCAGACCGTGCATCTGCGCGTGACCGAAGTCAACCGCGCCCGCCGCCGCGTCGTCGGCTCCATCCGCGCCGTCCAGTTTGAGGAGCGTCAGGAGAAGCAGGCCGAGGTCTGGGCCAACATCGAGGTCGGCAAGCACTATCAGGGCGTTGTGAAGTCCATGACGTCCTACGGCGTATTCGTGGACATCGGCGGTGTGGACGGAATGGTACATATCTCCGAGCTGTCCTGGAGCCGGATCAAGACCCCCTCCGAGGTCTGCAAGGTCGGCGACACGCTGGATGTGTACGTGATCTCCTATGATCCCGAGAAGAAGAAGATCTCCCTGGGCGTCAAGGACCGCAGTGTTGATCCCTGGCAGGCTTTCATGAACAAGTATCAGGTTGGCGACGTGGCCTCCGTCAAGATCGTCAAGCTGATGACGTTCGGCGCGTTTGCCGAGGTCGTTCCCGGCGTGGACGGTCTTATCCACATTTCCCAGATCGCCGACCGCCGTATCGACAAGCCCGAGGACGTGCTGTCCGAGGGGCAGGTCGTGGACGCCAAGATCATCGCCGTGGACGAGGACAAGAAGAAGATCTCCCTGTCCATCCGCGCTTTGCTGCCCACCGCCTCTGCGGAGACGGCCGACGAGCAGCCCGACGGCGACGCCGAATAATTGTCGGAATAAGAACAGCAGGCGGACCCCAGCGGGGTTTCGCCTGCTGTTTTTATGCTGTTAAAAAGAAAAACCGGAGGGAAAAGCGAAGAATTTTTTCGCTGCTCAGCAGATCGCGCCGCGGGATAATGAAAAATTTCACAATTTGATTGCAATAGCCTTTTTAAAGTGTTATAATATTGACAATCTTTGCGGACATTGAAAATTTGAATAACATCACTTTTGAGTTTTTACAGGGAGGAACAAGCATGAGTTATCAGGAAGAGTACCAGCAGAAGCTGACGACTGCCGAAAAAGCCGTCCAGGTCATTAAATCCGGCGACTGGATCGACTATGGCTGGAGCACTTGCTCTGCGAACGCGCTGGACAAGGCGCTGGCGAACCGTGCGGAGGAACTGACCGACGTCAAGATCCGCGGTGGCATTTTGACCCGGCGTCCCTATATCGCGGATGTTCCCGACGCGTCCAAGCACTTCACCTGGAATTCCTGGCATATGACGGGCATCGAGCGCAAGATGATGAAGGAGGGGCTGGCGTACTACTGCCCGCTCCGGTATTCCGAGCTGCCCCGGTACTACCGTGAGAATCTGCCTCCCATCGACGTGGTCATGCTGCAGGTTGCCCCCATGGACAACCACGGCTGGTTCAATTTCGGCCCCAATGCCTCCCATCTGGCAGCGGTGTGCGAGCGGGCCAAGGTCCTCATCGTGGAAGTCAACAAGAACATCCCCTATTGCATGGGCGGGTTTGAAACCGGCGTACATATCAGCAAGGTGAACATGATCGTGGAGGGCGAAAATCCTCCCATGGAGCAGCTACCGGCGGCGGGAGAGCCCTCGGAGACGGATCTGGCCGTGGCAAGGTACGTCATGGAGGAAATTCCCGACGGCGCCTGCCTGCAGCTTGGCATCGGCTCCATGCCCAGCGCCGTGGGCAAGCTGATCGCGGAATCCGACCTGAAGGATCTGGGCGTGCACACCGAGATGTACGTGGACGCGTTCGTGGATATGTCCATGGCCGGCAAGATTACCGGCGCCCACAAGCCCTTTGACAAGGGCCGCCAGACCTATGCTTTCGGCGCCGGCACCCAGAAACTCTATGATTTCCTGGACAACAATCCGGAATGCATGAACGCCCCCGTCAGCTATGTGAACGACGTGGCGCGCGTTTCCTCCATCGATAACTTCATCTCCATCAACGGCGCGGTGGATATCGACCTGTTCGGTCAGGTGTCCTCCGAATCCTCCGGCATCCACCACATCAGCGGCGCCGGCGGACAGCTGGATTTCGTCATGGGCGCTTACCTCTCCAAGGGCGGCAAGAGCTTTATCTGCTGCTCCTCCGCGGTGAAGGACAAAAAGACCGGCGAGCTTCACTCCCGCATCCGCCCCACCCTGCTGGAGGGCTCAGTCGCCACCTGCACCCGTTCCAACCTTCACTGGCTGGTGACGGAATACGGCAAGGTGAATGTCAAGGGCCTTTCCACCTGGGAGCGCGCGGAGGCGCTGATCGGCATTGCCCATCCGCAGTTCCGCGAGGAGCTGATCCAGGCCGCCGATAAAATGGGCATCTGGCGCAGATCCAACAAGTGATTTTGCGTCCCGCCCTGTGCGATAAACGACAAAGGGACGGGCCGCCG
>Ga0183101_1000064_pt6 | contig 12503 bp, 10 predicted proteins | sample Biomet3_FD_127790 | JGI IMG/M metagenome (GOLD analysis project Ga0183101, IMG submission 127790) | Microbial communities from bioreactor (seeded with sewage sludge) at LBNL, California, USA - Biofuel metagenome 3 | ecosystem: Engineered > Bioreactor > Anaerobic > Unclassified ... | reverse complement strand
GGCGCGCCGAGGAGCGCGCGCCCGCCGTGCCCCTGGGGCGCGACCTGCTGAAAAAGGAAGGCCGCAAGGCCAGCATCAATGTGGGCAAGGCCACCAAGGAAGGGCAGCTGGCCCTTGTGGCCGAGGAAATGAATTATGAAAGCGTTGACGACCTGGTGGCGGCGGTGGGCTATGCCCACACCACGCCGCGCAAGGTTCTCAACCGCCTTTATGCCGTGCTGCACCCCGAGGCTCCCGCTGTTACGGAACCGGCCGCGCCAACGGTGAAGGAAAGCAAGGAAGCCGCCTCGCGCAAGGGCGAGGGCGTGGGCATTTCCGGCGTGGACGGCGTGTTGATGCGCTTTGCCAAATGCTGCAATCCCGTGCCGGGCGATCCCATCATCGGCTACATCAGCCGGGGCCTGGGCATCAGCGTTCACCGGGCCGATTGCCCCAATGTGGCCAATATGGAGCCGGAGCGCCTTATTTCCGTTCACTGGGACGGCATGGAGGAAAAACCCTACGCGGCGGGCATTTTCATCATCGCCAAAAACGAGCAGGGCGTGCTGGCCATGGTGGCCGCAATCATGGCCAAGAACAACGTCAATATTATCGGCCTGAACATGGACAATCAGGTGGATGGCCGGGCCACCATGCGCTTTACCGTGGAAGTGCGCGACGCCACCCAGCTTTATCAGCTGATCGAGGCCATTCGTGTCTTGCCCCCCATCTTTGAGGTGGTGCGCGACACAGAGGCGGACGCCACCTAGCTGTTGCACAGCTTTCACACGGGGGCTTTTGCACCGTGCCGTACATAAAAAGCCGCCTCCTGAACTGGAGGCGGCTTTTTGCTGCGCGCGGGAAGGGGAACGCGCGACTGCCGCTGTGATTCTTGCCGTATCTGGTGCCGTGTCTGCAACCGTGTCTGGGGGCCGTGACGGCCTGCCCGCAATTTTTTGTGTCGCCGCCCTGGGGGCCGCGTTGGGCACGGTGCGGGCTGTTGCCTGGCGTTGACCCGCGCGGAACGATCAGGCTTGCCGTTCCGCGCGGGCGCAAGGCCCGGTCAGCCCGCCGTTTTCCACGGCCAGGGGCTGCTAGAAGCTGTATTGAAAAACCACCTGGGCCTTCCAGGCATCCTGCTTGTCAAAGCTGCCGTTGCCGCTGCCGTTGTAATAGCTGTCCTTTTTCCAGGTGTCTTTGTCGATCATGTTGACCACATAGCCCAGCTCAAGGTTCACGCTGAGGTTTTCATAGGCTTGCCAGGTGTTGACGAGGTTGAATTCGAGCAGGCCGTCGTTGGTGGTCAGGTAGGGGCCGTCGCCGCCAAAGCCGCCCTGCCACGAGGAGGCGTCCTTCATGTATTTGACCATGGAGGGCGCGTTGGTGCCGCCCCAGTAGGCCACGCGGAAGGTGTGCTTGAGGTCTTCGACAAAGCTCATGTCTTTCAACTGGCCGCCGAGGCCCCAGGTGCCCGCATAGCTCATGCTCCAGTCGCAAGCGTTGGCAACAGGGCTCCATGAGAGGTTGCCATCGCCGATGAAGGAGGTGAAGTTGCCCGCGCCCGCGATGGAGGGCATGCGCTCGGAACCGTTTTTCACGTTGCCGTCGTCGCCGCTGGCATACCAGCCAAAGATGCCGGGCGTGGCCCAGTCCATCTTGTATTCCACCAGGGCCTTGGCCAGCCAGCCCTGGCGCTCTGTGCTGCCGCGCACCACATCCGCGCTGTTGCCGCGCTTGATCACGTCATAGCGGCCCATGGCTTCGGAATAGCCGTAGTTGATGTCGAATTCGATGTTCAGGGGATCGAACATGGAGATAGCCACGGGCAGACCCGCCCAGAACAGCGAGCCATATTGCTTGCCGGTGCTGGAGGAGTTGAGGGGGTTCAGGTTCGCATAATTGAAGCCGGGGGTCAGGCCGGGCAAGGTCAGGCCAAGGCTGCCGTCGCTGGTGGACCAGTTGTCCCACCGGTCATAGTCTTCATCCAGGCCGCGCAGCGAGTTTTTGCCGCGCATGCCGTACATGGCCCACGGCGTAACCTCAACGCCGTCGAAACTCAGCGGCGCGGAAAGCATGAACAGGTCCATGTTGTCCAGGTAGTTGGCCTTTTCCGTGCTGGAACTGCCGTTGCCGTCCACATAGTCGCCGCTAAAATTGTCGTTGACCGGGCGCGCCCACATGGCGGTGAGGCCCACGTTTTCGTTGAACTTGTAGTTGATCACCATGGCGGCGGCGTCGCAGTCCATGATGGCGGAACCGCCCGCCACATTGGGCAGGGCCGTAGCCTGCAGGCCCATGCGCACGCGGGCCTGCGTCTGGGGAATCAGCCAGTCAATGTAGGCGTTTTTTACCTTGATCTGGTTGTTGCCGTCGGCCCCAAGAGCGCCGCCTTCTTCGGATTTGCCCCAGGTTTGGTCGCCAATTTCAAAATACACCGTGCCGGAGAGCGCCTCGGAGGCCACGGCGTCCAATTGCAGGCGTATGCGCTGTGCCGCGCCGAACTGGTCGGCATCGTTGCCCTTGGTTTTCACGCCGTCGGTGTCCTTGTTGGTTTTGGCAAGGCTGGCGTCGCCCACGCCAAAGCCAACCAGCCATTCGCCCTGCGCCTTGAATTCAATAGCCCTGGCCCCCCCGGCCACGCTCGCCAGCATGCCCGCCGCCAGCAGCGTGACCATGCACATCTTCTTGAAACGGTTCAGCCCTTTCCTTTCCTTCTGGCTCATTGCTCCTCCAGCGGTTTGCGCAGGTGTTTCGGCGCATTGCGCGGTTTTAAAAACACCATGCGTGTTATGAATTTTAAATTCGTATTACATATTAGGCCAGAGAACAACCCTTGCCCGGTACGAAAGCACGTTGTGGCTCAGTTATGCGCGTGGTTTTTGTGGTGGCCGCATGTGCAGTTGGCGCAGTTGCCCTTGCAGACATGCTTCTTTTTCTGCTCAACAAGCACGCGGTTGCCGTCAATGGCCATGGCAAAGCCGCTCTTGCCCTTGAAGATGATGCGTTCGGCGCTGGGGGCGCCCAGCAAAAGGGATGTTTTGAGCGCGGCGACGGCGGAAGGGTGGGGGGTGTCCACCCCGCGCACGTCGATGAAAATTCGTTTGCAACTGGTTTGGTTGCAGTGCAGCAGCTCTATGAGGGCAAAGGCTTGCGGCGGGTCGAAACGGGAGGCGAGCGAAATATGCAGGTTGTCATGGCTGAAACGATGGGTGAGCCCCATATTTTCTGTAAAACCAGTCTGTTGATCCATATGTGTTGCTCCTGCTTGCGGTGAGTGCATGGGGCACATTTGCATAAGTGGGGTATTGTGTCAATAAAATTGAAATTAATTTTCAAATTCATATTATAACACACTGAAATATAATAATAAAAAAGTTAAAATTTCTGAACTTTAACATAACCATCGAAGAACGCAGCAAAAAAGAGGCGCAAAAAGCGTAAAGGAACGCGAAAAAGCGGGGGCCTTATCGCGGTGGTGAACACTGCGGGGGGCTGTGTGATGAAAGCTTGCCGTAAGCGGGCTATGCAAGCAGGCGGGATGGGAGGACGCAGGGAACGCGCCAAGAAGGGGCATTGCGGGCGAATCTCAGAACGAGCAGGGGAACGGCATGGAAGCGCCACGGGAAACGCCGGGGCAGGCGCGGCGAACACGTGCGGTAGGAGGGAGAAAACCGGCGCAAAAGCCGAAAAGAAAATCGGTGCGGCCAAAAACGACCGCGCACGGGAAACGCCGATGCTGCGGTACCCGTGCGCGGAAAAAGGCTCCAAAATAGCAAAATCATTCTTGCAAAGGCAGTACCTTACGTAAAAAAGCTGGAAGCTCCGTTCGGTATGCGTTACGCCCCGCGCCGCACTATGCGGCCCGAATGCTGCCGTCCGTCACATGGAAGAGGGCCGCCTCCGGCTCCGCCTTGCGCAGCAGATCAACCATGTGCGGCTGGCAGGTAAAGTAGAGCAGCTGATGCGCGCCGCCCTGGCCGCCGCCGGTCAGTTCCACAAACGCCCGCGCCGTGCGCTCGGCCCGCTGCGGGTCAAAGTTGACCAGCACTTCGTCCATGATCACGGGCAGGGGGGCGGCGTGCAGCGCGTGATTTTTTATGTAGGCCAGCCGCAGGGCCAGATAGGCCTGTTCGCGCGCGCCACGGCTGAGGTTTTCCGGCGCCACGGGTTCGCCCTGCGCAGGCAGAATGGCAAGGCTGGCATCCTCCAGCGAGGCGTTGATGCCGCGCCAGCGCTGGCCGGTGATGCGTGTAAAGATGCTTGAGGCCAGGCGGATGACCTCCGGCTGGCGCTCCTGCTCAAAGGTGTGCTTGGCGGCCGTGAGAATGCTTCTGGCAAGGGAAACGCGGCTCCAGGCAAAGGCCATGCGCTCCATGTCCTCCACCAGGGCCGCCTCCTGCTGCAGCAGTTGCGAAAGTTCCTCGGTGCGGGAGAGGGCGTCCACCCTGCCGCGCAGCTCTGCCACGCGCTTGACGAGGTCTTCCTCCTGCTCCTGCATGGCCGTGAGCTCTTCGCTGATGGCGGCGCTGCGGCGTTCCTGCGCTTCCTGATCCTGCTGCTCGAAGGCGGCGAGAAATTCCGGCAGCGGCGTTTTGGCCGCCGCAAGGCGCAGGGCGTCTTCCAGGTCCTGCCGCCGCAGGGTGAGGCTTTGCAGCTCCTCGTGCAGCGCGGCCTGGCGCAAAAAGTCTTCCGCATCGTGCGCGCCCGCCATGGCCAGCAGCGCTCGTTCCGCGCTGCGCGCGCTTTCAAGGGCGGCTTCGGCGGCGCGGGCCTCGTCCTCATGCTCCGCTGTTTCGGCGTCAAGGGCGCTGCGGCTGTTGCGCGCCTGCGCCATGGCCTCGGCCGCTTCCAGCGCGTTGTCCAGGCTGGGCAGCCAATCCGGGTGGTCGTCCGCATCCTTTTGCGGCGTCAGGCCAAGGCTGGCCAGCAGAGCCTGCAAGGGATCACGCAACGCCGCCACTTCGGCCCGGCTTTGCTCAAGACGCGCCTGAGCACGTTGCAGCGCGGCCTCGGCGGCAAGGCTGTTTTCCATATACTTCAGGGCTTCGCGCACGGTTTCGGGGTCAAGGTCGTCGCCAAGGCCCAAGCCCCGCAGGCAGGCGCTCCAGCGCGTGCGCGCCTCGCCCAGGCGTTCCTGCGCTTGCCGCAATTCCGTGCTGGCTTCCGTTTGCCGGGCGCGGCAGCGCTGCAATTCATTGCGGGCATTTTGCAGCGCGGCTTCGGCCTTGATGCGCTGTTCGCGCGCGGCGTCCGCCTCGCGGCAGGATTCCAGAACCTGCCGCGCAACCTCGGCCAGCTGGTCCGAATCCGCCGTGCCGGGCAGCAGTTCCGCAACGGCGGGCACCTGGCGCATGCGTTCTTCGGTCAGGCGCAGATCATCGTCGAGCGCCTGCAATTCCGCCTCGGCCGCGGCCACGCCGCCAAAGGCCAGGCGCGCGGCCTCCACCCTGGCAAAAAAGGCCGCCGCCCCTTCGGGCGAGGGCACGTTTGCCACATGCAGCGCCAGCATGAATTCGTGCCAGCGGCGGCGGGTTTGCTGCACCACGCCTTCCACTTCGCCCCGGTCGGCCTGGCGCATGCTCACTTCCGTGCGGGCAAGGTCCATGGCGTGCTTGAGCTCGTCCATGTCCTTGCGGGCGCGTTCTTCCTCAAAACATTGCTCCCGCTCATGCTCCAGCAGCACTTCCCGGGCTTCAAGCGTGATCAGGTCCATGCTCTGTACGCCCGCTTCCTCGCAAAGCTGGCGCGCCTGTTCGTCCAGTTCCGCCACATGGGCGGCGCAGGCGTCGCGCCGGGCGTGCAGATGCGCCCGTTCCTGTTCACGGCGTTTGGCTTCCGGCCCGGCATGGGGAACGCCGCCCGCGAGAAAGCCCACGCCGCAGAGCAGCAGCAGATAGCCGGACCAAAGGTTCACCGGCAGCTCAAGACCCTGCGGAAGGGGCAGGCTGACGGCCCCCAGGCGCCAGAAGGCCAGCAGCATGGCCGCGCCCCCCAAAAAGAAGAGCAGGCCAAGGAGCAGCAGGGGCAGGCTTTTTATGCGCGAAACGGGCGGTTCGGCGGCGATGCGGGACGAAAGTTCCTCAAGGCGGTCCCGCTCCGTGGCAAGATTGGCCGAAAGCGCGCGCAGCTTGCGCAGCGCGGCGGTTTGATTGCCCAGGTCTTCCCGCGTGGGGCCGTTGGCGTGCCGCTGTTCTTCGCGCAGGGCGTCCATGCGGGCCTTGACCCCGGCCACCTGGTCTTCGGCCAGGCGCACTTCCTGCGCGGCGTCTTCGGAGCGGCGCATTTTTTCCTGCACATCCTCGGCCAGGGCCAGCGCTTCTTCCTGCCGCGCGAGCAGGGAATCCAGCAGCGTTTCCGTTTGGGCGGCTTCACCGCCGGGCACGGCCAGGCGCAAGGGGTTGAACGCGCGAGAAAACGTGGTTCTGGCTTCCTGCACGGCGCGCAGCCGCAAGGGGCGCTGGCGGCGGGCGTCCTCCTGCCGGGCCAGAGCCTGACGCAGGCCGTCGCGGGCCTCGTCGTCCAGCGCGGCCGGGGGCACGGGCAGCATATCCAGCGCGGCCGCGCCGGAGGTCGTTTCGCGTTCCGCGTTTTCCACCTCGCGGTTGCTCTGGGTCAGGCTGTCCACGGCGGCCTGATGGGCCGAGGCGGCGGCGCTCATTTCCTTGCCCTGACGCTCCAGGCCTTCGTGGGTGAAGAGCGAACGGTCCGTGGCGCGGATGCGGTCGCAGGTCCAGTCCGGCCCCAGGCGCGAAAGCTCGCGGTCCAGATCATCCTGCGCGCGGCACAGGGCTTCTTCCTGCGCGGGCAGGGCGGCAAGGGCCTGACGAAAGCCGCTTTTGCGTTCGGCCATGCGGCGCAGAACAGGCAGCGCATCCAGCAGGGGCTGATTGACCTCCACAGCGTCGCGCCGTTGGCGCAGGCGCGTGAGTTTTTCCATCTGCGCGGCCCACTGGCGTTCGCAGCCCTCGCGGGCCTCTTGCGCGCGGGCCAGCCGCTCGCGCCCGTTTTCAGGAAACACGGCGCTGACGGGGTCGAGGCGCTCAAGCCGCGCGCCGGTCATGCGCCACTCGTTCCACTGCTGCCACACGCCCAGGCGTCGTTCCAGAATGCGGCGTTCTTCTTCCAATTGCAGCTTGTGGTGGCGCAGGCCGTTCAGGGCATCGCGCTTTTCCGCCAGGTCGGCGGCCAGGCCGTCATAGCCCGCGCTTTCCTGCTCCAATTCCTGCTTGTGCTTGCGCAGCTCCGCAAGTTGCTTGAGCGCCTGATTGAGGGGCGGTTTGCTGCCGCCGCTCTTGAAAATTTCGTCGGCCTGCTTGTCCAGCATTTTCAGCGCTTCGCCGGGCGAACGCAGGCCCGGCCCAAAGCTTGCGCCGTAAAGGGCGTTGCGCACGCCCTCGTCCGTCAGGCTGCCAAGGTTCTCCAGCTCTGTGAGGCTGAAGCCAAAGACATTGCGATAAACCTCGCGGCTCACGCCAAAAAGCAGCTGACGCAGCAGGTCGGGCTCCAGCGGTTTGCCGTCCTGCCCGGTGAGGGTGAGCAGGCCGCCGTTGCTGCCGGGCCGCCGGGTAAGGCGCAGGGCCCCACGGTCGCCCGCGTGCAGTTCCATGCTGCCGCCAGCCTGCCCGCCGCGCAGAGGGCCGGGAATCAGCTTTGATTCCTTGTTGCGCGGGTCTGGATAGCCGGTGAGCATGGTGCGCAGAAATTCCAGGCAGGTGGATTTGCCCGCTTCGTTCTCGCCCAGAAAAATGGACAAACCGGGGGAAAGGTTTTCCACGGTCACGTCCGCAAAAATGCCGAAGCCGTCCATGTGAAAGGAGCGGATATACATCAGCGAGCCTCCAGAAGGTCCGCGCACAGGCGTTCGGCCTCTTCCAGCAGGGCTCGCATGCGCTCGTCGTCGGGGTGGGCGAGAATGTGCCGCAACTGGCTGTGTTCATACACAGGCTTGAGGGCGGGGGCGGCCACGGCGTGCAGGGCGTCGCCATCCTGCTCCATTCGTTGCGCCAGGCGCAGAGTTTCGCCCAGCAGGTCTTCGCGTTGCAGGTATTGATGGCGGTCGATGGCGTTGCCGGTTTCAACGGCCATATCCTTGATCCATACGCTGGGCGTGCCGGTTTGCAGGTGGGCCAGCCGTTCCGTCAGGTCTTCCTGATTGGCGGTTACACGCAGGTCGGCATCCAGCGGGGTGCGGCCGTGCAGCGCAACGCGGGCCATCAGGGCCTCGCAGCCGGGGTCGGTAGCCTCGGCGGCGGCCTCTAACGCCCGCGTTATTCTGTTTTCCACCTCGTTCAGGTGGGCCACGCCGTCCAGATCCACCGGCACGCGCGCCCATTGCACCGGGCTGAGGCGCACAAATTCCTCGCGGCAGGCATAGCCCCCGCCGGGTTGGGGCGTGGCCGTCACGCGCAGGCAGCCGCGCGGCCCCGGTTCGTTGACGTGCAGCCCCTGCGTGTTGCCGCTGTAGGCGATAAAGGGCGCGTCGCACAGGGTGGCGCGCTCATGCACATGGCCCAGCGCCCAGGCGTCCAGGCCGGTGCTTTTCAGGTCTTCAAGCGCGCAGGGGGCGTAGCGGTCCGCCTTGCTCTGCCCTTCCACCGTGCAGTGCAGCACGCCAAGCTGAAAACAGTCGTTGCCCTGATCGCGCCGGAAAAGGCGGGCCAGGTTGCGGCCTTCCTTGATTCTGGCGTGGCTGATGCCGTGGATCACGGCTGCGACCCTACCGTCTTTTTCAAGGGTGTGGCTTTCGACCTCGGGGCCAAACACGGTGACGTTGTCGGGCCACTGCACGGCCGTGAGGCGGGAGGAAAGCGGATCGTGGTTGCCGTGGGCCAGAAAAACGCGCACGCCCGCATCGCGCAGGCGGCGGCAGCCGTCGCACAGTTTGAGCTGCGCCTTCACGCTGTGGTTTTCTTCGTTATACACGTCGCCCGCGAGCACGAGAAAATCCGGCCGGTCTGTTTCGCACAGCCGGAACAGGCGGTCCATGGCGCGAAACGTGGCTTCCTGAAGCAGGCGGGCCAAATGCCCGCCCTGAGAAGCCATGCGGGAAAGCCCCTGGAAAGGCGTGTCCAGATGCAGATCGGCGGCGTGTATATAACGGATGCCGTCCATGAGGAAGCCTCGCTTCTTGTGGGATGAGGATAAAATATGCCAGAAATCTAGACTTTTTCCAGATCAATGACAAGTCTTGCGCGAAATAAAGGCATTGCGCGTGGGTGCGGGGCGGTTGCCGCGGCCCGGCGCGGGGCCGCAGCGGGGCGTGATAGGGGCGGGCGGGGCTATTCCACCACGGCGGGGTTGCCCGTGGCGGGCAAAAAACCGTGGCGGATAAAGTGGTCCACAAGGCCGAAGACGGTTTCGTTGCCGCAGAAGTTGCCGGCGGCTATGGCGGCCTTGAAGGCGGGCAGCGAGGCTTCGAAGCTGCGCAGCAGCTCCGGTTCAAGCGTCAGCATGTCCGCCTGCATGCCGTAGCCCAGGCGTTCGATGTACAACGCGTTGAAGCGCTGCTCCACCATGGCCTTGAGGGGCAGGGTGAGGATGGGCTTGCCCAGGTGCAGGGCCTCGCCCATGAGGGTGTGGCCGCCGCCCTGAATGACGTAGGAGCAGCCTTCGAGCAGGCGCAGAAAGCCTTCCTCGCTCTTGCGCATGAAAACCACGTTGCCTTCCTGCCCTTCGGTGCGGTCATAGCCGAAAACATAGCAGGTTTTGCGGGTGGCCGCGCGCAGAAAATCCACAAGTTTGCGGTGGGTGGAATTGCTTTGATACACAAGCACATGCCCGTCGTCGCGCGGGTTCAGGGCCAGCACGCTGTCGCGCAGAATGGGCGGGGCGACGCGGGCCTTGTATTGCGGCAGCACCGGCGGGGCATAGAAAGAAATGATCAGGTTTTCCGCAGTGGGGCGGAAAAGGTAGCGCGGGGTGAGCCCCTGCACGAAAGAATCCCACCACATGTTGGGCGGCAGGTTGTGGCGGCAGCAGGTGATGATGTGCTGATGGTCCAGGGTCAGGCAGGGCAGGCCCGCCTTTTCGGCCGCGCGCGGCACAAAATATTCCAGGTCGGTCATGCAGACATCGGGCTTGAATTCGTCGATGATACGCGAAACCTGGTCGATATAGCGCTGCCTGCGCAGCAGCAGGGGCACGGCGCGGCGTATGGTGGCGCCCATGTCCACCTTATAATTTTTGAAGACCGTGCCCAGGTTGGGCAGGCGGCGCACGGGAAATTCCGGCTCAAGCACCTTGGGGGCGTCGTCGTCCGCCACAAAAAGAAATTCGTGCCGTGAAAGCCGTCGGGCAATGGTCAGGCCGCGCATGGCGTGCCCGTGCCCTGTGCCGTGAATGCCGTAAAGTACCCGCGCCATGGTGCTCCTTTATGCCCGTCGCCGGGAGGGGCGGCGGGTTGCGGGCAGAGCCTACCAATGCGGCGCGTGAGCGTCAATTCCCCGGCTTGACGCCCGGCAGGCGGTTCTCTACCATCACCAAACACCAATAGGCGCGGCAGGCCCGCGCCGGGAGCCGCGCATGCACGAGCCAGAGGCGCAGATCAGGCCGGAAGGCCCGCTCTGCAACGTCACTATTCCGGTATTCAACCGGCCAGCCGCCACGGAAAGAACCATCCGCGCCCTGGCCGCCACCTCCCGCGAAACGCCTTTTCACATCACGGTGGTGGATAACGGCAGCGGCCCGGAGCTGGTGAAAACCCTGCTGGGGCTGCGCGCGGAAGGGCTGATCGACCATCTTTTTTTGCTGCCCCGCAACATGGGCGTTGCCTGCGCCGCCAACGTGGGGTGGCAGCTGGTTCCCGCGCCGTTTTACATGAAGCTGGATAACGACACCGCCATGGTGCGGCGGCACTGGCTGCGCGACCTTTTGGCGCTGTGGCGGCACGGGCGGGCGTGTTCCAATCTTGGGGGCGCGTTCAACCGTGAGATGCTGCGCAAAACGCCCGGTTTTTTGCAAACCCCGCAAGGGGAGCTGGGCCTGTGCGTGGGCAACCTGCCGGGGCAGGCGGTGCTTGTGCCGCAATCCGTTTCCGAAAAACTGGGGTTCTGGAACGAGGAATACGGCCTGTATGGCGGCGAAGACGGCGATTACGGCCTGCGCATGCAGGCTGCCGGTCTGCCGCAGTATTATTATCTGGGACCGGATTATTTTGAAAACGTCAGGGAAACGGACGATGCCAGGGAAACCTATGCCGCGCGGGGCATAGACAAACGCAGGCTGCACCGGGAGCTCGTGATCAAAGACAACCTGTGCATGGGCAGGCTGTTCATGAACAAGCTTTTGTATGCCTCGGGGTTGCGGGCGCTTGCGCCCATGCGGCGCTATGCCGTGGACGACGTGGACGCCCAGGGGCGGGTTCGGCTGGCGGAACGCCGCGAATACAAGGAATTTCAGCGCGATCTCGCCCATGTGGCGGCGGGTCTCAATGCCCGTTTCAGGGATTATGTCATGTCCTACGCGCTGGATGAAGATATGACCGCCGAACTGCGGCAGGTGCTGGAACGGCACGAGCAGGCGGCGGGGACCAACAAGGGGCAGTGATGAACACACGCAAAATTCGGGAAGACCTGGGCCGCGCCAAGACCAGCTGCACGCGCGGCGATGTGGAGCGCGCGCTTTTTTTGACCATTGGCGCATTGAAGGAGCTGGGGGGGCAGACCGCGCCCACAGACCTGCGCGGCGATTTTCGCGCCGTGTTTGCCGAGCTGGCGGCCCTGCCGGAAGCTAAAATTGGCGGCGGGGCAGCGCTTGTCTATGCTCCAGGGACGGAAAAAGACCTTTTGCAGCAGCTTTCGCAGTTGTATAGGGCCTTGAAGGGGCAGGAAAAGGAAGAAGAATACCAGGAGGCCCTGCAGCGCAAGCTCAACATTGACCGCTGCTTTATAGACGGCAAAAAATTCCTGGCGGAGGGCAAGGCCTCTGAGGCCGATGCCTGTTTTGGCGAAGCCATGAAGCACTATAAGGACGAAACGGCCGTTTTCAGCATGATGGCGCGGGCCATGATGGATGCGGGGGAATATGTGCGCGCCATCGGGCATGCGCGCGCTGGCCTTAAGGAACAGCCAGGCAACGAAGAGCTTGCGCGTATTCTTGACGAGTGCGCGAGGCTGCGCCAATAACCCGCCTGGTGCGCTTTTTGCAACAACATGACGAAAACTCGGCGGCGGCAATAGCTGCCGCAAGGAGCCGTCATGTTTGGACACAATCGTGTTACTTCTGTGCCGTATGTGGCGTTGAGCGCCGCCCTGGTGGGCTGTGCGCTGTTCTTCGCCGTGTCGCTCTGGCGAGGTGAAGCCAGGAGCAAAAGCGGCGATGCGGCCTATGTGCCAGGATTTGACGTGCAGGCGGATGTGGTGCGCACGGTGCGCGTTGTGCCGCTGGCCGGAACTTCCCTGCGCAGCCCCAGCGTGAACGCGGACAAAGATGCCGCCGTTTCGTTGGCCTACTGAGGCGCTTAGCACGCTGTTGCAAAGCGTTCTAAGACCGGTTTTTGTCCGCCAGCCGGGCCGCTTGCAGCGGCC
>Ga0183101_1000222_pt5 | contig 12515 bp, 12 predicted proteins | sample Biomet3_FD_127790 | JGI IMG/M metagenome (GOLD analysis project Ga0183101, IMG submission 127790) | Microbial communities from bioreactor (seeded with sewage sludge) at LBNL, California, USA - Biofuel metagenome 3 | ecosystem: Engineered > Bioreactor > Anaerobic > Unclassified ... | reverse complement strand
TCATCGATGACCGTTACAATCGCAATGCGCTGATTCTGGCAAGTCAGTTGCCCATATCTGATTGGTATAATGTCTTCCAAAGTGAACTTATTGCAGAAGCCTGTTTGGACAGATTAGTGCATAAGGCCATAAAATATGACCTCAAAGGTGAAAGTTTAAGAAAGAAATATTAATTTTGCCGCCGTTACTGAAGATTACCAACCAAGTGAACGGGTATCACCGGAAATGGTGAACGGAGATCCAACGGAATATCTAAAGTTCGTCATGAAAGATTTTGAAACAGTTTCACTATTGTTTTTCTGAAAATTCAAATGAGTTGCTTTAATCCCGCCTCTATTATTTGATTGCGTTGGCGCTCGATACCCAAGCGGAAAGCTTCGTCGTTGAGCAAAGACGGATTCTTCTTTTTGAAAAAAGCTGTATACGACATGTCTCGAAGCGGTTGCCCCAACAGCTGTCCGAAAAAAGGATAACAGGCAAGTAGTGGCCAGCAGGACAATTTGTCAACCGCAATCGGAATAAAGCATGCAACGCACTGATACACAGCTATAAATTCGTATGGATGAAAATATATTTTCGTATGGGCGAATTTTTATTTTCATATGGACAAACTTTTATTTTCGTCCTTATCATTTTTGGGGAATGCGGATGATATTTGCACGGCAGCATAAGAGGTGATGAAGAATGCCTTTATTTTAGTTGCGATTTGTTGCAATGTTTTACTGTGCATTGGGGTGCTCGGGGTGCATTTCCTTAGAGACTTTTTGTGTTTTTTACTTTGTAAATATTTAGCACTATCATTATGATAGTACGATATCATCCTTTATATTTACAAATAAAAAAAGTAATAATCTCCTATAGAAAAAGCACCCCGAGCACCCCGATTCAAAAAATGAATCCAACTTTAAATATACTGTAGAGCCTTTTTATAAAATGAAGAAAATTCACTTTTTTTCATCCATTTTTTGATTATTAGGATGTTTATAAAAATCACTTTGCTATTAAAAACAAGCTATTAGTATAAATAGTGTCAGTTGTTGACGGTAATAGCAGGAATAAAGGCAAAATTGAAAAAGCATAAAAAAAGCCCATTTTCTTGCTTTTTCAAGAAAATGGGCGGATAAAATGACTTTTTCAGCTAGAAGATGGTCAAGTCATTTTCTGTTGTGAAATTTCCTCTTTCGCAGGATAAATCGTCATTGTACATTTGCTTGGCTTTTTCAAAATCTTCGTCCGAGTGGATCAATATTTCGTTTGCCTTGTACAGATCGCTGATGGTTGCTTCGCGGTGAGCCAAAAGAATTTCCAACGGTACGTATTTGTCGTATTCCAAATCGAGTACTTGGGTAGAGTCGCGCTGCTGCTCGATGTATTCGACGCGTTCGGGCAGCTGGTTGAAACGCAACCTGTAGAGGCGCGCTATTTCTATCTTCATATAGATTTGATTGCGTAAATCCGAATTGATGCGTTTTTTATTGAACTGTGCACGCTCCGTGGTATAGACGTCGCGCACCAGCTTGCGTCTTTCGTCGGGGTCTTTGAGCACGGCGTCTTGCTCGAGCTTTTGGAGCTGGGGTTCGGATTGAAGTATCAGCTGCTCGGTCTCGTGCTGGGGTATGCTGTATTCGTTGAACTGGTAGATGGCCAAGAGTAGAAATTTGTGCCAGTTGCCTACTACGTAATGCTGCTTGTGCCGATAGAGATTGCGATATACGATTTCCAACAGCAATTTGCGGCGTTCGTAAGAGATACTTTCATCGCCGGTAAATGGGATCAATGACTTCTTGGTCTTCTTTTTGCCGGTAGCCGCAGGCTTCGACTCCGCCGCATCGGGAGAAGCGACCGGCGATACTTTCTTTGCGAAAGAAACTTGAAGAAGCTTTCGCTAAAGTTTAATTTTTAAATCTTCTTCTTTTTAAATCTTCATTTCTTTGTTCAGACAAAGAAACGAAGCAAAGAAAACCACCAGCGCATCACTTAAATTTTCATTCTTCTGTACAGACAGAAGAACGAAACAAGAAGAACTGCCGGCGCACCACAATATAGCTAACAAATAATTGGTTTAGAGCTTGAAATTTGTAAACGCCCTCCTAACGTCGGCTGAACGAGTACAAATTTGTAAGCTCTCTCCCTAATCATTTGTTTCGCTATTGTGATGAAGCCGGAAACCTTCGGACATGGACCTATACTGGACTTGGATTAGACGTAATAAGCAGAATTAACGTCACTGAGTTCTGTTTTGACTTAAAGTCTTGCATTGTCCACTCCGTGTCCAATCCAGTAGCCCGGCTTCAGCTTTACGTCTCGATGGAGTGTCGAGGATGAAGTCGATAAATCCATTTCGTTCAAACGACGAAGGAGAGCGTTAATGGATTTGCGGCTTCAGACCGATACGGAATGAGACTGGTAAAGATGCGCCGGTGGTTCTTTTGCTTCGTTTTCTGGCCACCCAGAAAATGAAGACTCTAAAAAAATAATTAATAGAAATAATAATGATGACAAATACAAAACTAGTAGGAGAAGCCGTAGTAGGCGGCAAGCCTACAATACTCAGAGATATAGAACTGATAGTGATTCATTGCTCCGCTACGAAGATAAATCGTGATTTCACTGCACGCGATGTAGATACGGCGCACCGCTACCTCGGTTATTCCAGATGGGGATACCACTACTACATACGTAAGAGCGGAAGGATAGAACGCATGCGCCCAGAGCAAGACATTGGTGCTCACTGCTATGGACACAATAGGGAATCGATAGGCGTGTGTTACGAGGGCGGCATGGACGAGAACGGCAAAGCAGCCGATACACGTACCATACAACAAACCATAGCCATGCACGAGCTGGTGCGCCAACTATGGACACGCTATCCGCAGGCACGAGTAGTAGGGCATCGGGATCTATCTCCCGATTTGAATGGCAATGGCATCATAGAGAAGTTCGAACGTATTAAAGAATGCCCCTGCTTCGATGCTATTCCGGAATTTGAGAGACTACGCAAGAAGTAACACTACTCCATGCCTTCAGGCTCCAATTTCATATCTCAATATTTATTTAATGATTTTCAAGCCCGCAGTTGGGATGAAGCTCTGGCTTCATTCCAGCTGTGGGCTTGCCCTTCAAATACTGTTTCATCAATCAAACAGATGCTTTATATTCGCCTGTATTTATATTAATGGTAAAAGTAAACTCCTTTTTTGTACCATCATAATAAACCATATTTACCTTATATTTCCATACATCGGTTGATTTGTCAAGCAATGTACTTGTATATTTGGGGTTGGCATCTGTAGGAATATCAAAAGGTGCTTTACATTCTGTAGTCCACACATTATCTCCTGTTTTTAAATTATTACGTTGTATCCTATTTGCAACGACGATAATCCCTTCCTCACACGAGACAGCTTCGCCAGAATGCCAATCTTTAGCAACATAAATTGTATCTCCTTCATATGAATAGCAACAATTATTAATAAAGACATATTTATCATACCAGTCTTTTATCCCTCCATACACTACTGATGATATACGTTTAGATTTATTATTGCTTGTAAATATTGCCACTGTTTGCGGTGAGGCTCCTGAACTTGACAAATAAAATGCAACAATATCACCACCATTCGTTTTTTTATAATAATAAGGGCCGACTTGATATATATAACATGTTTCATATTCTCCATATCCTTTATTGACTTTAAATACACTATCGGTTTCCTCATGATCTTCCCATTCCAATATTTTTTCCTTCGTCGATAATTTACAAAGACGAAACCATAAATGTTTGTCCTTAATTCCTGAAAATCTTATAGAATCACTTCCCATAGAATAATAAACATCATTACTACTAAAACTAGTTTCTCCTTCAATCTTCGGTCTTTTACAAGTTCTACATGTAATATTAGAATAGTTGCCAATGTATTTGGCAAACATCATATCAGTTTCTGATAATTCATCATCATTACTTTTACTACAAGAAGTAAGAATAGCTACTAAAACGACTAATAAGGTTATTACAAAAGGTTTAAGTGTTTTCATAAACATACAATTAAGCTTTCCTAATTCCCCATGGAAAGCGATTATAAAATAAAAAGCGTGGGAACTTTAATCTATTTCCTACCCGATAATAATTGAAATTCACGAACAAGTACTAAGATCATTAACGCCTTTAAAATATAGTTCTCATTAATAAGAATTATTCCTTAGAGCCAATAAAATTACATAAAAGGATTTGAATATTTGACAAAAAAGTAAATTTATATTTGAATTTTTCTCAACAGCTCAGTTCATCCAGCTTACGAATAGTAACTGATTTACTTAACCTCTCGATAGATTTTAATTTTACAAAGAACGAAACCAAGTTTTTCATTATTACATAATAAAGGCAACAAAAGATGGAATGCTGTTCTGTCGATCAAACAGATGCTTAAATCATTCATTGATATTGAAAATCATGGGAATTTTGACCATTTCTCCTCTACATAACACTAAGATACGAGCAATACTTATTCAGAATATGAGATAAGGGGAGTTCTCCTTTCACGTATCGTTCCGCATCGAGTTTCAACAGACGTTCGCAGACAGGTGTGTTACCTTTATAGAGAGCTGTAAGATAGCTATTTTCTCCATCTTCTTTTATTGCTACATCAGTGAACAACCCTGTAATATCATCCTTATCATACACAATGAAGTAACTGGGCCGTTTTGCTCCGGGAACGTCTTCATGAAGTATGTTCTTTTGCACCAGGTCTTGAATATCTCTGATGGCAGTATCTTTTGAGCATTTGTTTATAGCTGCCCATGACTTTGATGTTATCTTTGCTTCATATCCATCAAGAAACAGGTTAAGAGTTGATGTCTGGCGCTCAGTCATGGGAACGGATGAAGCCTTCTGCCAGAAGAAACTCTTGTTTAAAATCGTACTAACGGAACTGTCAGCTTCATCCAATGCAGCAATGAGTGTATTGGCATACCATACAAGCCACTCTGTAATCTCGCCATCACCATGCTGAGTACGCTCCAGAATGTCGTAATAGTGATTCTTGTCTTTGCTAATCTGCGATGATACATTGTAGAAACGAAACTTGCTCTTTTCACCCCTTGCAAGCATCATATCTGAAAGAATACGGGCAAGTCGCCCGTTACCATCCTCAAAAGGATGGATAGACACGAACCAAAGATGTGCAATGGCAGAACGGAGCACCGTAGAAACAAGCTGTTCGCTATTAAACCAGTCAATGAAATGCTGCATTTCTTCTTCTACACGGTCGGGCGATGGGGCTATATAGTGAATACGTTCTCTGCCAAACATTCCCGACACAATATGTTCTTCATTCGAACGATACATGCCGACCTCTATCTGAGAACCTTCACTATACCCGAAAGGAAAGAATGCCGTCTGCCATCCGTAAAGTATTTCTTTAGTCAACGGATAATCGTAGTGTTCTACGGCTTCAAGCATCACAGCCACCACTGCATCTACATAATGTGAAGGCGCGGCATGCTTGACATTCTCAATACCAAGTCGATGAGCTATAGACGAACGAACTTCGTCAACATTCAGTTTTACACCTTCAATCTCAGAGGAATGCACCACATCACGTGTCAGATTCTCTGCCATAGCACGTAATTTGCTGTCAAATCCGAGGCCACTCAGTCTGCCATAAAGCATCCCTTGCTTCCTGTAAACCTCTTCAAGAAGCAATGACACCTTAGTGGGTTCCCAACGGAAATTCGTCCAATTTTGTCTTTCGTGTATATACATATTCGTTCAACTTTTATAAATGCGTTGTTTTTGGCTTGTTATCGACGCATATTGTGCGACTAAATTACATGAAAAACGTTGCAAAACCAAGCATTATTGCTAAAAGATGGGAAATCGAGGTGTATTTTTCTGATTCTTTGATATTTTTCAATTACAAACATGGGGCTAAGGATTTTCTAAACATTCTCGCAAAAAGAGGGCTCACCAGTAAAATCTGGGGGAGGGAGTTAAGCATAGATAGTAATAAGTCTAAAGAGAAAAAACTTAATGTCTGTCACTCCTCTAAGTTGTGCTCTAAAAGCTTTGATTTTGGCATTGAATGCTTCAGCAAAAGCATTAGTAGAACGATTGACGAAGAAGTTCAGCACTTCATCGTAATGTTCGTAGATTGTAGCGGATATGACATTGAAACTTCTGAATTTTAATAGATCCACTTTGTTATACCATCTGGCAAGAGCCAGTCTGGCTCCATCTTTTGTAGAGTTTTTTGCAAATATCATCCTCAGAGAATGAGCAAGTGAATAGGCTTCTCTCAAATCAGGATATTGTGCAAATAGTATTTTGGCTCTTTCTTTCTGTTTCTCTGTCCACTTGTTGCAAGATTTGTATAACAGATATCTGCTACGGGCAAGCAGCTGTTTCTTCGTGTCTCCATTACTGAAAACAAGCGGTTTGTATGCTTCTTCTCGCCATCTGGCATCCTCCATCTCATCCGTCTCTTCCTGAATGGCATCCCATCTATGCTTTATGCGTATCTCCTGAATGGCCTCACAGGCAAGTTTCTGTACGTGGAAGCGATCTATTACTCTGATGGCTGAGGGAAAACAGGAGCGTATGATTTTATTCATACTGTTGGACATATCCATCGTAACCTCTTTCACTTCTTTTCTTTTAGCCTTGGATATTCTTTTTAATACAGCGATAATATCTTCCGAACGAACACCTTTGGCAATCGCTATAATAGTGCCTTTTCTTCCACGGCTATTACGGTTGGTGACCAGCGTATAGAGGTCGCCATTACTCATCGACGTCTCATCTATGCAAATGCTGGGACCTATATTATCCGGGAAGATCAGCCAGTCTTCAGCATGCCCTTTATCCAACCAAGTACGGTAGTCGCTCAAATGATCTTTATATTGTCGTTCAAACTGATCTCCATCTATGTGATAGTATGGTTCAAGAGAGCGGGCCGTAATCGGGTATTTCTCCAAGCAACCCTTTTAAAAAAGCCGCGAACTCTTTCGAGTGGCGGGTCCCTTCTGCTACCAAATCAAAGCGGTTTGAAACATATTTACCGCTTGTTTTATCGAGCCACTTACGACGTCGTACCTTGAAAGTGACCTTCTTGTCTCTTATTGGAAAGTCACGGATATCGACCGCTTCCTGAAAACCTTTCGATTCAAACTTATGTTCGGAATTTGTCGATGGAGGATTATCAAATTCATCCAAACTAATCAAGACCCTATCAGAAGTAGATTCCACGTTGGTTATCTTGAAGTAAGTGAGTAACTCTGCCGGAAGCATTAAACGGACAATCTCTAATAAAAGGGCATTCTCTTGCATCTTGTTTTCTTTTCTAATTCATGCAAAGATATTATTTAATTTGTACTCCCCCAACTTTTACCGGTGAGCCAAAAAGAGCTCATTTCAAGAGTTATTTGCAAATTTCAAGGCAATAAAAAAAGGAATGAAGCGAGAGCTTTATTCCCTTAATCAATTGATTTTGAATCAAAATATGCGGAAAGAGAGGGATTCAAACCCCCGGAACAGCAAGCCGTTCACCAGATTTCGAGTCTGGCCCATTCGATCACTCTGGCATCTTTCCTTTTGAATGAACGATGCAAAAGTAGTACATTTTTTCGAGAGATTGCAGCGTTTGGTCGATATTTTTCGGTTCTTAGCTATTTTTATGGGAATTTGAAATAAACAATATGCACAATATCTTATCTTTGCATGATGAAATCAAAAAAAATAAGATTAATTATGAAAAAGATTTTAAGTACATTCCTTGTTGCAATAGCTCTGATGCTTGCAATTCCTGCTAATGCTCAATTAATAAAATTTGGCGTAAAGGGTGGGGTAAACTTGAATAAAGTAGATTTTTCTAGTTCTACAACAAGCAAGAGCTATACTGGCTTTTATGTCGGACCAACAGCAGAGATCAACATACCATTCTTTGGATTTGGTGTTGATGGTTCTTTGCTCTATTCGCAAAAAGGCATCAATCCGACAGACGCAAATTCCAGTAACACAACAATCAAAGAAGTTATTGTTCCTATCAACCTAAAATACACTCTCGGTAGTTCAAAAGCTGGCATTTTTATTGCTGCAGGTCCTCAATTCGCTTTTAATTTAGACAAATCTGCAAGCGATGGCCAACGAGATTATTCGTTTAAATCTGCCAATACGAGTTTCAATATTGGGGTCGGTGCAAAATTATTAGGGCATATTCAAGTCAATGCGACTTATAATATTCCTATTGATAAAAGTGCTAAATATTCAAATGCTCAAGTTTCTGGCGAAAAAATGTGGAACTGCAAAACTAAAGGTTGGCAATTGGGTATGGCCTATATGTTTTAGTTAGACTTTAATTGTGAAGACGTTTGTTGATGTTATCTTGCCGCTACCATTAGACCGCTATTTTACTTACTCACTATCGCCGGTAGACGAAGATAAAGTAGTGATAGGGAGTCGTGTAGTAGTGCCTTTCGGGGCTTCGAAATCATACACGGCTGTCGTGGCAAAGATACACAACGAAACGCCGAAAGACTTTAAGATAAAATCGGTAACGGCCGTACTAGATCAATCGTCGATCGTACAGCCGTACCAATTGGATTTCTGGCAATGGATAGCCAACTACTATCTGTGCACCGTGGGAGATGTATTCAAGGCGGCTCTGCCGTCGGGACTGAAGGTGGAAAGCGAAACAATAGTAGAGCTGAATGAGAGCCACCGGCCCGATGATGAATCTCTCTCTGAAACGGAGAAAAAGATACTGGAAGTGCTGAACGACGTGAAGCACATAAGCGTAAAAGAGCTGCAAAAAGGACTCGGCGAGAAAAAGAGTATACTGCCCGTCATCCGTTCGCTGATAGAAAGCGAAGCTATCATCGTATCGGAGAACCTGAAAGACAACTATCATCCCAAGTTGGAAATACGAGTACGACTGAAGGATGAAATGGGCGAAGACAGGCTGCAAAAGCTGTTCGTACTGATGAAGCAGGCTCCCAAGCAGGTTGCACTGCTGATGAAATACGTAGAGTTATCGGGGATACTGAAAAAGCAAGAGCCGAAGGTTGTATCGAAGAAAGAATTGCTAGCGGCTGCCGAGGTGCAGCCGGGTGTATTGAAAGCACTGATCGATAAAAACATCTTCGAGACTTACACCGAAGACATCGGACGACTGGACACGAGCGAGCAGGCCGTGAGTCCGTACAAAGAGCTGAATACCTTTCAGCAAACCGCCTATCAAGAAATAAAATCGTGTTTTGAAACCAAGAATGTCTGTCTGCTGCATGGCGTAACGTCGAGCGGCAAAACGGAGATATACATTCATTTGATAGCCGAAACCATAAAGGCAGGCAAACAAGCGCTCTATCTGCTGCCCGAAATAGCCTTGACAACGCAAATCACGCACCGGCTGAAGCAAGTATTCGGCACACGGATAGGCATCTATCATTCTAAGTTTCCGGATGCCGAACGAGTGGAGATATGGCGCAAGCAACTGAGCGAGGAGCCATACGACGTGATACTCGGTGTGCGTTCGTCTATCTTCTTGCCCTATCGCAACTTGGGATTGATTATCGTAGACGAAGAACACGAGACGACCTACAAGCAACAAGATCCCGCACCGAGATACCATGCCCGCAACGCCGCCATCGTGCTAGCCTCGTATCAGGGAGCAAAGACCCTGTTGGGAACAGCCACTCCGAGCATCGAAAGCTGGTACAACGCACAGAACGGCAAATACGGCATCGTCTCCCTCTCCCATCGCTTTCAGGACATCAAGCTTCCGGAAATAGTACCCGTAGACATGAAAGAAATGCGCCGCACCAGACAGGTGAACGGCATCTTTTCTTTTGAGCTCATCAAGCACATAAGCACTGCCCTACAAGGGCATGAACAAATTATCTTGTTCCAGAACAGAAGAGGTTTCGCTCCAATGATCATGTGCCACACGTGCGGCTGGGTACCTCGCTGCGTTCAGTGCGACGTAAGTCTGACTTATCATAAGAGTCTGCACCAACTGACGTGCCACTACTGCGGATATACCATACCCGTGCCTGCGAAATGCCCTGCGTGCGACAGCACAGAGCTCAACGATCGCGGTTTCGGGACAGAAAAGATAGAAGACGGCATTCAAGAGATTTTTCCTGCTGCACGAGTAGCCCGAATGGATTTGGACACCACCCGAAGTCGCTCTTCGTACGAGAAAATCATCTCCAAGTTTGAAAACAAAGAAATAGACATCCTCATCGGTACCCAGATGATATCGAAAGGACTGGATTTCGACAACGTGAGCATTGTAGGTATTCTCGATGCGGACAGCATGCTCAATTATCCCGATTTTCGTTCGTACGAACGTTCGTTTCAGCTGATGGCACAAGTAGCCGGCCGTTCGGGAAGAAAAGAAAAACAGGGGTTGGTCATCGTTCAGACATTGGACGTGAAGCAGCCCATCATGAAGCAAGTGATGCGCCACGACTATGAGGGAATGGTGAATGTGCAGTTGGAAGAGCGGCAGCTATTCAGATACCCGCCCTTCTGCCACCTGATCTATGTTTATTTGAAACATCGCGACGAAAAGCAGGTAGAGCTACTCTCCAGAGCTATGAGTATAGCCCTGCGCAGAGAGTTTGGCGAAAGAGTCATCGGCCCAGACAAACCCCCGGTAGGAAGAATACAACAACTCTTTATCCGTAAAATCGTTTTAAAGATAGAACTCACAGCATCAATCAGTGATGCCCGCAGCAGACTGCGCCGCATCGAAGAAGAGCTTATGAAAGAAAAAGAATTTAAATCGTGCATTGTTTATTATGATGTAGATCCGATGTAGAACAATAAAAATAAATTCGCTTCATTAACGTTTATTATATACTTGTTAACATATATAACGACTTGAACATTGTCTTTTAAGATGTGACAGTCACAAATTATAATACTGTACCTTAAAACATGGATTATGAATAAGAAGAAGTTACTAATATCCTTTGCATTACTACTTTTTGCATCGCCGATACTATGGTCACAAACACTAAAAACGAATATTGCAGCAATGGAGCGCTCCATCGATTCGGTTGCAACGCGAGGAATTGAAAAGGGAGCCTATCCTGGATGTCAAATCGTAATCGTTCAAGACGGTCATACGCTACTGAGCAAATGTTATGGCTACCACTCTGCACTGACAAAAAGAGAAGTGCAACCTACCGATCTGTACGACCTAGCTTCAGTCACAAAAACGACAGCAACCCTACCAGCCATCATGCGCCTCTACGAACAAGGTAAAGTGAAGCTGACGGATAAGGTTTCGGACTTCTTGCCCTTCTTGCAACACACCGACAAAGAGAACATCACCATCGAAGATCTATTGTTTCATGAATCGGGATTGCCCAGCACCATCAGCTTCTATTATAAAGCCATCGACCCCCAGAGCATCACCGGCGCACTGTTGCAAGAGACTCCAGACAAAGATCATGTGGCACAAATAGACAAGAAAGCCTTTATCTCGCAATTCAGATATAGAAAGAATGCCATTACGGCAACCAAAGACAACATACACACACTGCATGTGTACGATAAAATGTGGCTCGACAAAAGCTACATAGACACGCTGAAGAGCGACATCGTAAAATACAAATATCAGCCTCATCACTATCAGTATAGCGACATCGGCTTCATCCTGTTGCAGTGGGTGGTAGAATCCATCACCAAGCGTTCGCTGTCGGACTATGTGGAGAAAGAATTCTATCTGCCGATGAGGGCGACGAGAACACTGTTTCTACCCTCGCGCCGCTTTGAGAAGAGAGAAATTGTGCCTACGGTGACACAAGACGCATTGCGAAATGCCAAAGAGATATGCGGCTATACGCAAGACGAAGTGGCCGCCTACATGGGCGGTGTGGCCGGAGAAGCAGGACTCTACTCTACGGCATCGGACTTGGCGAGAATCTATCAGATGTATCTGAATAAAGGTACATTGAACGGCAAACGCTACCTGAAGGAGTCGACATGCACGCTCTTCGAGACGAGACAATCGAAAATCAGCCACAGAGGTCTGGGATTTGATCGCCCCAAGGTAAAGAAAATGGCTCAAGGCACTAGCGAGCAAGTTATTCCGGCCAGTTCTTTCGGCCATGGAGGATTTACGGGAACCAACGTATGGGTTGACCCCGAAAACAAATTGATCTATGTGTTCTTGTGCAACCGCGTTTCGCCCTTCCCCTGGAACACCCGTCTAACGGAGCTGGGAATCTTCCCTCAATTGCAGAAAGCTATTTATTCACACATACCAAAAGCACACTGAGCCCACTATAAACATGACATGTTTTTTCTAGATGACAAGCCAAAGTGTGAAGTCTATTATACAACGTAACTGAACATCTAATTATCGAATATAGCTTTTAAAACAAATTGACATGTACTGAATAAGTTGACACAAACTTATTCAAAAATGAGAAATAATAAAAAGATTGACGATCAGATTCGTCTAGAGATTTTAAACTCTTACCTTCATGGAAGCAAGGGTAAGTATACC
>Ga0183101_1002520_pt1 | contig 12518 bp, 10 predicted proteins | sample Biomet3_FD_127790 | JGI IMG/M metagenome (GOLD analysis project Ga0183101, IMG submission 127790) | Microbial communities from bioreactor (seeded with sewage sludge) at LBNL, California, USA - Biofuel metagenome 3 | ecosystem: Engineered > Bioreactor > Anaerobic > Unclassified ... | reverse complement strand
TAATAAGTATTGACAATTTAAGATAATTTTATATGGAAGATTAACCAAGTTAAAATTAATAACTTAATCAACAGGAGGAATAAAAAATGAATATTAAAGAAAAATATGAAATAGCTAAAAAAGAGTATGAAAAATGGGGAATAGATGTAGACAAAGTTTTAGAAGAACTTAATAAAGTAAAAATATCAATCCATTGCTGGCAAGGGGATGATGTTACAGGTTTTGAAGTAAGTCAAAATGAATTATCAGGAGGTATTGCAGCAACTGGTAATTATCCAGGAAAAGCAAGAAATGCAGAAGGATTAAGAAAAGATTTGGATAAAGCTTTAAGCTTAATTCCAGGAAAACATAAGGTTAACCTTCATGCAATATATGCTGAAACTGATGGAGAAGTAGTTGGAAGAGATGAATTAAAGCCAGAACATTTTAAAAACTGGGTAGAATGGGCAAAGAAAAATGAATTAGGTCTTGACTTTAACCCAACAATATTCTCTCATCCAAAGGCATCAGATGGATTAACATTATCACATCCAAATAAACAAATAAGAGATTTCTGGATAAGACATTCAATTGCAAGCAGAAAAATTGGTGAATATTTTGGTAAAGAACTTGGTCAAACCTGCTTAACTAACATTTGGATTCCAGATGGTTATAAAGACATCCCAAGTGATAGATTAGGACCAAGAAGAAGACTTAAAGAGTATTTAGATGAAATATTAAAGGAAAAATCCACGCTTTAATTTGAAACGTGGATTTTTTCTCATTGATAATTTTACATAGTATTTATGAGAGTTTCGAAGTATTATACTTAATATATAACTTCAATATTGTAAGAATTAAAAAAATTATCTTTAACTAACTCATTAAGAGGGCTTATTTTATTCTCAACTATACCTTCAACTACAAGGATTGCAATTTTTTTTGCACCACTTTCGTTAAAATGAGTATTGTCTTGTAGTCCTTCTGGATAATTTGGTGACTCATTAGGTGAAACCCATAAAAATATTTCTTTTGTTTTTTCCGGGCCTAATGTATTAAATAAAATTCTAGTTTTCTCGTTCATATCTATTAAGTTAACATTAAGTTCTATAGCGAGCTCTCTCATAGCAATTGGATAATCTCCATGAGTATCTGTTATTTCTTTAATTTCATTAAAATTTCTTCTCTGTATTGATGTTAATAAAACCGGAGTTGCATTAGCATTTTGAGCAACTTCAATATACCTCTTTAAATAAGATTTATAAGTAGTGAAAGCATCTGTATGAAGTTCAATATCTGACTTTTCATCATTATGACCAAATTGTATAAATAAAAAGTCTCCTGAACTTATTAAATCTTTTATTTTTTGTAAATGACCTTCATCAATAAAACTTTTTGAACTTCTACCATTTAATGCGAAGTTTATAAATTCTACACTGTCTGAAAATAATTCAACAATTCTTTCACCCCAACCTGTCTCAGGTTTTTTATCAGGTAATTTAGTTGCAGCAGTAGAATCTCCAGCTATAAAAACTTTAATTTTTCTTTTCAATATAATCATACTCCCTCTAGAAATAGAATATTATCTTAAATTAGATTATAGATTTGTATATACATTCTCAATACTGCTATTATAATCAATAACTTGTAATTTTACTATCAATAATATAAAATAAGATATATATGTATGTACACGTGTGCATGTATAGATACCTAAAAAAACCTTAATAAAAGACGAGGAGAATAAAAATGAGACTAGGAATTAGATGTCATGATGTAATTCATTGCAATTTAGAAGAATTAGCAGAAAAAATACAAGAAAAAAATTTTAAAAGTGCTCATTTTGCACTTAAGAAGGTTAGAACAGGATTTGATATAAGCAAGATGTATATTACTCCAGGTATGGCAAAACATATTAGAGACATTTTTTCAAAACGAGATATAAGTATTAGTATATTAGGATGCTATATAAATTTAGCTGATCCAGATGATGATGAACTTAATAAATCATTAAATAAATTTAAAGAACACATAAGATTTGCAAGGGATTTTGGATGTAGTATTGTTGGTACTGAGACTGGAGCTTTAAATAGAGAATATGTATATAGTCCTAAAAATAATACAGAGGAAGCATTTCAAAGAACATTAAATTCAGTTAGAATACTTGTAAAAGAAGCAGAGAAGTTTGGTGTAATAGTAGGAATAGAAGGTGTTGCAAAGCATGTAATAAATACACCAGAAAGAATGAAACGTTTATTAGATAGCATTCATTCTAATAATTTGCAGGTAATTTTTGATCCAGTTAATTATATAGATGAAAATAATTATAAAGAACAAGATTTAATGATTAAAAAAGCTTTTGATCTTTTTGGGGATAGAATAGTAGCAATTCATGCAAAGGATTTTATTTATGAAGAAAATGAAATTCGATTAGTAACAATTGGAAGAGGAGAATTAAATTATAAATTATTATTATCACTGATTAGAGAGAGAAATCCATATATTGATATATTTCTTGAGAGCACAAAACCGGAAGATGTAGATGAAAGTATAAATTACATAAGTGAAATTTATAAGAATATATAGATATATAAGTTATTAACTTTATTTATGAATAATAAATTTTATAAATTAAAGATAATAGCTTAAATAATAAAAGGAGGTATAAAACTGATTTTTGTAGTAAAACAGTGCATATAAGAATGCTAGATGAAGATAATACAAATATAAAGTATTCTATGTGGCGAAGACACGCAGTGAAAGTCGGGCATGGGTTAAAATGCTTTATATTTCAGGAAAGCTAACAGCTTTAATCTTGTTGTACTTTATAAGCAGTAGTTTATAAAGTTTTACCTTAAATGGTATGAGAGATTTTAATACGATAGTATTAACCTTAGTAGTTGAATCCTGCGATACTACCATTCTATTTAATGGATAGAATGAAAAACTATGCAAAAATCACTTTGTCATAGTTCAAGAAATCAGAATAAGAATGACAACTACAATTAAAGATATAGCAAGAACTCTTGGTATATCACATTCAACTGTTTCTAGAGCATTAACAGGTTCTAAAAATGTAAGAGAAGAAACCAAAGAAAAAATCCTCAAGGCTGTAGAGGATTTAAATTATATTCCTAATATGAGTGCTAGAAGTTTAAAAATAGACAAAGCTTATAATATAGGCGTATTTTTTTCAACTTTAGATAATGGAACATCACCATTCGTATTTCAAACTGTAATAAATAATGTATATAGAAACATAGATAAAAAATATAATGTTATTGTAAAAGGGATTGATATGTATGAAAAAAATACAATAAATCCTAAAAATTATGATGGAATATTAGTTGTAAGCCAAAAAATAGATGATGATAACTTTATAAAAGAGATTTTAAAAAAAGAAATACCTATTGTTGTTATAAATAGAAAAGTTAAAGACGATGTTATAAATATTTATACAGATGAAAGTGTAGGTACATATAGGGGGGTAGAAGAATTAATAAAAAGAGGTCATGAAAATATTGCAATAATTGAAGGAGCAAAAAATTTTGATTCTACAAAAATGAGAAGAAAAGGTTATTTAGATGCTTTTAAAGACTATAATATTAAGATTAATAAAAAAATAATAGTAAATGGAGACTTTTCTGTTAGAAGTGGCTATGTTAAAACAAAAGAAATTCTTGAAAGAAAAGAGAAGTTTACTGCTATTTTTGCTTTTAACGATGAAATGGCAACAGGATCTATAAAAGCTCTAATAGAACATGGGTTGAAAGTTCCAGACGATGTTTCTATTTTAGGATTTGATGGCAATGAAATAGGAAAATTTATTAGTCCAAGTATAACCACGATTAAAAGACCTATAGGTGAGATAGCGGAAAATTCAATCGCTTTACTTTTGAAATTAATTAATAATGAAAAAGATATAACTCATAAGAAAATATATATAGAATCTAGATTAGAAAAAGGTAATTCTATTAAAGATTTAGTAAATAACTTATAGTTATAGGTAAAACGCATTTTTATTGTGTCTAACATACTGACATATTAGTTTTCATTAATATGTCAGTACCAATAGAAATTAAATACCTTAATATGGAATTGAAAATTTTAAAAATTATATTGCAATTCTTTACATTGCAATATATAATAAGTTTAAGGAGTTAAGAACACGTGTGCAAAAAGATTTGCATTTGTAAGTAAAGGTTTAATTAATTATATATTAGTATTTCTAAAATAAATCAATAATATATAAGAAATACTTTTACCATTATTTGAACACGTGTGCATTATTCTTATATTATTATAGTTAATACTAAAACGTTATAAAATTAATATGTTAATTTTAAAGAATTGATATGTTAATATATATTTTTCTATTTTTGTGTGCACGTGTGCAAATAAGTTTACATACCAGTTAATATATAAATATTGTGTATGACTAATATAATTAGCTTAGAATTTACAAGTTAGTATATTAATATATATTTTGTAGTTTAGGAATACGTATGTAAAATAAAAAGATTAAAAAGGAGATAGTTAAACATATGGAAATTAGATATTCAAATCACCCTGATGATTCAAAACATTATGATACAGAAACATTAAGAAAACATTATTTGGTTGAAAAAGTATTTATTGAAGATGAAGTAAAATTAGTATATAGCCACAATGATAGAATTATATTTGGCGGCATTACGCCAGTTAAAGAAACATTAAAACTTGGAGTTTCTAAAGAATTAGGTACAGAGTATTTTCTTGAAAGAAGAGAGCTTGGAGTTATTAATGTTGGTGGAGAAGGAACTATTACTGTTGATGGAACCGAATACAGTATAAAATATAGAGATGGTTTATATGTTGGACAAGGCGTAAAAAATGTAGAATTTACATCAGTTGATCCAAAAAATCCAGCTAAATTTTATATTAATTCAGCACCGGCACTTAAATCTTATCCTACAGTAAAAATTGACTTAGAAAAAGCTAACAAAATCAAATGTGGTGATGAAATTAACATGAATAAAAGAACTATCAATCAATATGTTCATCCAGCAGTTTGTGAAAGCTGTCAATTAGTAATGGGACTCACAATATTAGAACCAGGAAGTGGATGGAACACAATGCCATGTCATACACATGAAAGACGTATGGAAGTATATTTATATCTTGATGTTCCAGAAGATCAAGCAGTAATACACTTTATGGGACAAGGACAAGAAACAAGACATATTGTAATGAAAAATGAACAAGCGGTAATTTCACCAAGCTGGTCAATCCATTCAGGTATTGGAACTCAAAATTATTCATTTATATGGGGAATGTGTGGAGAAAATCAAACATTTGATGATATGGATCATATTAAAATAGAAGATTTAAGATAGAAGAAATTAATTAGAAATGAGGTATAAAACATGTCAAATATTTTAGATAAGTTTTCAATGGATTTCTTTAGACTAGACGGAAAAGTAGCAATAGTTACTGGGGGAAATACAGGTCTTGGGCAGGCATATGCAGTAGCTTTAGCTAAGGCAGGAGCAGACTTAGTAATTCCAACTCATGGTAGAGAATGGGATGAAACTAGAAAATTAATAGAAAATGAAGGAAGACAAGTTGTTTTTATTCAAGGGGATTTAACTAATAAAGAAGACAGAAAAAATATAGTTAAACTTACTATTCAAGTTTATGGAAAAATCGATATATTAGTAAATAACGCAGGTACTATTAGAAGAGCACCGCTTCTTGAATATAAAGAAGAAGATTGGAATGCAGTAATGGACATTAATTTAAATGCATTATATTTCTTAAGCCAAGAAGTAGCAAAAATAATGGTTGAACAAGGTTCGGGAAAGATAATTAATATAGCATCAATGTTATCATTTCAGGGAGGAAAATTTGTACCTCCATACACTGCAAGCAAACATGGTGTTGCAGGCATAACAAAAGCCTTTGCTAATGAACTAGCATGTAAGAATATTCAAATTAACGCTATAGCACCAGGATATATAAAAACTGCAAATACTGCACCAATAAGAGCAGATAAAGAAAGAAATGCAGAAATACAAGGAAGAATACCAGCAGACAGATGGGCTGAACCATTTGATTTAATGGGAGCAATAGTGTTTTTAGCAAGTAAAGCATCTGATTATGTTAATGGACATATATTAGCAGTTGATGGTGGCTGGTTAGTTAGATAGTATAATTACTTTATTTAAAATTAGGAGGAATTATAAAATGAAAGATTATTCAAAGTGGATGGCAGACTCAATAATAGCAAGAAATACAGACCTATCTAGTTATTGGGCATATGAATTTGGATTAACGTTAGATGGAATAGCAGAAGTATGGAAGCAAACTAAGGATAAAAAGTATTTCAACTATATAAAGGAAATAATGGATACATTCATAGAAGAAGATGGGGCAATAAGAGGATATAGAGTAGATGAGTATAATATAGATCATTTAAATAATGGTAAAATTATTTTAACATTATATCAAGAGACTAAAGATGAAAAGTATAAAAAAGCACTGGACTTATTAATGAGCCAAATTAGTAAGCATCCAAGAACTAAAGAAGGTGTATTTTGGCATAAGGAAATATATCCTGAACAAATTTGGTTAGATGGACTTTACATGGGAGCTACTTTTTATGCTAAGTATGTAAACGAATTTAGTCATAATGGTGAAGAGTTTGATGATATAGCAAAACAATTCATTGTGGCTAGAAATCATTTAATAGATAAGGAAACAGGTCTTTTATACCATGCTTATGATGATGCAAGGGAACAACCTTGGGCTAATAAAGAAACAGGACTATCAGCTCATTTTTGGAGTAGATCAATGGGATGGTATGTTATGGCTTTAGTTGATACATTGGAAATATTACCAGAAGATAATAAATATAGAAAAGAAATTCTTGAAATATTCAATGATACAATTAATGCTTTAGTAAGAGTTGCTGATAAAGATGCTCATGTATGGTATCAAGTATTAGATTGTGGTCATAGAAAAGGAAACTATCTAGAAGCATCAGGATCATCAATGATAGCGTATGCATTATTCAAAGGTGTTAGACTTAGATATTTACCAGAAGAATTAAGAGATTTTGCTAAAAAATCTTATAAAGGTTTAATAGATGAATTTATTCTAGAAACTCCTCTTGGATTAATCAACTTAAACAAAATTTGTTTTGTTGCAGGATTAGGTGGAAAGGATAACTGTCATGGTATGAGAGATGGATCATTTGCTTATTATATAAGTGAACCAATTGTATGTAATGAACCAAAAGGTCTTGGACCATTTATATTAGCAGCAGCAGAAGCAAATATGTTATAGGATGAAATTATAAAATTAAAATTTTGGAGGGAAAAAAATGAAAAGAAAAATCACATTTATGAATATGATTGGTTATGCATGTGTTAACTTCTTAGGAAGTGGATCACAAGCTGTTATTTCAGCTTTCTTAATGTATTTCTATACAACATCTTGTAATATTAGTGCAGTACAAGCGGGTGTTATATTTTCTGTAACAAGACTTATTGATGCAGTTGGTAATCCGATAGTTGGATCTATAAGTGATAATTTTGGTAAAACTGCATTAGGTAAACGATTCGGAAGAAGAAAATCATTTACTTTAATTGGTATTCCATTAGTACTTATAATCTTCCCGATGTTATGGACAACAGGTCATTCTTACTCAACTTATTTTATATTAAATCTTATTTGGGAAATAGTATTCACATTAGTAGTAGTAACAGGTACTACATTGCCAGCAGAAATGGCAGAAACAGCTGCAGACAAAACAAAGCTTGTATCTGCTAAACAATATTGTGGGCAATTTTCAAGTGCTATAGCAACATTCTTCCCAGCTCAATTTATAGCCCATATGGGAAAAGATAATCCAAAAGCATATTTATATGCAGCAATTACTTATGCAGTAATGATGTCAATCTCTCTTATAGTATTCTATGTATTTACATTTGAAAGAGATCCAAAGGATATAAAAGTTGTTGAAACTAAAGGTGTAGGCGAATCATTAAAGAAGCTATTTACAGATATTCCTTCAAGTATGCAAATTAAAGCATTTAGATTACATTCAGTAATGATGTTATTAATAGGTATTTATAAAAATTTATGTACAGGTGTATTTACTTACTTCGTTGTATATTGTTTAGGGTTAACAGCAGTAGAAGCTGGATATATTACAAGTCTTTCAACTATTATTTCACTAGTAGCAGTTACTATAAGTATTGCATTATGTTACAAATTTGGTGGGCCTAAAGCATTTACTATTTCAACAGTGGTAGTAATTGTTACATGTTTAGGATATTTAGGTTTAACAAAGATGAATGGTTCATCTTTAATGGTACCACTATTAGTAATTCTTGCAGTAGTTAACTTTGCAGGTAGAGCATCTTTAGACTATATTCCAGTATTCCAATTACCATTTATGGCTGATATCGATGAAGCTGTAACAATGCAAAGAAGAGAAGGTATATTTACTGGAGCTAATGGTTTATTATCAAAAATTGCTTCTTCAGTTGAAGGATTGCTACTTGGTGTTGTTTTAGGTGCAGCAGGTTTTGCAAAAGGAAATGCTACTCAACCATCTACTGCAATAAATTGTATATTACTTCTTACAGTTGTAGCTCCAATGGTATTATTGTTACTAACTCAAATAGCTGCAAAGAGATTAAAATTAACTAAAGAAAGTCATAAACTTTTAGTTGATGAAGTTAATAGAATTAAAGCTGGCGGATTAAAGAAGGATGTTACACCAGAGGCTAAGAGTGCAATTGAAGCTTTAACAGGGTATAACTATGAAAAGTGTTTTGGTAACAATAATGTTGGATACCATGAAAAAAAGTCAAAACCAATGACAGCTTAAATTAATAATCTAAAAATTACTTTGAATTTAAAATGCTGCTTAGGACTAGCTATAAATACTTAATACAATTTAAGGAATCTATTTAGAATTAATATAGTGTACTTAAGGAGATTAAGTGAAAAGTTAGTCTTAAGGTAGCTTTCTGCTATGTATTTAGATATAAGGAGAGTAAATATATGGATAATACATTTAAATGGAATCAAGATTTATATGAAGAAATAGAACGAAATGTAGAGGATAATATAGCAAAGGTTAATAATAAAGAAGTGTATAGTATTACGGGTGAAGAATATTCAGATTTAATCAGTGATATTGAAGAAGAATATTTTACCCATCCGGATGGCCAATATAATGGGGACAAACATAATATTAAAACTGACGATAATTATAGAAATAAGCCTTTAATAAGAAATACTCAGACAGTTAGATTTTATGGAAATGCAATACAAAAAGCAATAAATAAAGCATCAGAAAATGGTGGGGGGAAAGTAATAATACCAGGAAATAGTGATTCAAATAACCCTAATGTGTATTATACAGGTGCTATAACTCTTAAGAGTAACGTAGAACTTCATATAGAAGAAAATGCAATTTTAAAATTTGTTAGGAATAAAACTAATGAATTTTATCCATTAGTTTTTACAAGGTGGGAAGGAATTGAATTAATGAATTTTTCACCTTTTGTATATTCATATCAAGCTGAGAATATAAGTATAACAGGCAAGGGAATCTTAGATGGATGTGCTGATGAATTTAATTGGATGCCATGGAAATTTGGTTACTTTAATGAAGAAGATCAGCAAATACAAAGAGAGAGATTATTTGAATTAGGACAAAAATGTGTAGACGTTAGAAGCGAAAGGATATTCAATGATAAAATTTCTACAATTAGGCCTCCTTTTATTCAATTTTATAAGTCTAAAAATATATTACTTAAAGAGTTTAAAATAACCAATTCTCCATTTTGGGGGATTAATCCAGTACTCTGTGAAAATATGAAAGTAAGCAACTTAATAATAAAAAGTAATCTGTATAATAATGATGGTGTAGATCCAGAATCATGTAAAAATCTAATAATAGAAGATTGCTATTTCTTAACTGGGGATGATTGCATTGCAATAAAATCCGGAAGAAATAATGACGGTAGAAGAGTAAATGTTCCATGTAAAAATATAATAATAAGAAATAATATTTTTAAAGATGGACATGGGGGAATAACAATAGGAAGTGAAATATCAGGGGGAGTTAATAATATTTTAGCTCATGATAATTATTTTGATAGTAAGGAACTTGATTATCCAATTAGATTTAAAACAAACGCTGAACGTGGTGGAAGATTGGAAAATATCTATATAAAGAATAGTACTATAAATAAATCTAAATTAGCAGTAATTCATGCTGATTTCTTTTATGAAGAAGGCACTCAAGGAGATCACAAACCTGTTCTAAGAAATATTACTTTGTCAAATATTAAGACTGTTGAAGGTGGATATATTGATGCAAAAAATTCTTTATATTTAAAAGGATTCGAAAATTCACCAATTGAAAATATTTACTTAGAAGATTTGGAGTTAAATGGAGTTAAAGGAGATGCGATATTACAAAATATTAAAAACATAACGTTTAAAAACGTTTATATTAATGGAAAAAAATCAGAAGATTGTACTATTAATATAGAAAATCTAATAAAAATGGAGAGTTGTAATAGTTAGGGAGAAGCATTCCGTTTTAATTGAATATTTGATATCATAAGATGATTGGATTGCTGTAGAACAGTTACAAAGTAAGATAAGTATATTTAGGAAGAAGTGTAGAAAATTATATATATAAAATTAACTATGTTCAAAAAGATTTAATTGAATCTTCTCGAAAAGGCTACCTTATTTTTAATATATAATAATCTAATTGAATAATTAAAATAGTACATACTATAAGGGAAAAGTTGTTGATTGAATATAATATAAAATATATGGTGAGCATTATCTAAAAATTATCTTCTAAGGAAGAAAAATACAAGCTATGCAAAGGTACTACTATTAAATCTATAAGTGTTATTCATAAAGTATATATTATTAGTGGTATAGGTATATAGCTTGCATTTTTCAATGATTTTATTGCCTGCGGCAGCAAGGAAATTATCCAAGCCCTAAATGGCTTGGATAATTAAAATACATTTGCTTGAGCTAAAGCTCCAATTTACTAGAGTTTTTACTTAATTATAATTATAGTATTTGTATTACATTACCTGTATAATCAGTTCTTTATTATAGATACTGCTTTAAGTTATTTACTATTTACTTTGTATATTTGTTACTACTATAAACCTATTTGCTATAGTATAAGATAATAATATAAGAAATTATCTGGGCGCTTAATCCATCACCCAAAAAAGGGACAGGTGATGACCTGTCCATTTTTGGGTGGTGGATGAGGCACCCAAGAAATTCTAAAGCAAATAAACTTGTCCTTTAGAAAATGCGTATATAGGTATACAAATAATAGCTATAATATAAAAATGCAGATAAAATATAAGTAATTATAAACTAGCTAGTAGTATATAAAGATAATTTAAATCAAGCACGTAAAAATAAAATTAAACCAATAGAGTGGCGCAGCCACAAGGAGCACGCAGTGCTCTTATATATTTATTCCTTGCTGCCGCAGGCTACAACAAATAATGAGAAGTTCAAGATATATAGATTTTACAAATGCTTAGAATATACTATCGTGACATATAGGTTCTAAAAGTAACGAAATATATAAAATATCTTGAACTTCTCTTCCTTAGGAGCAAAGCGACGTTATTGGATTACAAAAGATGGACTGAATGAAGCGATAGCTAAATTTAAAAACACATCATAACTATAAAAAAAGGCTTTATTCTGTCCATCTTAACTCCTTTTTTACAGTAAACTCTTTTAATTCTTCAAGGTTGATACTTTTAAGAAGAGTAAGAATCTTATAAAAAATTTTCGCTTCATTTTTTAAGATAGCTTTCTTCAAAACAAATGTATAACGATTAGAATTTACTTCGATTTTAGTACCATCAATAAACACATTTTCAAATAGTATTTAGTTTCGCTTAGTTAAATAAGTAACTTATATGCTTCGTCTTTATCATATTCAAAATAATTTTTAGGAAACTTTGAGGTTCTTTTTCTAGCCATAAATTATTACCATCCTTTAGTAGTATTCTTATGTATCATCCTAAGAGATATATGATTATTTATTATAGATTCTAAGGTTCTTAAAAATTTTAGAATTTAGGAATTTTAGAATATATATTCTGCAGAATTTTAGAACTTAAGAATATAAGAATTTGCTTATAAAATGCAGGTTAAGAGAGTTGTTATACGAATTTAATCATAATTTTAATGTTATGTCATAGCACAAAACATATATCAATAATAGCATCGCATAATTTTTATTAAACCCAAATAAATTATGGATTGTGTTGTGATATGGTTAATAATGAAATTAAAATTAATGCTGAATAAGGAGAGGTTTTTGATAAAAAGCAAATAGCTTTACTAATTAGGGGCTGCTCCAAATTGGCTTAAGTGTTTGGAATAGTATTATGTATGATATTTTATGGAATACTAAGTGCATAGATATTTTAAATATAGGGTAAAAACCCTTGCACTTAGGAGTGAATTTATAT
>Ga0183101_1001108_pt1 | contig 12537 bp, 13 predicted proteins | sample Biomet3_FD_127790 | JGI IMG/M metagenome (GOLD analysis project Ga0183101, IMG submission 127790) | Microbial communities from bioreactor (seeded with sewage sludge) at LBNL, California, USA - Biofuel metagenome 3 | ecosystem: Engineered > Bioreactor > Anaerobic > Unclassified ... | reverse complement strand
GGGAGCGAAGCGACGGAAGGCGATGTCAAACCGCCGGGAGGAGAGTCGCGTCAGTAATTTGCGGAGAGAGTATCAAAAGGGCTGCACAAGCTTTTGGGGCTGCATCGTCTGAAGGAACTGTCGCACAGACACAGCGGCAAAGATGCCGTGTCTATCGTCGTGTGCCATGGAGGCGTGATCTCGGCTATCATGGGCGAGCTGTTTCCGCAGGAGAAGAAAAATATCTGGGACTGGATTCCGGGCCCTGGCTTTGGATATTGCATTGAATTTGAGAATGGAGATCCGGTAATGTATGAGAAAATAAACGAAATAAAGAAACTGGGATTCGGGCTTATGAGGCCGCCGATGAAAGGTGATGAGATAGATATCGAACAGATGAAGGACATGGTTGATGTGTTCATGGACAACGGATACACGTATTTTGACACGGCCTATGTCTACATGGGAGGCAAGTCTGAAGAGGCTGCAAAGGCTGCACTGGTTGACAGGTATCCAAGGAGCCAGTTCCAGCTGGCAACCAAGCTGCCGACTTACAGTGTTAAGAAGCTGGATGATGCAAAGAGAATGTTTGAAACATCGCTGAAGAGAACAGGCGCCGGGTTCTTTGACTTCTATCTGCTCCACAATCTGGATCGCGATAACAACATGATCGAGGATCCTCTGGGCGTCTGGGACTATCTGAAGAAGGAAAAGGAAGACGGAAGGATCGTGAACCTTGGGTTCTCGTTCCATGACACGGCGGATGTGCTGGATAAGATACTGGAGGCGCATCATTCTGATACAGACTTTGTCCAGCTGCAGGTAAACTATGCAGACTGGGAGGATGAGAAAGTTCAGTCCAGAAAATGCTGTGAGGTGGCCAGAAAATACGGCAAACCGATCATCGTCATGGAACCGGTCAGAGGCGGGTCTTTGGGCAATCTTCCTGAGAATGTGGCAAGGATCATGAAGGATGCTGAACCTGACGTCAGCCTGTCTTCATGGGCAATGCGCTATGCGGCTTCCGTAGACGGAGTAATGACGGTGCTCAGCGGCATGAGTACTCTGGATCAGGTGAAGGACAATGTAAAGACCATGGAAAATTTCAAGCCTGTCACTGAGGAAGAAAAGGGCCTCATTGAGGAGGTAAAGGCGGAACTTGCTAAGACACCGCTGATACCATGCACGGCCTGCAGATACTGTACCGACGGATGCCCTAAAAAGCTGAATATACCAGGATTCATACACGTACTGAATGAATATAAACTTTATGGGTATAAAGAAGTAGCAAAAACCAATTATCAGTGGACCATAGACGGCGGCATTGCGTCAGACTGCATTGAATGCGGTGCCTGCGAAAAGAGCTGCCCGCAGAAGATAAATATAATTGAAGAGATGAAAAAGACAGCGGAACTGTTTGATTAGCTGTGACTGCTAGTTGGCAGCCGCACCGCCGCCCAGTGTTGCGGCGAGCGTTTTGATACCGTATAAGCGGAGGAGGAAAGCCTATGAGAAAACACGCGGCGGCGATTGCCGTTGCAGCACTGTTTGCAATGTCGGGAGCGATATATCTGATTCAGTATGAACTGTTTCATGACCTTAAGGATACGGGGTTTTACATGCTTCAGGATTGGGCGTTTCTGCCTGTACAGATAGCTATTGTAACTATTGTAGTAGGTATGATCGTCAACGGCAGGGAGAAGAGCGAGAGACTCTCCAGGACCAGGACACTGGCAAGCGCGTTTTTCCGCGATTTTGGCACGGATCTGATCGTGCTGATGATAGGCCATGCCGAAAGATCTGAGTGCCTTGAGAGCCTGGCGGCCATCAATCAGAACTGGGCCGAGAAGGACTTTGTCCAGGCTTCAGCTGCCCTGAAAAAAGCCGACATAAAAACAAATTGTACAGCTGAAGGATTCATTGAGATGAGGGAGCCGCTTATGGCTAGAAAGGCTGATCTTCAGGCCATAGCTTCCAATCCGGCGCTTTTGGAGCATGAAGATTTTACCGACATGCTCTGGGCAATATTTCATATGATGGATGAACTGACACTCAGAGGAGAGCTGTCTGATCTGTCGGCTGGAGATATTGCGCATCTGAACAGTGATCTGGAGCGGGCACTTCGGGGACTGCTCGTGAACTGGGTGTGCCACATTGCGCATATCAAGTCGGAGTACCCATATCTATATGTCATAGAAGCAAAGAAAAATCCGGTTGCCGGGCATCTGGCACCGGAATAGAATGTAAAGCCGCGGGGTAAAAGCCGCATTAAAAGGAGAGGGAAAAAATGAGGATATTCAACAGTATAGGGGCGATCGTCAAGAACATCGCCACTTTGGCGACCATTGCATTCTGCTTTATTTATCTTATTGTCAGCTGGTCGGGCATACCGGACAAGATACCGCAGCACTACGATTTTGCGGGTAATATCACGGATTGGGGCAGTAAAGGCATGCTTTGGATCATGCCGCTGATCATGCTGGGACTGGCAGTGCTGCTTACAGTAGTCGGCATGTTCCCATCGACGTGGAACACGGGCGTGACTGTGACTGAAGAAAACCGGGCCAGAGTCTACGGTGTGCTGAAGGGCATGCTGGACACGCTGAAGCTGACAATTTGTCTGATGTTTACTGCTATCACCATCACTTCTGCAAGGGCAGTTGATATGCCATGGTGGTCGACGTTCGTAATGCTGGGACTGATTTTTGTGCCGATCGTGGTGTATATGGTCCTGCTGTTCAGGGCACGGTAATAAGCGAAGGTGATTAAATGACAAAGATGATAATCAGCTGCGGAAGCCGCGAGGTTTCCATATATATCCCAAAGGAGGCTTCCGGACATATGCCGGTGGTCTATTCCTGCATGTTTGGCGATGAGGCTGACGAGACGGCTGCATGGCTCTATCAAAAGGGCGGTTCGCCGGTCGCTGCAGTTTTCTCCGCAATAAGCGGCGGCGACTGGGACAACGACCTGTCGCCATGGCAAGCGCCTAAGGCGTTCAAAGGCGGCAGCGATTTCGGCGGCGGTGCGGATGCCTTCATCAGAGAACTGACGGAAACGATCATGCCAGCTGTGGAAGAACCCCTGGCTGCATGGCCAAATACGGAGACCGGTGCACAGCCGATCGTGCCGGAATACAGTGCGATTGCTGGCTATTCACTGGCGGGGCTTTTTTCAGTCTACGCAGCCTGGACCAGCGGATGCTTCAGACGCGGCGTTTCCGCCTCGGGGTCCATGTGGTTTGACGGTTTTGTTGACTACCTGAAGAAAAATCCTTCAGCTCAGCCGCCGGAAAGGTTCTACTTCTCCCTTGGTGACAAGGAGAAGAACACGAAAAATCAGCGCATGGCCGTAGTGGAAGAGCGGACCCGTGAAGCGGAAGCTCTGATGGAGGCTGCCGGTGCGGAAACCATCTTTGAACTCAACGAAGGCGGGCATTTCAGCGAGCCGGAGCACCGAACAGCCAGAGGAATAAGGTGGATGCTTAAATAATTAAAGAACAGCATTGACAGGAGGAGCAGACAATGATAATCGATTATAATACAATGAAAGAAGAAGTCATTCCAAACTTTAAAGGCGGCGAAGGCGAGATGGTCACTAGGATGTTCAACGACGAGCTGAACAAGATCATGGTTTCCAGGCTGGGACCAGGGTCATCGATCGGGATCCACACTCACGACGCCGGAAGCGAGATTATATTCATACTGGAAGGTACCGGCAGGGCCGTTTTCGACGGAGCAGACGAGACCGTTACACCGGGCATGTGTCACTACTGCCCAAAAGGACATTCTCACGGCCTGTTCAACGATGGTGACGAAGATCTGGTTTTCTTTGCAGTAGTACCAGCACAATAAAATAAGCAAAGGCACCAGATGAACAAAGTCGCGGCAAGCGCGGCGGAGGTGAAAAATGGGAGATCCAATAAAGAAATTTGAATCTGAGGCAAGAGTTGCCGCGCTGAAACCGGCGGAGACTCTGAAACGCCTAGGACTTTCCGGCAGCATGAGTTTCTGCGACATAGGCGCGGGCACAGGCCTGTTTACCCTGCCGGCGGTGGAACTTACGGAAGGGCAGATATTAGCAGTTGACGTTTCTGAAGAGATGCGTCAGATAATCAGCGGCAAGGTCGAGTCGGCTGGGCTGTCCAGGGTGAAGATCCTGGACGATATTAGCAAGGTACCGGATGATTCAGCCGACCTTGCATTCATGTGCACAGTCATGCACGAACTTGACGACAGGCCGGGGATGATGGCTGAGATCAGCCGCGTTCTGAAGCCAGGCGGAAAACTGGGCATTATTGAGTTCAAAAAGAATGGTTCACAAATGGGTCCGCCTGTCCACGAGAGGATCTCAGGCGAAGAGATGAATGAAGAGGCAGGCGCGGCAGGATACTTCCTTGCTGAAAGCTTTGATATGGGAGAAAATCTCTACTGTCACGTCTACAGAAAAGCCGTTGCTTACTTTGCAGGCGGCTGCTTCTGGGGCATGGAAAAGCTCATGTCGTCGATACCAGGAGTCATCACTGCAGAAAGCGGTTACGCCAACGGCAATGTGGAAGCTCCGACTTACGAGCGCGTATGCCAGGGCGATACCATGTACAGGGAAACTGTCCGCGTGACCTATGATCCAACAAAAGGAAGTCTTCGGACTTTGGCTTTTGCCTTCTTCTCGGTCATCGATCCGACCCTGACCAACAGGCAGGGCAACGACATCGGCACGCAGTATCAGACCGGACTTTACTACGAAGACGTAATATCCGGTGAAGTGATACGCAGCGCTGCCGAGGTAATAAAGAAGAGATACGACAAATTCAATACGGAGATCAAACCGCTAAAGAATTTCTATAAAGCGGAGGAATATCACCAGAAGTATCTGGTGAAGAATCCGGGAGGTTACTGCCACCTGAACAAAAAAGATTTTGACAGGGTAGCGGCAATGGCAGTCGATGCCGGCGCATACGAGAGGCCAAGCGATGAAGAGATCCGCCAGAGGCTGACGCCGCTGCAGTATGAAGTGACGCAGAACCAAGGCACTGATCCGGCGTTCAGGAATGAATACTGGGACAACTTTGAGGATGGAATCTATGTAGATATCGTGACTGGCGAGCCGCTCTTTTCATCAAAAGACAAGTTCCAGAGTTCCTGCGGCTGGCCGGCATTTCAGAAGCCTATTGACGAGAACACTGTAGTGAAGCGCATAGACAGGTCATACGGCATGGTGCGGACGGAAGTGTCAAGCCGCACAGGGGCAACGCACCTGGGCCACGTCTTTGATGGCGACGGCGAATCGCCAAACGGCGTGAGATACTGCATCGACAGCGCATCAGTGCGCTTTGTGCCTAAGGCAAAAATGGAAGAGGAAGGCTACGGCTATCTTATCGGCATTTTTGAATAGGTTTGAGACTCTGAAACTGCAGCTGACAGAAAGCCGTGCGCCGGAGTCGGAAAGTGAAGGAAACGCAAATGGAAAAGAAAATTTTACTGCTGGGGGATCCGCAGCTTTATGAAGTAAGTGAAGAGGCCCTTGAGAGCGAGCTGACCGAGATACTGAAGCTTAAGATAGATCTGCGCGATACCCTTGTGGCTTTCAGGCAGAAATACGGAGTCGGCAGAGCGATAGCCGCGCCGCAGATCGGCGTGCGCAAGCGGGTGCTTTACAGGCATTTGGACACGCCGGTGCTGTTTATTAATCCAGTGCTGGAGTTCCCTGACGACGAACTCTATGAAGTCCTTGACGACTGCATGTCGTTTCCGGGGCTGATGGTGAAGGTGATGCGCCATAAGCGCTGCGTGATCCATTACAGAGACGAGGAATGGAAGGAATGTCAGATGGAATTTTCCGGCGACATGTCTGAACTGATCCAGCACGAGTACGATCATCTTGACGGCATCCTGGCAACGATGCGCGCCATTGACGATAAATCATTTTTCATGAAGGAGTAGCAGGAGGAGAAAATCATGAGTGAAGCAAACTTTACGTCTTTTGACGGAACCAGACTCTATCTGAACAAAGAAGTGACAGATGGCGACAAGGCTGTATGTGTCGTTGTGCATGGCCTTTGCGAACATCAGGGCAGGTACGACTATTTGGCAGAAACCTTCCACAAGGCAGGCATCGGTACTTACCGATTTGACCACAGAGGCCACGGCAGGTCAGAAGGCGAACGCACATATTACAGCGATTTCAACGATATGCTGGACGACGTCAACGTATTCGTCGATTTGGCCATCAGGGAAAACCCTGGCAAACCGGTGTTCCTGCTGGGCCACAGCATGGGCGGCTTTGCCGTTGCACTTTACGGCGCTAAATATCCTGATAAGAAGCTGAGGGGCATCGTGACCAGCGGCGCGCTGACCTTTGACAACGGCGGCCTGATCAAAAATGTTCCTAAGGGTCTCGACCCGCATATGACGCTGCCTAACGAGCTGGGCACAGGGGTGTGCTCCGTGCAGGAGGTAGTCGACTGGTACGGCAAGGATCCGTACAACACGATGACATTCACTACAGGACTCTGCTATGCGGTCTGCGATGGCCTGGATTGGTTCGATCCGGCGAAGTTCAGCTATCCGGTGCTGATGATGCACGGCGAGAAAGACGGACTGGTTTCGCTGAGGGATACTTACGATTTCTTTGCAAAGGCAGCATCAAAAGACAGGCAGATGAAGATCTACGGCGGACTCTTCCACGAGATATTCAACGAATACTGCCACGATGAGACTATAGGCGACGCGGCAAGGTGGATACTGAACCGCTGCTAGCAGCTGACGGACGCGATGGGCATTTTTCAACACTTGACCGCTGGTCGAGGAGGGAAAATGCCCTATTTTATTGACTTTTTTTCAGTCAGGGCTTAAGGTGAAACTGTTGAACGACATGCGCGCAGTCAAACTTTGAACAAAAGGGAGTTTTACATATGGAAGAGAAAATAACACTTGGAAAGTATATCGCAGATAAACGAAGGGAGATGGGAATGGCCCAGAAGGAACTGGCGGACAAGCTCTTCGTTTCAGAGTCTGCCGTGAGCAAATGGGAGAGAGGGAAGTCATATCCGGACATCACGATGATCACGCCTCTGTGCCAGGCTCTGAAGGTGACGGAACACGAACTTATAACGGCCAGCGATGACGACGGTCAGAGGGAGATCGTCAGACAGGCTGGAAAATACAGGAGAATGAAAACTGTCTGGAAGGTCGCAACCTATGCGGCATACGCAGCGGCTCTGATCCCCACATTTATAGTAATGGTCATCAAAGGCCACGATTTTGCGGAATTCTGCATAATGCTGACTTCGCTGCTGATGGTCTGGTCTTTCCTCAACCTGCCGGGACTGCTTGAAGGCAGGGAACATAAAGGGCTGTACATTTTGGGATCCTTCTATGTTTCTCTGCAGCTTCTGCTGCTTTCCGGCTGCATCTACAGCGGAGGCAGCTGGTACCTCATGGGTTTTTTAGGCACAACGCTGGCAGTGGCTGTGATTTTTGGACCTTTGGTGCTGAAAAGCATAGATTTGCCGGAGGCTTTGTCAGACAAAAAACTGGAGCTGTGCCTTGGCGCGGACTCGGTTTTGATACTTTTGATGGTCCTTGTCGGTGCCGGACGCTATGCTGGGGCTGGAATGCTGGTGACGCTTTACTGCCTCGCCTTTGCCTGGGCGCTGGCCATGGTGATCAAATACGCAGGCTGCAGCGGATTCTTCAAAACCGCAGTGTGCCTGATGATCATGGGCGTATGGCAGTTCTTCGCCTCACCGTTTGGCGACATTGTGATGGGAGACTACCGCGGCATGCCGCAAATCGATTTCGGCGAGTGGAATACGGCGACCTACAATGGCAACATAACGCTGATCGTGCTGCTTTCATGCCTGGCGGCAGCTTTGATTTTCTGTGCTGCCGGAGCGGTAAAACATACGAGGAGATAGCCGCGGCATCGCTAACTCAATACGTTAACAAAAAATGATTTTCGTACAGTGATGTTCGATATTGACAAAGTCCCGAAAAAAGGATAAGGTATTTCATAAAGAATCTTAGACAGGGGGACGTTGGAATTGAAGAGGATCAAAATAGTTTACATACTGCTGATGGTGCTTCCGCTGATTGCTGTAGCTGCGGCGCTTGGCGCCATGCCGGATCAGATACCGGCGCATTTCGGGCTGAGTGGCGTGGTAAATCGCTATGGCAGCAAATATGAGGCCCTGATTTTCCCGATCGTTACGTTAGCTTTCGGGATCCTTATCATCGTCATGGGTCGGATAACGTCGAAAGTGAAGAAGTTCGGTGAAAGCAACGAGAAGATGACGCTGATCGTCGGTCTGATCTGTCTGATCTTCATGGATTTGATGAATTTCTACTTCCTGTTCATTGAAATAACAGGCATGAAAAGCATCTATGGCGGCGGGGCAAGCGGGATCAAGCTGATCTTTGGCGCCATGGGAGTTATGTGCATTGTGTTTGGTGCGGTAATGCCGCGGACGAAGATGAACTCGACTTTTGGCCTTAGGACAAAATGGAGCATGAAGGACGAAGAGACTTGGAAGAGATCTCAGAAATTCGGCGGCATCACATTTGCTGTGGCAGGTGCGCTGATGATCTTTGTGTCAATTGTGACGGAGGGCAAGTACTGTCTGCTCTGGAGCATGTACATACTCATTGCAGTTTCAGTGCTGGACATTGCCTACAGCTTCATTATCGCCAACTATAAATTCGAGCATAAAGACGACGGAAACAGGCTGCAATAGGAAAGTGAATAGAAAAAACAGAGCCAGGATTTTAATGATCCTGGCTTTTTTTGCGTTGTTTAGTGATGTGATGCCAGCGCCTACAGATAAGCTCTGGTATATATCGTTGTAATATCAGCGGCAGTTTTCTTCAGTTTGGCGGCAATGATGTCGCGTCCCTTAAGTTCAAGCCGGCTTGTTGGCGCGGAAATGCTCATGGCAGCAACCAGCCTGCCGCGGTATCCGTAGAGCGGGGCAGACATGCAGGAAAGACCGTACTCGTATTCTTCCGTTTCTGTTGCCATTCCGCTGTCCAGGATCTCCTGCCGGCTTTTCATGAACCCCTCAAGAGTAACGATGGAGTTCACGGTGCGCTTGCTCCTCGGTTTGGAAAAGTAGGCGGAGATTTCGACATCTGTCATATGGGCAAGGAACATTTTGCCCATAGATGAACAGTACAGGGGTGAGACAGGAATCAGCTTTGACACGAGGACTGAAGACTCTCCGGATACATTGTAAACCGTGTAGATGCTGTCGTCGTCAAGGATGCCAAGGTTGACCGATTCGCCGATCTCCTCTGACAGTTCGTCCAGAAACGGCTTGGCAAGCATGGCCGGACTGCTGCTGGCTTTGACCTGCTCTCCAAGAGTCACGAAAATCAGGCCAAGGGAAAACTCGTCGTTTTCATTTTTGTTCAGTACATTAAGTTCCGCCAGGGTGTTGCAGAAGCGGAATACCGTTGCCTTCGGCATATCAAGCTGCTGAGCCAGAGCTGTAACGCCGACGGAGCGGTCAGATTCTGCAATGGCGGATACGATTTTTACGATGCGTTCTACAGAGGAAACGCTGGTGCTGTCTTCCATTTCAATAGTCCTTTCTTAATGCATTCATTAGTTAATGAGAATATTAAAAATATTATAAAATAATTGGTAATACCACTTGACAATTTTCAAACAAGTGATATTATGATGCAAAGTTAAAAAAGAAACGCCGTTTCAAAAATAAAATATAAGTTGCAACGAATAAAAACATCGTTTCACTTTTTACTAAAATTATTACTAATTATAAAACACTTCTTATAACTTTTCAATAAAGGAGCTGAAGAAAGTGAAACACAAATTTATAGCAAAGCGCTATTGGAAAGATCAGTCGACCCCGATGGGCAAGGTAGACGAAATGGCAAAGGAATTCAACGATGTCATCAACCTGAGCCTGGGAGATCCGGATCTGACAACAAATGAAATCATTATCGATCAGGCTTATAAGGATGCCAGAGCCGGCCATACCAAGTATACCGACTTCAGAGGCGATCCGGAATTACGTACAGAAATATGCAATTATTATCATGATAAATTTAACATGGACATAGCAGATGAAGAGGTTTTCGTAACGGCCAGCGGATGCATTGCGATGTATTTGGCACTTGAGGCAATACTGGACGACGGAGACGAAGTCATTCTGCAGGCACCATTCTTCACTCCTTATCCGCAGCAGGTCGAGTTAGCCAGAGGGATTCCTGTTGAACTTCCAACATATGAAGAGGAAGATTTTCAGGTCAATGTTGAGAGGCTGGAAAGCCTTATCACCGAGCGCACCAAAGCGCTGGTAATCAACACCCCCAACAACCCAACAGGGAACTGCCTTACAGTTGAGACAATGGAAAAGATTGCTGAGGTGGCAAAGAAGTATGACATTATCGTTGTTGCTGACGATATTTATACATCATTCAGCTACGAGCATCCTTTCGTTCCAATAAGCTCGCTGCCAGGAATGAAGGAACGCACGATAACGATCAACAGCTTCTCCAAAGATTTCACAATGACTGGCTGGAGAGTCGGCAATATCATCGCGCCGGACTACATCATCAAAACAGTACAGCAGATCAATGAGAATGTTGTATTTACAGCGCCATCGATCTCGCAAAGAGGCGCTATCGCGGCTCTCCGAAACAGAGACGTGATACAGCCGCCAATGGTTGCAGAGTATAAGGAACGCGCTTTTTATGCAGCGGAGCGCATCACCGGCATACCAAACATGTCAGTGATCAATCCTCCTAAAGGTACGTTTTATCTATTCATCAACATCAAAGCGACAGGCATGACATCTCTTGAAGCCAGCGATGCGATACTGCGTGAGGCTCATGTGCTGACGATACCTGGGATCGCCTTTGGTGAATGCGGAGAGGGATACGTTCGTATCGCCTGTACCGTAAGCAAAGAAGTGCTGAAAGAAGCTTTCGATCGAATCGCACTCATGCGTGCCTTCGGAGGAAAATAACAGCTGCTGCACAATTCCGGCAGCAATTTGGTGCAGGAATTGTACAGTGTGAAAGAAGCAGTGTTCGCAAAAGAGCCCGTTACAAACGGGACATAGAGTTAGGGAGTATGCAAATGGATATTTATGAAAATACTGCAGTCGCTGCAGCAGAACTTACGCCTGAAGAAGAGGCGCGTCGCGAAGCATTCAAAGGATTGATCACCAATCCGACAGCAAAACAGATAAGAAGATTCATCATTCCTTCTGCTATTGGTATCTTCATTTTCCTCTGTCCGATATGGGTGGATGGAAACATGACGATTCCTTTGGGAGTAATTTCAAACTGGTGTGCGGCATTCATTAAACCAGTGGCAAGTCATATCATCTTTGGAACAGTTGTCTTTTCTGCAATAATGTCATTGATATGCACACTTGGCAAACCTGGATTTGCCCAGGAAGGAAAGCTGGCAGGGAGACTGTTCTCTACAACGCCTATATTCCTTGCCATCCGCTGCATCGGAGCCGTTGTCGTTACGCTCCTTGAGTTCGGAATTGGTCCTGACTGGATAACAAGTGCAGACACGGGCGGAACCATGCTCAGTTTAATGGGAACATTGATCGCCTGGTTCTTTGCTGCATCCTTCCTGATACCGCTTCTCCTTGAATATGGCATCATGGATTATGTAGGCACGCTTGTGAGAGGCGCGCTGAGGCCTTTGTTCAGACTGCCGGGACGAGCAGCCGTTGACTTGCTTGCCTCTTGGATAGGCAACTGCAACGTAGGCGTAGTATTGACTTCAACACAGTATGAAGAAGGCTATTATACCGCAAGAGAATCAATAATCATAGCAAGCTGCTTCTCAGCAGTATCACTTCCGTTCTGTCTGGTTATTGCAGCCATGCTGAAGGTGGATCAGTACTTTATTCCATTCTACGGGATACTGTCTCTGACCGGCGTGCTGAGCGTTGTGATCATGGCAAGGATATGGCCGCTGAACGGCAAATATAAAGATGAATACTACGCGCCTGTCGGCAAGCAGATCAACGAGATCGAGCCGGTCGGCATCAAAAAGACACACTGGGCATTTGCTCAGGCAGTTACTAAGGCACAGACGGGTCCGACCTTTGCAGAACTCATGCGCAAAGGTATCGAAATGTTCATGAACATAGTATTCACCCTGGTTCCTGTAACAATGTGCGTTGGAACCTTCGCACTGATACTGTCAAGATATACTCCGGTATTCGATTGGATAGGACTGCCGTTCAAGTATTACCTGACTCTGCTTGGTGTTGATGAAGCTGCAGCTGCAGCTCCGGGATGCGTTGTAGGATTTGCAGATCAGTTTATCCCGTGCATTATATGTGCAAACATTGTATCAGTCAAGACAAGATTCATCATGGGCATCCTGTCACTTGTACAAATAATCTATATGAGCGAAGTAGGCTCGATAATGCTTGCTTCCAAGATGCCGGTAAAAATCTGGGATCTGGTAATCATTTTCCTTGAGAAGACAGTAATTGCACTGCCTATCATCGTACTGCTGACAAACCTGTTCATGAATTTCTAATAAAAACAGTCCATAAAGTAA
>Ga0183101_1000730_pt2 | contig 12545 bp, 10 predicted proteins | sample Biomet3_FD_127790 | JGI IMG/M metagenome (GOLD analysis project Ga0183101, IMG submission 127790) | Microbial communities from bioreactor (seeded with sewage sludge) at LBNL, California, USA - Biofuel metagenome 3 | ecosystem: Engineered > Bioreactor > Anaerobic > Unclassified ... | reverse complement strand
GCCTTGTGGCAAACACCATGGACGCGGTCGCCACCCGCGACTTTGCCCTCGAAACCCTCGCCGACCTTTCGATATTAATGGCAAACGTGAGCCGGCTCTGCGAGGAGCTCGTGATCTGGAGCACCTCGTTTGTGAAGTTCGTGACGCTTGACGATGCGTTCTGCTCTACCTCGTCCATCATGCCCCAGAAAAAGAACCCGGATACCGCAGAGATCATGCGGGCAAAGACCGGCTCGGTCTTCGGGGCCTACACGGGAGCGCTCATGACGGTCAAGGGCCTTCCCATGAGCTACAACCGCGACCTTCAGGAGCTCACCCCCAATATCTGGCGCGGGATGCAGGATGCAAAGGAAAGCCTCCGGCTTCTCATCGATATGCTTTCGAGCGCAACGTTCGAGACCGAACGGATGAAAGAAGAAGCCGGGAAGGGGAACTCGACTGCCACCGAGCTTGCCGACACACTTGTCCGGGACTACGGCCTGCCCTTCCGCACTGCCCACAACATCGTGGGCCGTGCAGTCTCGAAGGGGAGTCTCACGCTGGAGACCCTCGAAGCCTCGGCAAAGGAGCTTGAACTCGGGATCTCGCTTTCCGGCAAGGGCCTCACGCAGGACCAGATCGACAAAGCGCTTGACGTGGTGCATTCGGTCGAGGTCAGGAAGGCGACCGGCGGCCCTGCCCCGTTTGCGACAAAGATCGCAATTGCCGACCGCAAGAAAGTGCTCGACACCGATTCGGCGTTCATCGATGAACGTCTCGCAAAGATTGCGAAAGCCAAGGAAGATCTCCTCTCCGATGCCCGGAGGCTGGTAGCATAACGCAGGCGTTCTCGTCAGGCGACCATGTCTCCTGCACCTACGGCGGAAAAACCCTTTCCGGGACCTATATCACCGACCGCGACGGCATGGCGGTGGTAAAACTCTCAAGCGGCTACAATATCGGAGTGGAGAAGGGCTGCTGTTCGCTTCTGGCCCCGGCTCCTGCGCCGGCATCGCACATGGCGCCGGTCCGGCAGGACCCGAATCTGCCCGAATTATCTATTATATCCACGGGGGGCACGATCGCAAGCCGGATCGATTACCGGACCGGTGCGGTAACGAGCCAGTTCGATGCGGACGATATCCTGACCGCGATCCCGGCGCTCGCCGAGATCGGGCGGTACCGCACGAACGTGCTCTACACCATCCTCTCCGAGAACATGACCCCTGCCATCTGGCAGGAGCTTGCCCGGGCCATCCACGACGAGATCAGGCACGGCGTTACGGGGGTCCTCGTCACCCACGGCACGGACACGATGGCCTACAGCGCGGCGGCGGTAAGCTTCATGCTCGATACCCCGGTGCCGGTGGTCTTTGTCGGTTCGCAGCGCTCGGCCGACCGGCCATCGAGCGACAATGCGATGAACGGCGTCTGTGCGGCGCTTGCGGCGGAGAGCGCCCTTGGCGAAGTGGCCATCGTGATGCACGGGACAACAAACGATGACTACTGTGCGATCCACCGGGGAACACGGGTACGGAAGATGCACACCTCCCGGCGCGATGCGTTCCAGAGCATCGGCATTCCCCCGGTAGGCACGGTCGATTACGCATCCCGCACAGTCACGCTCTCGGACGAGGCGGTAAAGCGGGGCACGCACAAGCTCGCCCTGCACGACAAGCTCGAACCGCACTGCGCCCTCATCCAGTTCTACCCGGGCATGGCCCCGGAGCTTCTCGCAGCCTACGAGGGCTACAAGGGGCTTGTCCTCTCGGGCACCGGCCTCGGGCACGTGAGCACGGCACTGATCCCCGGGATCAAAAAGCTGATCGCGGGCGGGACGCAGGTGGTCATGACCTCGCAGTGCATGCACGGCCGGGTCTGCGACCGGGTGTACGACACGGGCCGCGACCTTCTTAATGCGGGTGTCATCGAGGGCGGCGACATGCTCCCCGAGGTGGCACTCGTGAAGCAGATGTGGGTGCTCGGCAATGAGAAAGATCCCGAAAAGGCGGCAGCGATGATGGCAACCGATCTCAAAGGCGAGTACATGCGGAGGAGCGGCCATGGATTATAAGGCGCTCGGCCTCGTGGCGGGGATCGAGATCCACCAGCAGCTCGACACAAAAGAGAAGCTCTTCTGCCACTGCCCGACCACGCTCATGGACAACGCGGAACACACAGGGGAGTTCTCCCGCTACCTCCGCGCAACCGAGAGCGAGATGGGGGAGATCGACCGGGCCGCACAGGAAGAGATGAAGCGGATCCGGAAGTTCCGGTATTACACGTACAAAACCACCTGCCTTGTGGAAAACGATGAGGAGCCCCCGGCGCCGTTCAACGAGGAAGCGCTTTCCATCGGCCTGACGCTCGCAAAGACCTTTGGCATGACGCCGATCCCGCAGGTTCACACGATGCGCAAGCTCGTGATCGACGGCTCGAACACGAGCGGGTTCCAGCGCACTGCCCTTGTCGCCATCAACGGGGCGCTCCCGAACGGCGGGAGCATCGAGACGATCTGTATCGAGGAGGAGGCGGCGCAGAGGGTAAAAGACGAGATCTTCTCGCTCGACCGGCTCGGGATCCCGCTTGTTGAGATCACAACCTCGCCCTGCATGCACACCCCAGAGGATGTCCAGCGGGTCGCCGAGTATATCGGGATGGTGCTCCGCTCTACGGGAAAGGTCAAGCGCGGGCTCGGGACGATCCGGCAGGATGTCAACATCTCGATCAAAAACGGGGCACGGGTGGAGATCAAGGGCGTGCAGGAACTCGACCTCATCGCCGAGGTTGTCCGCCGCGAAGTCCAGCGGCAGCAGACCCTTCTCCTCATCCGCGACGAACTGGTAAAGCGCGGCGCGAGTGTCGGGACCGAGCAGATCGATGTCACCGATCTCTTCAGGGAGACAAAATCTGCGATCCTGAAAAAGGCAAAGAAGATCTCCGCGCTTGTCCTGCCCGGCTTTGCCGGTCTTGTGGGCCGCGAGCTCCAGCCCGGCCGCCGGCTCGGAAGCGAGATGTCGGATTACGCGAAGAAGTGCGGGGTGGGCGGGATCTTCCACACCGACGAGCTCCCCGCGTATGGCGTGACCGCGGAAGAAGTGGCCCGGCTCCGGGAGTTTGTCCATGCACAAGAGCAGGACGCCGTGATCCTTGTCTCGGGTTCGAGCCCGAAGCAGGCGGACTGCGCCTGGCACCAGGTAGCGGACCGGGCAAAGGTGGCGCTCTCGGACAAGCCCGTGCCGGAAGAGACGCGGAAGATGCTCGAAGAGGGGAGCACCGCGTACATGCGGCCCCTGCCCGGCGCGGAACGGATGTACCCCGAGACCGATGTGCTCCCGGTGCGGATCGATGAGGTCCGCTGGAACGCGGTCGTCATCCCCGAACTGCTGACCGTCACGGCCGAGCGGTACGCAAAGGACCTCGGCCTTGACCCGGCGGTAGCCCGACAGATGGCGTTCTCCGAGGAGCGCCCCTTATTCGAGCAGGCCGTGGCAAAGGGCATCAAACCGACCCTCGCGTCCCGCACCCTCCTTGCAACCATCAAGGAGCTGCGGCGCGACGGCGTGGAAACCGATAAGATCCCCGACAATGCGATCATCGCCGTGCTCGAAGCAGTCGAGAAAGGCGCAGCGGCAAAGGAGGCGATCCCCGAAGTCCTCACCGCGATAGCAAAGGGCAGCACGGTCAGGGATGCGATGGCCAAGCTCGCCCCGAGCGTCTCCCGCGACGAGCTCGCAGCGGTGATCAAAAAGATCGTGACCGAGCGTGCGGAGTTCGTGACCCAGAAGCAGAAAGGCGCACTCGGCCCCCTGATGGGTGTGGTGATGCAGGAGGTCCGGGGCTCAGTGGACGGGAAGGTTGTGAGTGAGTTGCTGAGGAAAGAGATTGAGTTAGTGCTGGCGGGGAAGGAGTGAGAGGGTTTTCTTATCCCCTTCTGTTTTTGAGTATCCCTGCACTTTTTCGAATCTTTGTTGTTTTCACTTTTTGGATATGTCAGAAGAGTGTGCTCTTGGGGGCTAGCGCCCCCGCCGCACGGGCATCCCCCAATTGCGATGATGCCTCCATACGGTTGAAGGGGATTTGTGCAGCGAGGATTTTTCCCGGAGATCTATTCGTCTGCCCAATTCACAAAGCTCTTAACGGCAGTCTATAAATCACACTGACAGATAATAAAAGCAATATATATCCATTGTTCATTCTTGGGTATGGTAAAAAAATCTGATAAGGCAGTACATGCAGGTTCGTACTTAATACTAGGCGCTCTTATTTTCGGTCTAGCCGGATGGTGGACTGACAAATTTTCAACTATGTCAGGGCAAGTCATTTTGCTAATATCAGGTTTTCTTGGGGTATGGGGTGTATTGGCTATTGTAAATCCCACGAAATATGGGGATAATGCTATAGCGACGTTGTCTGGCCTTGTTAAAACAGGGGAAAGTGTTGCAGGTTCCACAACTGAAAAGGCAGAAACAACCAATATCATCGGAGAAGTCCATGGAGATGTATATCAAAATATTAATTCAAAAAAGGGAAAAATTACCCCAAGTAAAAAAGCGTCATATACTGTAATTGATGGTGAACATTCAGCTAAAGGAAATGGAGATATAACGGCCATAGATGTTGAGGATGAACCCGTATTTTTTAAACCAGGTACCAAGTCAACCGCCGAAGGTAAAGGTTCAGTTACTGCGACTCGTATCCGAAAAAAAGGACCAAAAGAATGAAAGCATCTTCTTATTTCGGTTATAAATGCCCAAAATGTAATTCAACAATAGATATTGCTGCGGTTTTGAGTCCATCAGCTATTCTATTTTGTGAAAACTGTGGGACAGAGATGGTACCGAATCCTAATGGAAGAACCTGTGCGGCTAATGTATACTGCCCAAAATGCCACATTAGCTTTGGTTTGGTGAATTCAGATACTTGTCCAGAGTGTGGTGGTCCATTTTCAAAAGAGAAGTAACATTTTGAAGAAATGTTTTTCATTTTTATTATCGACATTGAGTTATTTTGAAAAAAACGGTTCGTGGGCCGGCAATTCCAAAAAAAGATCGCATCGGCAGCTGAGCTTTCCGGAAAAAGTTCGATGCAGTTGCTAAGCTTTACAAAAAAACCTCAGGTCCCGAGCTGAGCTTTACAAAAAAAGTTCGGGTCGGTTGCTGAGGATTGCAAAAAAACCTCAGGGCCCGGGCTGAGGATTTCGGAAAATCCGTGAATCTGTTACTGAGGATTCTCAGAAAAGATCGGCACCACCCCCTCCCCCCAAACGCCCCAATCCACGAATAATCATCGCAATCTCCGTCGGATGCCCTACGAAACCCTGCACCTGGACAGGAAAAAGTCCGTCTTCGCTGCTTGAGAATTTCAAAAAAACCTCAGGTTCGTTGCTGAAGATTCCGGAAAATCCGTGGATCAGCAGCCGCGGATTTTAAAAAATCCTCAGATCCCGATCTAAGGATTCCGGAAAAACAGCGGATCGCTTGCTGAGGATTCTTAGAAAAGATCGGTATCACCCCCCACCCCCATCTCTTTCCCAAAAGGGGAGGGGTGTCCTCCGGAATTTCAGCAACCCCCCTCCCCTCAGTTTTCCCTTTTCGTGAGCAGACCCCCACCTCCCCCCTCCGGGCAAAAACAGGGGACTACCCCCCCTTGCTTCCAGTCCCAAAAGGTGTGCTTCGCGTGGAGTGTCCGACGAACGGGGGAGGGGGGACTACCTCTCCGGTTGCGATCAGGGGTGGTGGGGTATAGCGTTGATGGGGTGGGGGTACCTCCTGCTGCCCGGATCCGGAGGACACCCCCCTCCCCCCGCTTGGACATTTTGTTGTGCCGGCCCCCACCCCCCCGGTCCGGCACAAATGGGGAGGGGTGGGGGTCGTATGCGGAGGCAGGGGGTATACCCCTTGTGTGCCGCTCTGCAAAAGAAAAGAATTGCCCGGATCGACCGATCACGGAAATTGGTCCGAGTAATCATTTGTGTTCCCTTTTTTTGGGCTTGGGTATTGTGAGGTATTATTGTGGGGTATTTTTAGAACGGATGAGGAAGTCGAAATGTCGATCCCGGTAACCTGTCGCAGGCACGGTGGGGAAAAAATCCCGATACCCGATGTGTACATGCCGGTATCAGGGGTAAATTTCCGGTAAAAATGGATATCGATTAATACGCCCGTTACAAACCTCACGGTATGCCCCCTCAAAGAGAGGACCCAAGAGACCAGGTATCCCGCTATTTTGATTGTTCGGATACAAAAAATGCAGGAAAAGGGGGAAAAGGCGGACTTACCTACAACGAGATCCGGGCTGTCTGTCACTATACCGGCCAGAGCGGCTCCTGTGCATCGGAGACGGTCAATCCGATCCTACGGACTGTTGCAAGCCTGCCGATAAACCAGCAACAAGAATATTTTGACAATTTACGAGTGAAAATCGTTACTTTCCCGATCAGGACATTCATCCGACATCTGGATGAAGCCATTGGCAAAGTTGAGCTCCCCGCAGGTCTGGTTTTGTATCGTGGAATCGATTACGGCAGCGTGACGGACAGGCTCGGATCCGGTATTACGATCGGAATGAAAATCCGCGATGCCGGATATATGTCGGCCTCCTATGCAGAAGATGTTGCGGCCCGGTTTGCAGTTCCGTATAGATTTGATGACGACAATGAGAACCTTGAACGTCGGCCGATTTATGTAATACCGGTCAAGCCCGGCCAGTCCGGCGCAGTCAGCCATAATGAGTGTGAGGTTATTTTACCCCGGGGAAGCGTGCTCCAGTGTATTGATATCGAGGATATCGACAACAGAAGGTATTTCATCATGGATTACATAACCGTAGTCAAAGGAGTGGAGGTGTAGCTATGCAGAAAGATAAAAACCGGTTCACTGCGGTAAGCGGTGAGAATCTGGGAACCGTCGCACCTACGAGTGCCCAAAAAAAATCTGCCAAAAAAGTAGCTGCATATCTCCGGGCACTTCCCGATGAGGAAAAAGCCTGTCCGGTGTCAGTCTCCCATTAACATTTTTATCGGGTAGTATTGTCTCTTTTCTGTGCATGTTCCCTGCGCTGTGATGGAATCATTGGCTATATTCTTCTCCGATCCGCCAGAGCGTGATCCCTTTTGGAGGAGGCACTCCCTGCTCGTGGAAGGGTGGAGGGTGACCCATCCATCCGACCCGATCTGTGCCACACCAATCCGGGCCCATATCGGGTTCCTTTTTCGGGTTTTCGATCAGGACCCCTTTTTAAAACGCCCGTAAAACGCCTGTTTTTTGTTCCTGTGGAAAATACCCTGAATTCAGGGTCCGATTGCCAAAATACGCCCAAATGACGCGCCAGTTTAGGGTCATTAACGGTCGTACAATCGGGGAAAAACCCGGCACCTCCGATTATCCATGGGGTATCCGGAAAGGCTGTTGTAACGCGAATACGGGGTCTCTTTTTTTCCGGGAGGATCGTGCGAAAACCGGGTGAACCCGGGTGATGGCCCGGCTGCGATCCTCCCGATCGTACCTGAAGTATTCCGGGCCCGAATTGCGCTCCGATTTACCGATCCTTCTTTTAATCCTTCTTTGAAACGCCCGTAAAACGCCTGTTTTTTGTTCCTGTGGAAAATACCCTGAAATCGGGGCCCGATTGCCAAAATACGCCCGAATGACCTGCCAGTTTAGGGCCATTAACGGTTGTACAATCGGGGAAAAACCCGGCACCTCCTATTACCCGCGGGGTATCCGGAAAGGCTGCTGTAACGCGAATACGGGGTCTCTTTTTTTCCGGGAGGATCTGTCAACCGGAACATTTCAGGAGATACCCCGGTTTACCTGCGTTACCCGGTGACAATACTTACGATAGGAAAAGAAGCCGTTATGCCTGTCTCTGGAAAAACGGGGAGCAGTCATCCCCGGCAGTGCAAAGAACCGTCGGGGAAGCTTCCGCCGTTTGAGGTGAATAATCGTGGTGTAAGCGTAACCTTACAGTCCTGCCTCCTGCCCCATTGCCGGTGGCAGTCCTGCAAACCTCTGGTGGAAGAGATGCAGATATTTCTCCTTTGGCAGTAACGGCCGGCTTATATCAGCGAGGACTTTCTTATCGATCGCATTGTCGGCTGCCAGCTGATGCCCGGCCTTTCGTGCCGCCTCCGTAACCGCGCTCACCGGTACGCCGTCCTGTATCATCCACGACAGCGCCGGTGCATGGGGCCTGAGAAGGGCACCGGCAAAGATCCGGTCCCCCGCCCCCTGGCGCAGCCCGGAAAATACCGGGATGCCCGAATCAAGAAGGGATTCGGTAAAGAGCAGGCGTTCGTGCCGGCACCATGCGTTCATCTGCGCAAGGAGCGGATCGAAGGTATCCATATCCCAGGACCCGCAGGTAGAGACAAGAACGATCCGGCGGGGGGTTGCCCGGCCGGCAGTACTGGTGCTGCCCTGTGCAGCCATCCGGTCAAGGAGGGTCTTTGTGGGCCCGGTCAACCCCCAGAAGTATACCGGCGAGGCGAGAACCAGGATATCCGCCTCGGCCAGTTTCGGCAGCAGCCGGGCCATATCGTCGTCCGGACTATCGTGGCCCGGAGCCGTCGATGTACTCTGGCCGTCTCTTTTCAGGGGCGCGATGGAGAGATCCCCGGTATACCAGAGGTCCACCTCAGCACCTGCCTGTCTCATTCCTTCAAGGAACGGGTTAAGGACGAGGGCGGTTGTACCCTCGTCCCGGTTCGGGCTCCCGTTGATGGCAACGACCTTCATAAAAAGCCCCCCATTGCAGGCAGGATCCGCAGAGCGCCGGTGCTCCCGCTGCATGGTTCAACAGGACATACAATTTCCCTGCGCGGAAGGTTCCGGGTCAGGGACAGCATCAGGCCGGCGAATGTGAGACATTCCCACGGGGTGATACTTTGTCGTACAAGAGTTTCCGATACATTCTTCATACGTGGTCACCTTCGGCACCCGGATCAGGGGGTGTTTCGTAAGGTATGGAGTTGTATGAATTTTTTTTAAGGAACCGGTAATTCTGATCCAGTCCGGTTACATCATGCGTTAACGTTTAACCGGGTAATAAAGGTTGGTTTATGGTCTCATTTGCGGTTATTAATCGTGAATAATTCCGAACGGGAAAACGGCGGTTCTTGCGGGGATGCAGGGCAGACAAGCCCGGCCCGATCGATCCGGTCTCCCGTGGAAATACAGAAACGCTTAGAACAAAACCGTTATGTGATCCTGAAAAATACCCGAAACACTATACCGTTTGCTGCATTTGTTGTAGGGAGGGCAGAAGATGATCGCGACACCCATTGAAATATCCGGGATTCCTGCGATATTGTGGGGCGGGAAATCGGATGGGATCTATATCTGTGTTCACGGAAAACGGTCCTGTAAGGAAAATGCAGAGGGTTTTGCGGAGATCGCGACCCGCCGGGGTTATCAGGTTCTGAGTTTCGATCTTCCGAAGCACGGCGGGCGCAAAAACGAGGATTATCCCTGTACCGTCCAAAATGGCGTCCGTGATCTCACGCTCATCGGGAACTATGTCCGAAAAAACCGGCCAGATATCCACGTCTTTGCCGAGAGCCTGGGGGCATATTTCAGTCTGCTTGCATACCGCGATTACCCATTGGGATCGTGCCTGTTCCTCTCCCCGATTCTCGATATGGAGCGGCTGATAAAAGATATGATGCAGGGGTGCGGTATCAGCGAAGAGATGCTCGAAAAAAAGGGAAAGATCCCGACGCCCATGGGGGAAACGCTCGACTGGGACTATTATTCGTATGTACGGGAACATCCCGTTGAACGGTGGAATGTCCCGACTGCAATTCTTTACGGCAGTGACGATACCCTGACCGGGCGGGACGTGCTTGATACGTTTTCCCGGCGGTTTGGCTGCGAAGTGACGGTAATGCAGAACGGCGAACACTATTTCCACACAAAAGAGCAGCTGGCCGTTTTGGGACAATGGCTCGAAACGCACATCCCCAACAGGAAGCCGGGCATGCAGTAGATCTTTCTGCCTGCCGGTCTCTCCCATGATAACGAGCCGGACGGGTTGTTACGGGCAAAAAGTTTCGGGAATTCCTGCGCTCGGGAAGACCGGCCCGGTAACCGGAAATGATTACTCCAGGTACATATCCCCGACAAGCCGGGTCCCGGACTCCGTCTTGAATATCCTCTTTTTGAGGCTCCGGACAACATCGGGTTTTGTCCCGTCCTCGTAGATGTTGACAATGAAATCCGCTTCCACCAGGATCTGGAAATCGGTGCCGTCGATCTTCGTATACGTGTGGTGGTTCCCGATGATGTAACAGACCCGGTCCACCAGTTTTCCGTCCAAGTGGTACGGTTCCAGGATCGCACGTGCAACCGCCGGGCCTTCCTCTTCCTGGTAGCGGCTGGCCGACGAATTGTACTTCCGTTCCGCCTCCTTGATCCCGATGTCGTGGAGCAGTGCGGCAATTTCGATGACCTGCCGTGTCTCCTTGTCCACCCCGCTCCCGTGGGCAATCAGGCAGGCGAAATCATAGACTTTCAGGGCATGGTTGATCCGCCGCACGTCGTTGTGGAAATACCGGATCATATCCCCCATGATCGAGAGAATCATCGTATGGCTCCGTACTATCCCGCTTGGATGCCTGCCGTAATAAGGGTTCTTTGCCGCCCGTCGGATCCGGCCGATGAAAAAATGACGTTTCAGGTTACCGCAGCAAACGAGGTATCCACACAGTTCCTGACCGCGGCCACATTATTGTTCCCCACATTGTCGATACAGATGGCGCTGCGCTCTGCCGCCGCCTGTTTTGTTGCGGATGAAACGGTACAGGTCCCGGGATCGGTTGATTGCGAGATGCCCGAAAGGCATTCCTGTTCGTGAGCGTCCGTGTCTGCAAGGATCTGGCTTACGATAATCTCCTTGTTGGTCGAGGTTACCCGGCACTTGTCCGTTGAAACTCCCGCGGAAAGATGGTTTATGCAGGACTGTTCTCCTGCGGCTATTCCCTGAAGAATGATGTCACGATCGCTGGTACCGGCATTTCCCTGCGTGGCAGTTCCCGAATTGCTGGTACAGCCGGAAAGGCAGATAACCGCAATCGCCAGCAGGGAGAAAAGCACAAAAAAATATCGTCGCATACTCTGCATTTGGCAATTTTTATCTTAAACGTTTTTATTTTATTCCTGTGGACCAATTCTCCATGCAGTGATAATTGATCCATGTCGTCCTGCGCTTTAGAGGATACCTTCTCCCGGATTTCATCGGTTTATATGACCGGCGTGTGAGGCCCGGCCGTTCCTAAAAGACAGATGTCGCAGGGGTTTCACCGGCTCTCTATAACCAACCCTGACGGATCGATGACCGGCTCCCATCATATTAATGACCGATCGTGAAGCACCCGGTAAGAACAGATGCCCGAAATCATCACCGACCCCCGACACCAGCGTCTTCTTCTCGGAGCCGCAGCCCTCGGTGTCGTGATGGACGGCCTCGACGGCTCGATCGTGAACGTGGCGCTCCCCACGATCGCTTCTGCCTTCGATACCGATACGGGCACCATCGCCTGGGTCATCATCACCTACCTCCTGATGATGGCCGGCCTTGTCCTTGTCATGGGCAGTATCGCCGACCGCGGCATCATGCGGAAGATCTTCATCCTGGGTCTCGCGCTCTTTACGATCGGATCTGCCGCGTGCGGCCTCTCCCCCTCGCTTTCCGTGCTCCTCGCGTCACGGGTCATCCAGGGCATCGGTGCCGCGATGATCGCCGCTGTCGCACCCCTCCTCTGCGTCCGCTACCTCCCGCCGACCATGCTCGGCGCCTCCATGGGCGCCCTTGGTGCATCGAGCTCGATCGGCTTTGCCGCCGGCCCGGCGCTCGGCGGGATGATCACTCATGTCCTTTCCTGGCACTGGATCTTTTTGATCAACATCCCGATCGGGATCTGCGGCATCCTCCTTGCTGCGCGGGTCATCCCCGCTGACTCGCCGGCCCGGACCGGTGACAAGACCCCGGTCGATCTCGTTGGCGCAGCGCTCCTCTTCCTGGCCATGGCTGCGGGAACGTTTGCGCTCGAAGAGACTGCGGCTCTTGGCGGGATTGCCCCGGCCGTTGCCGCAGCATTTGGCATATGCGCGCTCTGCGCCGCGCTCTTTATCGTCAGGGAACGCAGGACACCCCATCCCCTCATCCGGCTTTCCCTCTTCCGGAAGTGGCAGTTCTTTGCCGTCCTTGCCGCATTCTTCCTCATCAACGTAGTCTACGCCGGTGTCCTCTATCTCCTGCCGTTCTACCTCTCGGCAGGGATGCACTACAGCCTCGCAGTGAGCGGACTTTTCCTCCTCATCCCGCCGGTTGTCACCTGCATCGTGAGCATCCCGTTTGGCCAGTGGTCCGACCGGTACGGCTGCCGCTGGTTCGCAGTCGCGTCCTGCATCGTGTTCATCGTCTTTGACGGGATCTTTGCCGTCCTCGTCCCGGAAGCCGGCATGCTCCCGCTCATTCTCGGCCTTGCCCTCATGGGCCTTGCCATCGGGATCGCGGCCGGCCCGGCAGCGAGCCGGCTCATCGGGAACGGACCCGCGGGGGGGGGG
>Ga0183101_1002512_pt1 | contig 12548 bp, 11 predicted proteins | sample Biomet3_FD_127790 | JGI IMG/M metagenome (GOLD analysis project Ga0183101, IMG submission 127790) | Microbial communities from bioreactor (seeded with sewage sludge) at LBNL, California, USA - Biofuel metagenome 3 | ecosystem: Engineered > Bioreactor > Anaerobic > Unclassified ... | reverse complement strand
GCGGGGTTAATGGAGAGGGCGCGTCCGGGGCCGGGGGAGCCGAGGCCCCGGTGAGTTCTTCGAGATCGCGGGGATGGTAGACAGAGTGGGGATCGGCGATGATCTCCTCTACTACCCTTGCGATTACCGTATCGCCAAAGAGGCCGGCGTACGGGACATCGGAAAATTCCGGGCCCGGCGCCGGCACGGGAGTTCCTCCGGTCATGTGGTTCACATCTATAGATGCCCCGCGAACCATAAATAAAGTTTGCATATCCAAATATTTGTTTACAGTTCTGTCCACTGGCCGTGGTGCGGGACTTCCTCGCCGTATTCGATCATGAGGTTGTCCGCCCAGACGATGGATGATGGCGGGAAAATGGTCGTTGACTGCGAAGACAGCCTGTCGCTTCCGCGCCCGTTTGTTGCGCTGCGGTATCCCGACCGGGAATCGGCCTTTGCGGCGGATGAGACTGGCGAGACCCGGAAGAATATTCTGGAACGGATGCGGCAGGTGAACGGGGTTGTGGGGAGGATGGTGGAGGTGTTGATCTGAACATTAACGAAGTGAAAGAATCATAAGATCATTTTTTTTAAAATTTCGATGGCTATAAATCGAATTGAACTGAATCCTCTTCAATATGAAAACGTCAACGGATGTTACTTTTATCGTTAATGATGAAGGGAAAACATTGTTAGATCGTTTTTGTCTACTCATCAAAGATACTCAAAATTTCGATTGTCTGGTAGGATATTTTTATGCGACCGGCTTTTTCTCTCTTAAAAAACCGCTTGAATCGACAGAAAAAATACGAATTCTGATCGGGTTAAGTACTGATCGACAGACCTTTGATCTTATCCAGACATCAAAAGATCAACTTAATTCCAAACTGATTATTTCCAACAAGGAACTGAAGTCTGTATATTCCGAGGAAGTTCTTCGGGAAATGAACGAGTCTCCTGACAACAATGACGTTGAAAACGGAATACGAACATTTATTGAATGGCTGAAAACCGGGAAACTCGAAATTAAAGTCTACCCTTCAGAAAAAATTCATTCCAAATTATACATCCTGACTTTCAATGAGGGTGATCGAGATGTCGGTCGAGTCATTACGGGATCGAGTAATTTTTCACAATCCGGGTTACGTGATAATCTTGAGTTTAATGTTGAATTAAAGAATCCCGCAGATTATTATTTCGCTCTGGAAAAATTTGAAGAACTCTGGAAAGATGCGGTCGATGTTTCGGAAAATTATGTTCAGCTAATCAAAACACAAACATGGCTCAATGAAGATATCACTCCGTATGAGCTGTATTTGAAATTCCTTTATGAATATCTCAAGGAAAAAATCAATCTTGATAAACAGGAAATCGAAGATCAATACCTTCCTAAGGAATTCATGGAGCTGCAGTACCAAAAAGATGCAGTCCAAGATGCAAAAATCAAGCTTGAAGAATATGGCGGAGTTTTTATTTCAGATGTTGTGGGTCTAGGGAAGACCTATATCGCCACAATGCTTGCCCAGCAGCTTGATGGAAGAACGTTAGTTTTGGCACCCCCAGTGTTGATTGATCGAGAAAATCCCGGTTCGTGGCCAAATGTTTTCCTTGATTTTGGTGCACGACAAGCAGACTTTGAATCAATCGGAAAATTGGAACATGTTCTTTCCCGGGGGACCGATCGATACAAGAATATCATTATTGATGAAGCGCACCGGTTCCGAAACGAGATGACTGAAATGTATGAGCAGTTGTTCAAAATCTGCCGGGGAAAACGTGTCATCCTTGTTACGGCAACGCCCCTGAACAATACACCTAACGACATTTTAAGTCAGATTAAACTGTTTCAGAATGCAAAGAAATCTACACTGCCAAATCCTGAAGTTAGAAACCTTCAAGCGTATTTCAACAAACTCCAGACACGGCTTGATGGTCTCGATCGTCAGAAAGACAAAGATGAATATATGCGGATTATCCGGGAAAATGCAGAGGATATACGAGAAAACGTTTTGCAATACCTTATGGTTCGCCGAACACGAACAAGTATCGAAAAATATTACGCAAAGGATCTCAAGAAACAAAAATTAAAATTCCCAACGGTTACGGATCCGCAACCTGTGTATTATCAATTTGATAAACATGTCGACGAAGTATTCATGCAATCAATCGATCTGATTGCTAACAAGTTCAAATACGCACGGTATACTCCGCTTCTTTATCTCAGGGAGGGTGTAAGCCAACCAGAAGAACTCGCCCAGAAGAACATGATGAAATTCATGAAAGTTCTGCTTCTCAAACGTCTTGAGAGTAGTTTTTATGCATTTGAGAAATCCATTTCCCGTTTTATCAAATATTATGAGGCATTTATCCGGGAATATGAGAATGGGAATGTGTATGTCAGTAAGACGTACATGTACAAAATTTTCGATCTTCTTGAACAGGATAACATTGAAAGGATCGATGCATTTCTTGATGCAAAGAAAGCTCACCGCTTTTCCTCATCGGATTTTTCTCAGAAGTTTATTGATGATCTAAAATCTGATCTGTCAATCCTGAAAAAACTTAAAACATTGTGGGATGGTGTTGAACGCGATCCAAAACTTGAGACGTTTATCACAATGTTGGGAAGTCATGCCTGTCTTAAAAGTAATAAAGTGATTGTCTTTACTGAGGCGAAGGAGACTGCAGATTATCTTACAGAAAAACTTGAAGGAAAATTCGGAAAATGTATTATCGAATATCATGGGAATTCCTCTCCTGCTGACAGGAATGCCGTAATCGACAATTTTGACGCAAAATCCCCCCATAAAAAGGATAATTTCCGAATACTTGTAACGACAGAAGTTCTTTCCGAAGGGGTTAACCTCCATCAGTCTAATGTTGTGATAAATTACGACATCCCTTGGAATCCCACACGTATGATGCAGAGAGTGGGTCGTATCAACCGGGTGGATACGAAATTTGATACAATCCATATCTTCAATTTCTTCCCGGCAGGTCCAATCAATGAACTTATCAGCCTACAGGAAGCTGCTGAAGCAAAAATCGCCGCTTTCATTGAGATGCTTGGGAACGATGCCCGCCTCCTTACGGATGAAGAGATTAAATCTCATGATTTGTTTGCCAAACTGGTATCAAAGGATACCCTGACCGGGGAGGATGAGAAGGAGGACCCTGAAATCGGGTACCTCGCATTTTTACGAGAAATCAGGGACTCGAACAGCCAGTTATTTGAGCGGATTAAACATCTTCCCCGCAAGGCACGGACTGGACGAACATATCCGGAAAACGACGAGGCGGTTATTACCTTTTTCCGAAAAGGGAAACTCCGGAAAATATATTGCTCAACAATGTACGGAGAATCCACAAAAACGGACGAACTAGATTTCTTAAACGCTGCAGCTCTCCTTAAAGCCGATGAAAAAACACCAAAAACGGGCATTGGGGGGGCATTCTACCCACTACTCGATTTCAATAAAGGTGCATTTGACCGAGTATTCCAAGAAGAAGCTGCCCTTCCCCCGGGTTCCGGAAGTAAGAGCAGCGAGGCAAAATTCACAAAAATCTTACGAATAATCGAAAGATCGAAAGAATTCACCGATGATGATGAGAAATATATACGCGATGTATTACAGTTAATCGAAGATGGAGCAATTCCAAAAGGGACGATAAAAAAATTGTTGCAAAAGATAGAGAAACAACCAGAGCCTCTCAAGATGCTGGCGAGTATCAAATCAGAAATTACCGAGGTATATTTCCAGCCTGTTATAGGGACTGTTGACATATCTGGGCCGAAAGAAGTAATCCTTTCTGAATTTTTTACGGGAGCCTGATTGAATGAAAGATGATGCAGCAAAAAAATTGTTAGATAATGTTTTTCAGCATTCATTCGATAAAGATCGGTTTAAGCAATTCATCGTCGAATTATTCAATGAATTCTCATTCCGGGAATCTTCATATGCAGTCTGGAAAGAATATTCTGAATATATTGAATCATACGAAACTCTCGGAACCTATAACGATTCAGATCGGAGAAAGATCGAAGTTCTTATTGTAAAATTACGCCGCGCCTCCTCTCGTGACCGGGCCCGGACAATGCAGAGAAACTTTGTTGCAAAATTTTTGAAGAATGGTAATAAAGAAGCAGCCCTTGTTGCATTTTATGGGGATGATCCAACCAATTGGCGTTTTTCATACGTGAAAATGGAGTATTCCCGGGAGATTAGTGATAGTGGAAAATTGCTCTTCAAGGAAGAACTGACTCCTGCAAAACGGTATTCATTCCTGGTAGGTGAACAGGAACCGAATCATACCTGTCGGCGTCAATTTCTTGACCTAATCCTTGAAGAACAGAAAAATCCGTTGCTTCAAGATATTGAATCCTGTTTCAGCGTAGAAAAGGTTACTGAGGAATTCTTTGAAGAATATAAAAAACTCTTCCTCGAACTGAAAGAATCTCTCGAAAACGCACTGGAAAAGAATCCCATCGGGAAGACGGAATTTCAGGAAAAAAATATATCTACCGTCGATTTCTCGAAAAAACTCCTCGGCCAGATTGTATTTCTCTATTTCCTCCAGAAAAAGGGTTGGCTGGGAATCGAGCGGGATTCCAAAACTAAACAGATGGGAGAATGGGGGTCCGGACCCAAAAACTTCATGCGGAAATTATTCGAAAAACAAATTGTTCCCTATGACAATTTTTTCAATGACATTCTGGAGCCATTGTTTTATGAAGCCCTTGCGGATGACCGGTCCGCAAATAATGATTACTACAGCCGGTTCAAATGTAAAATCCCCTTCCTGAACGGAGGTTTGTTTGAACCAATTAACGATTATAACTGGACGGATTCGAATATTCTGCTGGATAATTTAATCTTCGAGAGGATCTTCGAAACATTTGACCGGTTTAACTTCACCATAAAAGAAGATGAACCCCTGGAAAGAGAAGTCGCAGTTGACCCGGAAGTATTGGGTAAAGTTTTTGAGAACCTGCTGGAAATCAAGGATCGTAAATCAAAGGGCGCATTTTACACCCCTCGTGAAATTGTCCATTACATGTGTCAGCAGAGCCTGATCGGATATCTTGAAAATAATTCATCCATTCCCCGAGAAGATCTTGAGGTGTTTGTCCGATTAGGGGATTTTGCTCTTGGGGCCACCATCATGGAACAGGCCGACAAATACTACGGGAAAAGTCCCACAAAATCTCAATCGATTACACTCCCGGAGTCTATCAAACAAAATTATGAGCTGCTTGACCGTCTCCTAAAAGACGTAAAAATTATCGATCCCGCGGTGGGTTCCGGGGCATTTCCTGTAGGAATGATGAATGAAATTGTAAAAGCCCGATCCATCCTTACACCGTTTTTCCCCACGGGAAAAATGGAGCGGACCAGTTACGAACTGAAACGACAGACTATTGAAAATTCCCTTTATGGTGTTGATATTGATTCTTCGGCAGTTGATATTGCAAAACTTCGGTTCTGGCTTTCCCTGATCGTTGATGAAGAAAATATCAAAGAGATCCGACCCCTTCCGAACCTCGATCACAAGATTATGTGCGGGGATAGTCTTGTTGAAGAATTTGAAGGAGTGAAACTATTTGATGAAAGCCTTCTTGGCGAAACACATGAGGATCGATCAGATGAGATCGCAGTGATCGATGCCAAGATTGAGGTATTGAGCCAAAAACTCAACGCCATTCTTACAGGAAAAGATCCCGATGGCGATTCGAAAGCCCTAATGAGAGGGATCAATAAACTTCAGAGCGCGAAACGAACTCCCTCCGCCCCGTCAGAAAAAGGGACACCACAACTAACCATTGACGAAGCCGTCAGCACACGTATTAGTAAATCACGTCATAAACTGGCAGAACTGAAAACGTTTCAGAAACTTTTCTTCAATGAACAGAACAGAACAAAAAAGCAGGAGTACCGAACCTGTATTGAACGGCTTGAGTGGGAACTCATCGAAGAGACTCTGAAAGAAACCAACAATACTGATGCATGCAAAAAACTCGCGGAATACCGGAGAAACAAGTCAAAACCCTTCTTTATCTGGAAATTGTATTTTGCAGAAGTTTTTCAGCGGATTAATCCTGGATTTGATATTGTAATTGCGAATCCCCCGTATGTAAGACAAGAATCACTCAAAACACATAAGGAATACTTCAAAGCTCATTTCACGGTCTATTCGAGTTTAGCTGATCTCTATGTGTATTTTATTGAGCGGGGGCTCTCACTTTTACGAACACAGGGGATTTTTAATTATATTGTGGCTAACAAATGGATGCGAACTAGTTTTGGTAAGCCCCTTCGAAAGTATCTTCTATATAAACAAATTGAGGAGATTGTTGACTTTGGAGATCTTCCTATTTTTAAAACGGCAACAACGTACACTTGCATTCTTCAAGTGAGCAATAAAAATCCAAGTCATCAATTCCGTTCTGTCAAAGTTAAAACACTACATATTACCAATCTTGATGACTATATACTGAAAAATGGGCATTTTATTAATCCCTTTAATCTCACAGATGAGGGATGGTCCCTTGGCGATCCACAAGCTGAAGCATTACTAAAAAAATTAAATGTAATCTCTGTAAGTATGGAACAATATACAAAGGGAGAAATTTTTAGGGGAATTGTATCAGGATTTGACAAAGCGTTTGTTATTGATAATATTACACGAGAGGCACTCATTCGAAAGGATCCGCGAAATTCTGACATAATAAAACCGTATACAATTGGGAAAGACATCAAACGCTACCACACCCCGGAAATAAATAAATATGTAATTTTTATTCCTTGGCATTTCCCATTACATAATGATCCATCGATAAAAGGTGCATCCCTAAAGGCCGAAAATGAATTTAAAAAACAATATCCCGTAATTTATGATTACCTGTTTCAATTTAAAAAAGAGTTGTCAGAACGAAATGAAGATGAGACAGGAATTCGATATGAATGGTATGCTTTACAGCGTTATGGTTCAAATTTCTATACTGAATTCGAAAAACCAAAAATAATTTATTTGAAATTTCAAGTAAAACCGGCGTTTACGTTTGATTCGAGGAATTCTTATTCTAATAGTGCGACATTTTTTATTCCGAGAAATGATTTGTTTTTATTGGGTCTTCTGAATTCAAAGTTGGGGTGGTTCTCAATTTCGAATTATTGTACGCAAATTCAAAATGGTTACCAATTAGTGTTTGAAAATTTTGGTAAAATTCCCATTCGAAAGATCAATACAAATAATTCTGACGATGTAAAAAAATACAACCTTATAACTTCGTTAGTGAGAAAAATGCTCATTCTCAATAGGAACTCCATGTCCCAAAATCAAGATCAAAGCTCAATAATAAAACAAATTGAAGAAACCGACAATCTAATCAATGAACTAATATTTGAATTGTACGGATTAACCGATGAAGAAATCCGTTATATCAAAGAAAATGTGAAATTTTAATAAACCGGATCCACGGCCAAATTGGACATGATCACTTCTTTTTCAACCCCATATTTCAGCATAACGGATTTTGTCAGATCATAAAACCAGGGTGGAGCCGTTGGCGATACATACACTTTGTTGATAAGAACATCAAGATCAACGTTTATGTTTATTCCAAGATTTGGATTGGGTGTAAAAAAATCATCACCCGTTTCTGGGTGTTGAGGATTAAGATATGTTAAAGCACGAATTTCCCTCTCGTGTTCAAAACTTTTTCTCTTATGAACAAAGGGATACAAGATATTTTTTTCTGATATTACATCCCGATCATAATCAATATATTCGACTTTTCCGATATTGACGTCAATTTCAGATCGAGCCATTGATTGTTTCAGATCGCCGAGTGTTGACTGAATAGCCAGTCCCTCATCACTTTTCAGAAAGAGTTTCCACATTGCTGCTGATTCAAATTCATTCATATGCCACGAATTGATAAAAACATGGAATCGTGCATACTTATGGAGATCAGATAATGCAGACTTCGTAACGTGGGGGATTTTTGTATCGGGCTGATCCCTTGCATCTAGCGTTGCACGTGAGAGAGAGCCTTCCAATGGATCATCCAACTGATCTGCTCTGCAAAGAAAAAGTGCCTCTTTATCCAATAATGATACAAATTTTGTAAAATCGAGATAACGCCAGATCTTAAGCGAATCGTTTTTTATCCGTTTAAGATCCCGATTATCTTTGTACATTGATGGGAATTATGATTTTAAGTTAAATAGAGTTTGTTTTTTTAGATGTTGATTAATTTGTAATACTCTTATTGAGTTCTACAAATCCGTCCCGTATTACCTTCGCTATCATCTTTCTTCGTTGTTCGAGATTCCAATCGTTTTAAGATAATTTTTCGGGAAGAGATGATGTCGTTCCGCGGATTCCACCACAAAGGAACATTTTTGTTCCTAAAAAATAATCCCGCCGCGTGCCCGGATGCCCCAACAGACAATAAGAATTCCCCGGTTTTCCCAAAAAATAATTTCATAATCAAAGCACATCACCCCATAACGCCTACAATAGTATGTCAAAGGGGCCCCCGAGACAGAACAGAAAGCCGAACAAAGAAGGGAGCGGGAATCCTAAACCCGGCTCCCGCCGGAAAAACCGGCACGGTCCGCCTGCCAGGAGTACAAGGCCGGGAACGTGCCCGCCAGAATGCCCGGTTTACCGCCCGTGGTCCGGAGGATCATGGCACCCGGGGAAAAACGGCGGCACACCAGAATCCCCGACAGTACCGGGGCGGACTGAAAAGAGCCCGGCAATTCCGAACACCATCACAAAATAAGGAGTGATACACTATGGGAGACTTCGTCCAGAACTCCGCAGTAAAAACATCCATCCGAACCCTCGCAAGCCCCATCGAAGACGTAGCAACGTTCGTCTCGATCGTCAACGCCGTTGTCACGAACAACCCGTTCGGCTGCGTCGAATACCTCACCGCCGGCGTGACCCACGCCCCGGTCGAGAAGACCAAAGAGACGTACGTGGTAAAGATCAACTTCCAGGACAACGATGCAAAAGTCGTTGGCACAAACTCGGAAAAATTCAACAGCGTTGCCGGTTTCAACGCCGGCGCATCAGCGCTCCTCGCCGACACCGCGCTTGCCACGGCCCACGGCGGCATTCCCGCCCGGGACTCCGACACCGAAACCTACTCGGCGACCCTGAAATGCCACGACCCGAGCGGCGAGATCTACCAGCTCACGTTCTCCCGGGACAAGGTCAGCCTCACCTCGTACGAGGACGACGCGATCCGCACCAAGGTCGAGACCTGGGCCGACACCGTGCCGGAACTTGCATGAGGTGACCCGCCATGGAGACTGAAACCGCGATTGTCATCGCCTTTTTGGGCGCCGGCCTGCTCGCCTACGTCATCATACCGGGCCTCCTCGTCATCTGGGACCGGGTCCTCGACCACATGGAGTCCGGGTACTGACGGCAGAAGCAGTACGGTACACGGGAGGGGAGTCTTCCCCTCATTTTTTTATTTTTTTCGCTGGTATCAAAATCCCCGGTCAACAAACGCAATTCGTTTTATCCGGATATTCCTTTCCGGCTTTTGGCTGGTAGAAACATTTGTCGATCACAAGGCTGAGGGTCCTGTCCTGCGGAAAGTACCTGCTCCCGTAATCCGTTCCCGGCTTGGGAAGCGAGACCCGGGCAGCATCAAACGGCAGCTGGTTTCCCGGAGTATCAAGACGTTTAACTGCGGGGATCGTAAGGTTCTCCCGATCCATGACGGTAAGGAACCGTGTCCTGACCGCTGTAAGAAATTCCAGATAGTTTACACCCGAAAGCCCGAGAAACCGGAGCATCTTTGTTCTGGAGGCAGTATCGTACAGGACTCCCGTGTCCGGGAAGAGGACGCAGAACTGTTTTGCGGAATAGATGCTTGATTTCTGCACGGGAAACACCATCATCTCCCGGAATTTTTTCGGGACCCAGTCATCGCAGAAAAGTGTCCTGTCGTACTCCCCGGTCGCCCCCGAAATGTCCGGCCACGATCTTTGCAGTCCTTCAAGTACATGAAAGGCGCCGCGTGCCCGCGAAGAGAGGAGTACCTGCCGGTCTCCCGAAAGCGCCCGGATAATCGGGCCGTGATGCATCCTGTCGACAAACATCCTGAGCATCCCGTCGCGGAACACTTCAAATGCAACGCCCTTTTTGAGTTTCCAGTGGTGGGTGCAGCCATATTTCCTGCAGGTGCAGCTGCTGCCGCAGGTACAGGGAACACGTTCCCAGAGTTCCATCTGGGTCGCCTGTTCCTGGATCGGGTAAACGTTCCGGTTTTGTGCAGCCTGGCTGTTGGAATAATCGATCCGGTCCTTCATCCACTGCAGGGTCAGTGGGTCATTCCGGTTGCGGAGATTTCGTGTCGTGTCTGCCATGTTGGATCATTTTGTTGACTCCTGCAATGAGACTGATGGGGGAGGCCGGGATAAAAAAAATCCCGGGCAGGTTTCCGCCGGCCCGGGCCGCGTTTTTCCCGTGTTTGGGCATATTGGGGATCCTTTTGGGAGGTGTGGAAACTATTGCCCGGGTTTTCTCCGTCAACGCCTACGGCTTTTCTTCCCCGTCCGTCCCGGAGTACGTGGACTTTAACAGGAGACGGACGCCTTCCTTCCAGAGTATTTTGATCTCATCCTGGTACATCCAGACCATATCGTAGTTCTGGAGCCCGGAGTAAAGGGCGGCGAGCAGCTGGGCGAGGTGGCGGGAGTCGGCCTGGGTCTGGATGACCCTGCGTTTCTTTCCCCGGGCGATCTCTTCCTCGAACGTTGCGACAAGGCCGTCGTAATACTCCCGGGTCGCGTGCCGGATATCGGTGTTCCGGTTTGCAAGCGCAAACATCTCGTAGAAGACCGCCCGCTTTTTTTTGTCGGCGATGGCAAACCGGTCGAAGATCTGCACGAGGGTCTCCTCCGTGGGCCGGTCGTAGAACGCTTCGAAGTTCACCTGCCGGATCTCGGCCTGGATGGAGTTTAAGACCGCCCCCATGAGCGCCTCTTTTGTCGGGAAATACCAGTAGACCGCACCTTTTGTGACGCCGAGTTTCTTTGCGACATCGTTGAAGGTCGTCCGCTCGCAGCCGCGCTCGGCCATCACGTCAATAGCAGCCGCGACGATCCGGCGCTTTGCATCCTCCTTGTACTCCGGGACGACCTTTGGCATAGTTCCTTGTAATGACGTTTCCTCCTTATTGCTAAAAACCATAGCATCCGGATAAAAAACAAACCGTTTGGTATTTATACATTCAATATGGTATGTTATTTTACGAAAAGGTATGTTAAAATGGAGTAGGTACCATGGCAGGTTTTGCAGGGAAATCCGGGGATTATGAGGACAGGGCCGGGAAAAAAAGGATCCGGAGTATTATCACGGGGATTTTGAATGTCGCAGTAATGGGGGTACTTCTGTTCGTTCCTGCCGGCACGACAGACTGGCCTGCGGCATGGGTGCTGCTCGTATTTTCTCTTATCAGTTTTTTTATCAACAGTCTTGTGGTCAGCCCGGAGCTCCTTGACGAACGCAGCCGCAGGCATGACAATGCAAAGCCCTGGGACCGGTATCTGGTTGCAGCCATCGTCATATCCGGGTGGGCTTCGATGGTTGTTGCCGGGCTGGACTTTCGGTACGGATGGACAGGAATATCCCCCATAACCCTGCAGGCAGCGGCATTTGCCCTGGTGGTGTTCTCGGGGGGCATCCTTATATGGGCAATGGCATCGAACCCGTTCTTCTCGGCGGTTGTACGGGTCCAGGACGAACGCGGCCAGACCGTAATAACGGGCGGACCGTACCGGTACGTGCGGCACCCGGGCTATGCCGGCTGGATCCTGTACATGCTTTTCCTGCCGCTGATGCTAGGGTCTTTTATTGCTGTTGTCCCCGGGGTAATCGCGGCCGTACTGGATATCGTGCGGACATACCTTGAAGACCGGATCCTGCTCTCAGAACTGGCAGGATACCGGGAATATGCCGGGCGCGTCCGGTACCGGTTGGTTCCCGGGGTCTGGTGAGTATGATCGAAGATTTTGCGGGCATAAAGAAACGGGCGGGTGAAAAACGCCCTTCTTTTCCCATTCTCTTTAAACAATGCCGGCTGTCCGCTGTTCCCTGACAGGTTGTCCGGGAATGACGGGAGACTGAAATAAACGTCACGGTCGATGCCTCCCGGTTCAGGGCAGGAATCCCGCATACGAAGGTCTTTTGCGGCCGTCCTGGCCTGCTACTGCTTTGCAATCGATAAAAACCTGCTAAAAATGTGAGATGATAACCATGAAACCCATCGAATTAAACGATACGCAATTTGCGTTCCTTGTAAAAGCGGCAAAAGACCTCGGCGCGGCCGATGCAAAGGTCATCCGCACCGCAGACATTGTTGTCGAAGACCGCGTGGTAATGAAGTGCCGGGCGGGCTGCATCGGGTACGGGAAAAAACTTACCTGCCCGCCGCATGTACCGACACCGGCCGAGTTCCGGAAGGTCCTTTCCGAGTACCGCTATGCCCTGCTCGTGAAGTATATCTCGCAGGCCGTGGCCGACCCCGACCTGATCCG
>Ga0183101_1000045_pt17 | contig 12553 bp, 11 predicted proteins | sample Biomet3_FD_127790 | JGI IMG/M metagenome (GOLD analysis project Ga0183101, IMG submission 127790) | Microbial communities from bioreactor (seeded with sewage sludge) at LBNL, California, USA - Biofuel metagenome 3 | ecosystem: Engineered > Bioreactor > Anaerobic > Unclassified ... | reverse complement strand
AGAAAATTTGAGAATGAATGGGTTGAACCATCTAACATCATTATTTATAATGAACCAAAACAAAATGGAATAGAAGTGGCCAAGCAGATATATAAAAAATACGTCAAAGAATTAGTGCGATAATATTCAAGTTCCGCAAGTAAAGCAAATCTATAAATAGGTAAAGACAAGCATTATATATATGGGCATCATATATATAATGCTTTAAATTTCTTTGAGATAACCAAGTTCCTTGCCTATTCTCTCAAACGTCATCGTTGTCACGTTTAAAACTCACACAGAGCATTGATCAGCTCGTCAAGGCTTTTAAAGATCTGGGAGAGGCCGTGAATATTTCCACATCAATGAATTCCAAGGATGGGGTGCACTATCCGGTGGGACACCGTTATGACGCCAAAGGGTATTTGACAAAAGAATTGAACAAAGAAATTAGCAATATTACTTACAAGTCATTAAATTTGCCGATGAAATTGATGATCGGCTTTTTTTGAGTTCAGCGACCAACATAGATGTGTACGCTTCTGACGGAACAAAGTTGAAAACGGTGGCGCAATGGAATGGAGACTATAAACAAACGGATTATGGTAGAAATAGGATAGACGAAAAGGACAAAAGCAGAAGCTCGAGCTATAGCTGCAACTTTTGGGTTGTTGCTGCTATTTCTGGTATTGAATGGGAAGTAGCATTGGGCATAAGTGTTGCAGATTATATTTGGATAGATAATTTTCACAATTGGATTGACGAGAAAACAGAAGGAAATTAACATGTGGATTTATAATTTTTTATTTTACAAAACTTTTTTATTAATGCAAAAGTCAAGGAATTTTGATGATACACCTGTCTTTGGGGGAATACTATTTATTATACTGTGTGTAATGTTGAATATTTTTACAATAATTGAATTCCTTGATGGTATTGGATTTCTTAAAAGTATTGGATTGAAAACAGGTATAACAATTTCTAAACCGTATCAATTTCCTTTTGCTTTAGCATTGATAATTTCATTATTGTTTTATTACCAATATAAGGGAAGATATAAAAAAATAATTGAACATTATGAAGGAAAAAGAGGTTTTATAATGCAATTGCATCCAATTATAGTGATGCTTATTTACCTTGTATCGAGCTTTTTAATACTGGCTATAGCAGGGGCATTCAAAAATCATCAATGGTTTTTTGCTCCTTGAAGATTGTGTGCTGCTCATATACTTTTGTAAAAAAAAATGGCACCGAATAAATATATAAGACCATAGAAAAATGATGAAAAAATACGTTTTATTAATAAGCATGATCCTTTGTATTGTTGGCTGTGAAAAAATGACAAGGGAAAGGAAAGTCGATAAAAATCACTTAACGGGTATGGATTATCGTCTTTTTCAAGATACGCCTGCATGGGAATTGGCCAAAGCGGTACAAGATGAAGATGCAGAAAAGATAAAACAGATAGCTGAGAAGAATCCTAAGTTAATCAATTATCAGGAACCAATATATGGTGGTACACTTTTAATGCTTACCATCATGAACCAACAAATGAAATCTTTCAAATTATTATTGGAACATAAAGCAAACATTAATATTCATAATACTTTTTCGGGGACTTCTGCAATAATAGAGGCATGTAATTCAAGAGATTGCAATATTGAATATGTGAAAATTCTTATTCAAAAAGGAGCGAATGTAAATGATATTCAAACAGGTAAAAGAAGAAAAGGTTATGGCGTAAGATATACACCATTGATGGCAGCAAGTGGAATAGGGGGAGGAGAATTAGATATCGTTAAATTGCTAGTGTCTAATAAGGCAGATATTAATTATATGAATGAGTTTGATCAAACGGCCTTTTCCGAATCGGTAATGACAGAATCTTATAATGTATCCATATTTTTACTACAACACGGAGCGGATTACAAACGCCCTGTTTTTTACAGACCGGATTATTCTATCCCTTCGGAGAACCGAGATCCGAAAGATAAAGGGAAACCAATGTATATAGTAGATGTATTGCGCGAAGACTTTTTTGAGTTAGGTACAGATAAATATGAATACAAAATGGAGATAGTAGATTTCTTGAAAAGTAAAGGTGTCGATTATAGAGCCGCCCCAATTCCTGACTATATAAAGAAAAAAGCTCAAGAATATTATCCAACCACTTGGCAGGAATATCTAAAGAAATACTAAGATTTGCTTTAAAACCTAGATAAGTCAGCGACATTAATTACAATAGAGGTTGTGTACTGCATAAAACGACAATCCATGATTAAAAAATTGCTGTGAAACAACGCTTTGCATGCAACTCAAGATTATGTCAATGGAGTTGCACTTTATGATGTCCCATCCAACTACCCACACTATGTATAGATCTGATAAACAAGCGACGAATGTGACAGAAAGAGGTGGTATCAATAAATAGGCAAGTATACAGACTTCTTATACCTACGTGGGATTTACTCAAACCGCAGAAACCCTACTCATTTCGATAAGTCAGTACCATCGTTCTATTTTCCAAGTACAAGAATAAACATTACAAATAACAACCAATTATCTTTCCGACCAATAATTTTCGTCTTTTTCTAAAATCAAGGAAAACTAGGGCAAATAAGGTATTCTTATTAATAATAAATAGAAATAAAAAAGCCTCTAATAATTACATAATATTATTGTAAGCCTATCTTTTGCGACATTATGAAATAATGGTCAACACAACAAAAATATGCGCTTACCCCCTTTCTCCCAAAAGTGACTAAATTATTGGTCAACTCAAAAATCGCAGCTACAATATACTATAGATTCGAAAATCGACAAAACCTTGTTGCATGTGTCGCATAGGATTCCCTCCTCTTATATTTTTTTTATTTTGTGTTTTTATGTAATCATATTTCGTATAATTACGGTATCATAATGATAAACGCAATATACTCGAATAAAAAAAATATATAGTTTATAGGGTTTCTATGCGACACATGCAACATTTTTAGTAATATATCGCAACACAAAACGATTTCGTATTACGCCCACGCAGCTCTTTATTGATTAAATTCACGTATGTACCTTTTTTTGTTGTCGTATGTACGTGGCACGAAAAACATAAGGACGTCACCGGAAAAACTAACATACGACACTAGCGTCCTTACCGTTTGTTTGAATTATCACATCGTTCTGATATTTGTCTTTCCTTTCTGGTTTTGCCTTGCAAAAATCAAACGTATGTCGCAGCCATAACTAACGGATGTTGTTGAAGAAACTAACGTTAGTTGTCATGATGACTTCCGTTAGTTACCGCAGTAACTTCTGTTAGTTATAGCTGCGACATACGTTAGTTTTTTGGGAATTAGTCCAGTACAAAGTGGGCTCTAATCGTACTTACACTCAAGTATAGGGGCTCCTATGGCAAGGTCACTTCCTTTTAGAAAAATAAAAGCAATTACAAATTATATAATTTATAATTGCTTTATATTTTGTGAAAGTAGCGGGGCTGAGACTTGAACTCAGGACCTCATGATTATGAATCATGCGCTCTAACCAGCTGAGCTATCCCGCCATTGTTGTTTTGCGGGTGCAAAGATAGTCCTTTTTCTGAAATTGCCAAAACAATTTGCCGTTTTTCTGAAAAAAAATGCTGCGGATACTGATATCATTAAAATATATGGTTTTTGTTTCCATATCTAGAAAAAAGTACATATCTTGGCGCATGAAATAAGGGGATACTATGGATCAAATTAAAATACATTTGGAATTCTTGCTTAAGGAAACTGCGAAACACGTGTTGTGGAATACTATTAGCAGTCCTGCCGGTATGGAAAATTGGTTTGCCGATAGAATATCGGTTAAGGATAAAGTCTTTACTTTTTGCTGGTCTGCTGATGAAGTGCGATCAGCGGAAGTCGTTGCTATCAGGACTTTTTCGTTTATTCGCTTTCATTGGCTGGATGATGAGAGCCCACGTAGCTACTTTGAGATTAAAATGTGTCAGGATGAATTGACAAAAGCTTTTGTCTTGGAAATTAATGATTTCACCAACGAGGAAGAAGGTGAGGATTTGAAGGAATTGTGGACTTCTCAAATAGCTAAAATGCGAAGAGTTTTAGGTTTTTAATGAACTTTCATTCGAATATTTTTTGCTCTCTGTTTTTTGTCTTACCTTTGCATCATAAAAAATGTGATGGCTGAATAAGAATGTTTCGAATTAAGAAATTAAATATATTTATTACAAAAAGCTTTTTTATGCTTTTTGTGGGTACTTTCCTGATTTGTCTTTTCATTTTCTTGATGCAGTTTCTATGGCGTTGGGTGGATGATTTGGTGGGCAAAGGATTGGGTATGGATGTGCTCGCTAAATTCTTTTGGTATTCTACTTTGACGTTGGTGCCTCTTTCTATGCCTCTAGCTGTTTTGTTGGCTTCGCTTATCACGTTTGGTAATTTTGGAGAACGTTTTGAATTGTTGGCGATGAAAGCCTCCGGTATTTCGCTTGTCAAGGTGATGCGCCCTCTCATGGTTATTGTCGGCTTATTGAGCATTACGTCTTTTTATTTTCAAAATGTCATTAGTCCCAATGCCCAAAAAGAGTTAGGAACTTTTGCTCTTTCATTGAAACAAAAATCTCCTGAATTGGATATACCGGAAGGAGCTTTTTATAATGACATACCGGGCTATAATTTGAGAATCCAAAAGAAGAATAAAGTGACGGGTGTACTTCATGGCGTTTTGATCTATGATTATTCACAGGGATTTGAGAATACTCGTATCATTAATTGTGATTCAGGGCGGCTTGATATGACCGCAGATCGGCAGCATTTGTTATTGCAACTATATAAGGGCGAATTGTTTGAGAATCTCACTCAACAGACAATGTATGCTACTAACGTGCCCTATCGCCGTGAGACGTTTGATCACAAGACAGCCATTATTGAATTCAATTCGGGCTTTAATATGGCAGATGCCAATGTCATGAGCAATCAGGCTGGCGCTAAGAATATATCGGCTTTAAGTCACTCTATAGATTCGATGACGGTAGTGGGTGACAGTATAGGAAGAAGTTATTATAAAGCTGCTGCTGAGAATTATTATCGAAGTACCCCTATGGTGCGTCCTGCACTTCCTAATGCAACTGCTGCCATCGTTGTGAAAAAGGAAAAGTACAATCCTGCAAAATACGATATAGATAAATTGTACGATAAATCTACGACCGAAGAGAAGCAATGCACGCTACAACGGGCTGAAAATACCGCGCAGAATCTTGGTACGGATTGGGAATTTAAAAGTTCTACAGTAGAACAACTTGATTATCAAATTCGTCGTCATAAGATAGAAATGCAGCGCAAGATAACGATTGCTTTGTCATGTATGCTTTTCTTCTTTATTGGCGCACCTTTGGGAGGTATCATTCGAAAAGGTGGACTAGGTATGCCTGTTGTTATCTCGGTGCTGGTGTTCATCGTTTATTATATTATAGACAACTCCGGTTACAAAATGGCACGTGATGGGAAATGGGCTTTGTGGATGGGCATTTGGTTGAGTACGGCAGTACTGGCTCCTTTGGGCGCTTTCCTTACTTATAAATCAAATAATGATTCGGTCGTATTGAATATTGATACTTATATTGCCTGGCTTCGTAGGGTGAGTGGTATACGGAGTATCAGACATACCTTTATGAAAGAAGTTATTATTCAGGATGTGGACTATGATACAATGCCTGCTAGACTTAATGGGCTCTCTTTGCAATGTATTTCGTATCTTAAAACTCATCATTTGCGCACGATTCCAAATTATTTTAAATTATGGATGACTGATAACGTAGATAATGATATAGATCGTATCAATAATAAAATGGAAGAACTTATGGATGAAATGTCCAATTCGCGCTCTATTCATCTCATTAACGCTTTAAATAATTATCCAATCATTCCTACGAGGGCGCATACTCGACCTTTCCATGTACATTGGCTGAATATCGCTGCCGGTATCATTATTCCGATCGGAATATTTTTCTGGCTTCGTATTTGGGCATTCCGTATAAGATTGGGTAAAGATTTAAAACGTATACTGGAAAACGATAAGAAGTTAAAAACAATTATATTACAAATTCAAAATAAAAGGAAGTAATTATGAATGATATTCAGTTTGATACTATCGAAGAGGCTATTGTAGACTTTAAGGAAGGTAAATTCCTGATTGTTGTCGATGATGCGGATCGTGAGAATGAAGGAGATCTCATTATCCCTGCCGAGAAGATTACTCCCGATAAAGTAAACTTCATGCTTAAGCATGCTCGTGGTGTGCTTTGTGCTCCTCTTACCTTGTCTCGTTGTAAAGAACTTGATTTGCCTCATCAGGTGTCTGAAAATACCTCTGTGTTGGGCACACCTTTTACTGTTACTGTAGACAAACTTGAAGGCTGTACTACAGGTGTTTCTGCTGCGGACCGTGCAGCTACTATTTTAGCTCTTGCTGATCCTAAGTCTACTCCTGCAACATTTGGTAGACCCGGCCACGTGAATCCTTTATATGCTCAAGACAAAGGAGTTTTACGTCGTGTTGGACACACTGAAGCTACCATAGATATGTGTAAACTTGCCGGGCTTTATCCCGCCGGGGCTTTGATGGAAATAATGAATGAAGATGGTACTATGGCGCGATTGCCTGAACTTCGGTTGATGGCGGATAAATATAATTTGAAATTGATTTCTATTCACGACCTTATAGCGTATCGATTGAAAGAAGAATCTATTGTAGAACGTGGAGTAGAGGTCGATTTGCCTACTGATTACGGACATTTCCGTCTTATTCCGTTTCTTCAAAAATCGAATGGACTGGAGCATGTAGCTTTGTTCAAAGGTACGTGGGACGAAGATGAACCTATTTTGGTGCGTGTGCATTCGTCGTGCGTTACAGGTGATATCTTTGGATCGAAACGTTGTGATTGCGGTGAACAATTGCATAAAGCCATGGAAATGATTGATAAGGCAGGAAAAGGCGTTATTGTTTATATGAATCAAGAGGGACGGGGTATAGGACTTATGAATAAAATAGCTGCTTATAAACTTCAGGAAGAAGGTTATGATACTGTTGATGCCAATATTCATTTGGGCTTTGATCCTGATGAAAGAGATTATGGAGTAGGAGCGCAGATCTTACGCGAAATCGGAGTGCACAAGATGAAACTAATGACAAACAATCCGGTGAAACGTGTCGGACTTGAGGCGTATGGGCTGAAAATAATGGAAAACGTCTCTATCGAAACGACGCCAAATGAATATAATGAACGTTATCTACGCACTAAGAAAGTACGCATGGGGCATACATTGCATTTTACGAAATAATTTAATAAACCATAGTTATTATGACGAACCAATTATCAGACAGATTGAACAAACTCTCGCCTTCGCAGACTTTGGCGATGTCGCAAAAGAGTAGTGAACTTAAAGCTCAAGGGGTAGACGTTATTAATCTCAGTGTGGGTGAACCCGATTTCAATACTCCGCAGTATATTAAAGATGCTGCGAAGAAAGCTATTGATGATAATTTTTCTCATTATTCTCCTGTTCCCGGTTATCCGGCATTGCGTAAAGCAATTGCTGCCAAACTCAAAAATGAGAACGAACTGGAGTATGAACCGAGCCAGATACTAGTATCGAACGGCGCCAAACAATGTGTTTGTAATGCTTTGATGGCTATTGTCAATGAGGGTGAAGAAGTTATTATTCCAGCTCCATATTGGGTTAGTTACCCCGAGATGGTGAAACTTGCTGATGGTGTTCCTGTTGTTGTTTCGGCAGGTATCGAACAAGATTTTAAGATTAATCCGGCACAACTCGAGTCTGTTATTACTCCTAAAACTCGGGCTCTTATCCTTTGTTCTCCGTCCAATCCTACCGGTTCTGTCTATAGCAAGGATGAACTTGCTGCATTGGTCGCTGTTTTGATTAAGTATCCCCATATTTTTGTTATCGCTGATGAGATATATGAACATATCAATTATATAGGAACTCATGTCAGCATTGCACAATTCCCCGAAATGAAAGATCGTACGATAATTATTAATGGCGTATCGAAAGCTTATGCCATGACAGGTTGGCGTATCGGTTTTATTGCTGCTCCGGAATGGATTGTGAAGGGATGCAATAAGCTACAAGGACAGTATACATCGGGGCCATGCTCTGTTTCGCAGAAAGCTGCCGAAGCTGCATATACCGGTTCTCAAGAACCCGTTCATGAAATGTGTGCTGCTTTTCGTCGTCGTCGTGATCTTATTGTGAAGCTTGCAAAAGAAATTCCCGGTTTTGAAGTGACCGTTCCTGATGGCGCTTTCTATATTTTCCCAAAGTGCAGTTCTTATTACGGTAAATCGTATGCTGGTCGTCAGATTAACGATTCAAATGACTTGGCTATGTATTTGCTCGAAGTAGGGCACGTAGCTTGTGTTGGGGGAAGTGGATTTGGTGCTCCGGAATGTATTCGAATGAGTTATGCTACGAGCGAAGAGAATATCACCGAGGCTTTCCGTCGTATCAAAAACGTTTTGGGACAATTGAAATAAATATGCCAAAGTTAAGCGGGCTTTAAATATGATTTGAGACCTTGCTTAACTTCGCCAATCTTATGATAATAATAAAAGGCTACTCGCTCAGCGAGTAGCCTTTGTCTTTTTAAGACCTTGTGTGATTATTCACCTGGATGGATAGCATCGCTAGGGCAAACACTTGCGCAAGTACCGCATTCGGTGCACTTATCCGGATCAATAGAATATTTATCTCCTTCCGAGATAGCTCCAACCGGACATTCGTCGATGCAAGTACCACAAGCTACACAGTCGTCGTTAATTACGTAAGCCATTTTGTTTTCTTTTTAAATTATTATTATTATAACGTTGCAAATGTAATCTTTTTCTTTGTTATTGCGAAATTTTCTTTTCATAATTTGAATTAATTTATAGGACATCTTATCTTGTTATTGAGGTACAATATCGTTCTTTTTTGCTAATTTTGTATCCAAATAATGATATAGTAATAAATTTATGCCACTTAAATTACCGGATAGGCTACCAGCTGTCGAGATTCTAAAGAAAGAAAATATTTTTGTAATGGACGATTCGCAAGCTTCAAAGCAAGACATTCGTCCACTTCGTATTGCTGTCTTGAATTTGATGCCACTTAAAATAACTACAGAAACCGATTTGGTGCGGTTATTGTCAAATACTCCTTTGCAAGTCGAGATCTCTTTTATGAAAATAAAGAGTCATACATCGAAGAATACTCCCGTTGAACACATGAAGGCTTTTTATCGTAATTTTGAGGCGATGCGTGGCGAGAAGTTCGATGGTCTTATCGTTACCGGCGCTCCTGTAGAAAAGATACCCTTTGAGGAAGTAACGTATTGGAATGAATTGACTAGCATATTTGATTGGGCACGTACTCATGTCACTTCGACACTCTATATCTGTTGGGCTGCATTTGCTGCTTTATATCGTTTTTATGGCATACCCAAGTTCGACTTACCTGAAAAGCGTTTTGGTATTTTCCGTCATCGTCCTTTGTGTCCTCTGCATCCTATCTTTAGGGGGTTTGATGATGAATTTTATGTACCTCATAGCCGACATACGGAAGTGCGTAAGTCGGACATCATCGCCACGCCCGAACTCACGTTGCTGTCAGAATCAGATGAGGCCGGCGTTTATCTTGTAGAGTCGCGTGGTGGTCGTGAGTTTTATGTGACAGGGCATTCAGAATATTCACCACAAACACTTGATGTGGAATATAAACGTGATTTGGCAAAGGGTCTATCTATAGAAATCCCCAAAAACTATTATATAGATGATAATCCCAATAATCCACCCTTTGTGCGTTGGCGTGCTCATGCTTATTTGTTTTATTCAAATTGGTTGAACTACTTTGTATATCAGACTACACCATATAACCTAGATGAAATTCAATGATTGAACATCGACGAATAGAATTATTAGCTCCCGCCCGAGATGCCGAATGCGGTATTGAGGCTGTGAAACATGGAGCAGATGCTGTGTATATCGGTGCGCCTAAATTTGGTGCCCGAGCGGCAGCAGGCAATTCGATCGAAGATATTGCGCGTTTGACTCGCTTTGCTCATATATATGGTGTTCGTATATATGTTACATTGAACGTAATACTTCGTGATGAAGAACTTGAGGAGGTACGTAGGCTGGTTGAGCAGTTATATAGTATCGGTGTTGATGCACTTATCATTCAAGATATGGCTTTGCTCGAAATGGATTTGCCTCCTATACCTCTTCATGCAAGTACTCAGATGGATAATCGGACTATCGAGAAAGTCTCTTTTTTGTCAGATGTAGGGTTTGAACAAGTGGTATTGGCTCGCGAACTTTCGCTCGTTGACATCAAACAGATACACGAAGCTTGTCCTCAAGTATTGCTTGAGGCATTTGTTCATGGGGCTCTTTGTGTCAGTTATAGTGGACAGTGCTATGCCAGTGAAGCCTGTTTCGGCCGTAGCGCCAATAGAGGAGAATGTGCTCAATTTTGTCGCTTGGCTTTCGATATGGTTGATGCCGATGGTAAGGTTATAAAACGAGGTAAGCATCTGTTGTCTCTTAAAGATATGAATCGAAGCGAACGGCTGGAGGCTATGCTCGATGCAGGAATCTCTTCTTTAAAGATCGAAGGGCGTCTCAAGGATGTGTCTTATGTAAAAAATGTTACTGCATTTTATCGCCAGCAACTTGATTCTATCTTTCTTCGACGTTCTGAATACTCTCGGGCGTCGTCAGGAAGTTCGACCTGTTCTTTCCATCCGCAACTTGAAAAAAGTTTTAATAGAGGATTCACGTCTTATTTTTTAGATAAGAGAGAAGATAATATCTTTTCTCCCGATACTCCTAAATCAATAGGAGAGCCGATGGGAGTTGTCAAAAATTCGACAGATAGTTATATTACCGTAGCCGGTTTGAAACCATTCCACAATGGAGATGGCTTGTGCTATATTGACGAACAGCATCATTTGCAAGGCTTCCGAGTAAATAGAGTAGATACCAATCGCCTCTATATCCAAGGTGACCGCTTACCTTTCATCAAACCTCATACACCTCTCTATCGAAATTACGATCATGAGTTTGAACATCTGCTCACTTCCGAGTCGGCGGTGCGTAAACTGGATGTAGATATTTGTTTTTATGAAACGACTCATGGCTTTGCCGTTACGATGACAGATGAAGATGGCAATCATGCAACGCTACCTTTGGATATAGATTTCGAGGAGGCACGTCGCCCCCAAGATGAACGAATAGAAAATGAACTCCGTAAGCTGGGAAATACTCCCTTTATTGTTCGCTCTGTTGAGGTGAAAATGTCTCGCCAATGGTTCGTTCCTGTGTCAAGTATTTCTGACTTGCGCCGTCGTTTAGTTGATGAACTCCTCCGTGTGCGGCTTATCTGTTATCGTCCGAAATTAATGTTGCACAAATATATTGAACGCTCTTATCCATTGTCGGAGCTTACATATCTGGGCAATGTGATGAATCACGAAGCTGAAAACTTTTACCACAAGCATGGTGTGACACAGATTCAGGCTGCTGTAGAGAAACAAAAGCCCGCTTATCCGCTTCCCATCATGTTTTGTCGTCATTGTTTACGTTACAGTATGGGATGGTGTCCTCGTGTTGCAAAAGAAAAATCTCCTTATAGAGAACCTTATTATTTATTGTTGCCCGATGGCAAACGTTTTCAGCTTGAATTTGATTGCCGGCAATGTATAATGAAAGTGATTGCTTTGTAGGAAAGTACGATGTCGGCATTTTATCTTTTTCAGTGTCTTTACTCTTCTACATATCCTACAGGGTGATATATCATGGGAATGTAATCAGTCGATACTCTTAACAATTTTTGTATTGCAACCTCGTCCATTTTGGGTGCGCAAGGTACAGTGCCCAGACCGTCGGCTGCACAATAAAGGCAAATGTTCTGAGATACATAACCGGCATCCATCGCTCCGTAAAAGCTTGGATTATGTCCATGAAAGTTTGCCCCATTGCTCACCAATAGTATTACTATAGGTGCGTTAAGTGCGAATTTATTTCTGCCGACAACAAGATTAATAAAACTTTCATTATTAACTTTCTCTAATTTGTTTTCTGAAGCAATATAATGGTAAGTTCCATCTGATTTACCTACATAGAGTTCTATGTCTTGTGCATTTATAGCCGATGGTGCGGTTCTACGTCCATCTTTGCGATTCACGCCGTTGGCAGCCCAGAGCAGATTCGAAAGAGTCTGATCGGAAATGGTTTTGCTTTTGTACGAGCGTACTGAATGCCGATTTTGTAGTGCATTCATTAAAGAGGTTGAGACCGAACCTTTTTGTGGCGCAGGCAATTGTGTTTGTTGTGCGTTGGCTGTATTGAACGAAGCCGAGAATCCTGCCATCAATAATGACAGCACTGATACATAAAATAGATTGTGTTTCATTTTACATTATTGTTTTAATTCTTATTGCAACAAATTTACGCTCAAAAAACGTAAATTAAAAGGAATAAAGAAGAAAGAAATGTAAAATCCCCACTGCTCAT
>Ga0183101_1002327_pt1 | contig 12565 bp, 13 predicted proteins | sample Biomet3_FD_127790 | JGI IMG/M metagenome (GOLD analysis project Ga0183101, IMG submission 127790) | Microbial communities from bioreactor (seeded with sewage sludge) at LBNL, California, USA - Biofuel metagenome 3 | ecosystem: Engineered > Bioreactor > Anaerobic > Unclassified ... | reverse complement strand
GTATCTGCTGATGCCTTTAAGAAAACTTGTGAATCTGTTATAACAAGTTTAGGTTTTTTCTTTAAATTTTCAAGAGTTTCTCTTAGCTCATGCTCTTTTGTTACAATTGCTATGGCATCACTTTCAATTATGTCTCTTATTGTTTGCTGCTGAGGAAGGATTAATCTTCCTTTAGGTGCTGCCTTATCAATAGGTGTAACAAGAACAACTAAATCTCCTGGGCTTATAAGGTCTCCAACTAATTTAAATTTATCTTCATTATCTGGTATTACGCTTATAATTTTTTGCTTAAGCTCATCTATTCCATTTTTATTTAATGCAGAAACTGAAACGACAGTAGTTCCAATTGTCTTTTCTAACTCAGCTAATTCCTCTGTTGCTATACTTTTCTTATCTGCCTTATTAAAAATACAAATTGTAGGTATCTTCTTTTCCTTTATTTGATCTATTATTGATCTATCATTTTCAGTAACTCCAACAGTAGCATCTACCACTACTAATGCAACATCTGTTTTTGATAAAACTTCAATAGTTTTCTTTTTTCTTGACTCACCTAATTCACTTTCATCGTCAAGTCCTGCTGTATCAATAATCATACAAGGTCCTATCGGAAGAATTTCTATAGCTTTATAAACAGGGTCTGTAGTTGTCCCCTTAACATCAGAAACAATTGAAATTTCTTGATTTGTAAGTGCATTTATAATACTTGATTTTCCAGCGTTTGTCATACCAAATAGAGCAATATGTACTCTTTCTCCAGACGGTGTTGTATTTAAACTCATATTATTTCTCCTTTGAATTAATTTTAATTACTCAAAAATATTTTTTTAAGTTGCCTATTCTATTATAATATAAAATATAAAGATATACATTGCAAAATAATTCTTTATTTATTGATGATTTATTATCAATACAAAAATATTAAGGAGTGTTCATTTTGGATTATAGATTAGAACAAGATGTATTAGGTGAAAGAAATATTGATAATTCTACATATAGTGGAATAAATACAGCAAGAGCTTTGGAGAATTTTGATTTAAACAGCAAAAGTGTGAATTTAAATTTAATACGAGAAATTGCCCTTATAAAAAAAGCTGCTGCTCTAACAAATAAAACCTTAAAATTTCTTGACCCTGAAAAAGCCGATGCAATAATAAAAGCAAGCGAAGAAGTTATATACGGAAAATTTGATTATGAATTTAAACTTAGTGCATTTCAAGGTGGAGCTGGTACATCTACTAACATGAATGTAAATGAAGTTATTGCTAACAGAGCTATTGAATTGTTAGGAGGCGTTAAAGGGGACTACAATTTAGTTCATCCTCTTAACCATGTTAATATGTCACAATCAACTAATGATGTTTACCCTTCTGCCCTTAGAATTGCGGCAATTAGATTAATAAGAAAATTAAGTGATTCTTTATCAAGTTTGCAAGAAGCTCTTCAAATTAAGGAAAATGAATTTTCAGATATAATAAAGCTTGGAAGAACTCAGTTAATGGATGCACTTCCAATGACTGCGGGGCAAAGCTTTGGAGCATATTCTAAAGCTATCGAAAGAGACAGATGGAGAATATACAAAGTAGAAGAAAGATTAAGACAGATAAACCTTGGTGGTACAGCTATAGGTACAGGTTTAAATGCTACAAATAAATATGTATTTATGATGACAGATATTATCCAAAACCTTACTGGCCTTGGAATAGCAAGATCTGATTACCCTATGGACATTACACAAAACTGTGATATATTCGTAGAAACTTCTGGACTTTTAAAATCGTGCAGCGTAAATCTTCTTAAGATTTCAAATGATTTGAGGCTCCTTAATTCTGGTCCTCGTGGTGGAATAGGAGAAGTACTTCTTCCTAAGATGCAGGCAGGCTCAACAATTATGCCAGGAAAAGTTAATCCTGTTATCCCTGAGATGGTTGCTCAAGTAAGCTTAAGAGTTATTTCTAATGACAGCGCCATAACCATGGCAAGTTCTATGGGACAATTAGAACTAAACGCTTTTACTCCACTTATAGCAGAATGTCTACTTGAATCTCTAGAACTTCTTGAAAGAAGCGTCACACTTTTTAAAGATAAATGCATAAATGATCTAAAAATGGATGAGGATAGATGCTTAGAAAACCTAGAAAATTCCTTAGTTTCTGCAACATCCTTAGTTCCTCACCTAGGTTATGATAAAGCCAGCTTAATATCAAAAAAAGCCTTAGCCACTGGAAAAACCATAAGAGAGATTCTTCTAGAAGAACAAATATTACCTGAAGATATCATTGATAAAATATTATCTCCAACTGAATTAATAAGAACCCATATCCCAGGAAAATAAAACAAATTATAGATACCCAATTTAAAAATTCAGCTTACTAAATGATTATATTTACAAAGTCGCTACGTATTTAAGTTAGTATCTTCACTGGAAATCATAAATATATTTGTAACCACAAGGGTCATAATATGGAGAAAACATTTGAAAATGAGCTGTTAAAGGTTCTTAAGCAGAGAACCCAAATCTTTGATTTGGTGAGAATCGCTTACTCAGTGAACGAACGTGAGTCGAGTTTCCGCTAACGGTTGTTCCATTTTAGCTTGTCAAACTAAGAGTTGGAGCATGCTAAAATGGATACAACCTGCGGCTTAGAATCTTCAGCGATATTTTCATAGCTTTTCGGAATCAAAATATTTATGATTTCGGTAAGTTACCACTTAAATTTAATTTTAAAGTTGGATATATAGATGTGCCCTTTAAAGTATATTTTTACTCTAAAGGGCACACTTTTATTTTAATAATAAAATCTTGGAATATTCCTTTCATTATCAAATCCAGGTATAACTGGTGGTCTAAATTCATTCATTCCAAAGCTTCTGCTTGATTCAGTTGTATTAAGTTCTGCAAGTTTTGTTACTCCAACATAAATATCTGATATCCTATACCATGTTGCATAATCAACTACTCCTGTTTGAGGTAATGTAAATATTTGTTGAAATGTTTTAACTGCTGCAGCTGTCTTTGGTCCATATTTTCCATCTTCAGCTATCTTAGGAATGAGCGGATAATTTCTTGCTATTCTGTTTAATTGACCTTGAATTACTCTTACAGCTGGTCCAGATGACCCAAGTGTTAATTCTCTTCCTGGGTATGACATTGGTATTCCTGCAACCTTCTCAGCTGTAGTTAGTTCAATATTATTGCCATAGTAACGCGTTAATATATCATATGGTCCAAGACCTTGGCGTGATAATTCCTGACTTCCCCATTGACTTAACCAGTTAGGACAAGTAACGCTCTTTCCATCGCAATATTGTGCAAAAAGTGGCTGCTTCTTTCCAATTCTTCTTATATATGTTGAGAAAATTTCATCTACAATTTCACTTATGTTATCATAAATATTTCTACCATAATTAAATGCTTGATCATAAGCTGTAGAACTTGTAATATCGAAATTTTTTCCCTTACCTCTATACCATTCAGTAAATATCCTATTTAATGTAAAAGATACAATACAGAAAACATTTGCTCTTATAGCTGACTCTGTCCAAGTTGAATATATTTCGCATGAAGCAACATTTTTAATATAATCTTTAAATGCCACCTTATAATTTGGTGCTGATGGATCATTTGGACCACCTTGATGAACAATGACAAATTCAGGCACTACAGGCTGTGGTAATACAACCCCTGAAGTTGGCGGTGGTAATGGCTTGTCTTCTGCCTCTGGTATCTTAGGAGGAAAATTTCCATTCAAAGTATTTGGCAGTATGTCTATAACTTCTTGTCTCATAGAGCCTCTGCCTAAATTAGGTTGCAAATTACATATCTGATATGCAATTTCTGTAGGAAACACTTGGCACCCTCTTATAGCTATAGGATTGAAACCTTCTCTCTCAACAGTTATATCATATAAACTATAAGGTATTTGATTACTATTGGGATTTAAGGAATATTCCAATGGTGGTGCTGGTAGTTCTATAATATCAGTTAATCCAACTACATCAGTAATTAACTCAATGGTTCTATCATTACCTAAAGTAGATTGTCCTCTTACTGTTATTCTAGCTCTATCTACTGGAATATAATCGTTTCCTCTGAAACATTGTATCTTCAATCCACCTATTCTTGGTGTAGCACCTCCATTACTTGGTGTAGTTCCAGTATTTGCAGGAGCACTTCCTGTAACATTTCCTGCACCTAATGTAGCACCTCCATTACTTGGTGTTGTAACATTCCCAGCGCTTCCTGTAGCGCCTCCTGCACTTAAAGTGGCACCTTCAGATGTATTTGGTATCATATTTTCGCCAGTACTACCTGTAACATTTCCACTACTTATATTCTCCATAACATTCCTCTTTCTATTTTTTCAAGATATTATATTTAACAAATGCAATATTTATTACTAAAAAATATAATTATGGTTAATAATTATTTACTGAAAGTGCATAATATTTATGTACTCTTAATATCTTTTTATGTGAAACCTTTAATAAGAAATTTTATATTCCAGCTTAATTTAATTGAACTTATATAGGACACGAAGGCTATGAATAAACGAACCTCTCTTCGAGACAAAATGGTAGTGCTGGTGGAAAAACCACGCAAAATACCCAATAAATCTTTGGTTCATTATTATCTTTCATATGCCTAAAACAAATTTTAGCTAGATTATACAAGGAGGTGTATTTTTTAAATGATGACACACAAATTAGATGCAAAAGACACGCTCAAGATAGAAAATGAAAAGAGAAGAAAAATATTGCCACCTGAACAGACACTTATAAATCTTGATCTGCAGACTGGAGATGTAATGGCTGATATAGGATGCGGCATTGGATATTTTACTATTCCCGCCTCTAAAATTGTAGGAAAAAACGGTAAGATATTAGCACTTGATATATCAGATGAAATGCTGCAAGATGTTGAAGAAAAAATAATTGAAAATGATATATCGAATGTTGAGGCTATTTTAACAGAAGAAAATCACTTAAAATTAGAAAGTAATTCAGTCACATTTGCTTTTGCAAGTAACATAATTCATGAAGTAGAAGAAAAAGAGAGATTTTTAAATGAAATAAAGAGAATAATATGCCCAGAAGGGAAAATTGCTATACTTGAATGGGAAAAAATTGATAGTGATTTTGGACCTCCTATTGAACGTAGGTTAGACAGGATGGATTTAATAAAACTATTAGATGAACTTAATTTTTCAACCATATCAACTATAGATATTGGTGAAGACTTTTACGGAATAATCGCCCAAAAATAAAATCAATTTCTATTGATAAACCAACTAATACCTGAACTTATGGGTATGCCTCACCGAAATGAATAGCATACTTTTGTTCCAGTTTCTAGGTAATTCTGCTGGGTGATTCCAAGGCTATGAAGTTGCCCCCAAAGTGCTAGCCTCAAAGAACAAGCTTTGAACTAGCACATTTGGAACAACTTGTAGCCAAAGAATCACAGCCATCAAAATTACCAACGAAACATTCCACAAAAGTATGTTACTCATTTCTGGTTGGAAAATACTTCATGGTTCAAGTATAGTTTATGATTGTGTTATCTATATTTTTATATATATCCAAGCTAAGAAATTGACATATAAAGCAAGCTAACTCATGTAAATCAAAGGTATAAGTAAAAGCTTGTCTATATGGATAAACAATTTAAGAACTTCATTTATACTTTACAATAAATACAATACTAGAAAGTAGAAACATTTTTATGCAGCAGGCATTTAAAAATGAGCTGTTAAAAGTGCTTTATTGTAGGTTGTTCTACTTGTGCTTGTCACACTGAAAGTGGGAGCAAGCACAAGTGGCGACAACCTGCAATTTAGCACTTTCAGCGAAATTTTCATAGTCCTGTGAAATAACAACGTTTCTACTTTCGGTGGATTATATCATAAATCTAAATTTAATGTTGTTTATCTATATCACAAAAAAGAGCCCCTCTTTAAAGAACTCTCTTTTATCTAGATTTCTATCTAGCTTAATTGAATTAAATGGCTATACTCGTCCAAAATAGAATCTAATTGTTCACTTGCAACAATTACCTCAGGATCGAACAAATCAACTTTTTCCTTTATTACATTTAGAAGGTTTTGTTCCATCTTATAAATTTCACTATCTATTTTGTTTATAGAATCCATAATTAATTCTCCTTTATTTGTTAATATCTTTAAGAATTTTTGCATAATTTTATTAGATAAACCCGTAGGATATATTACTGAAAGTGTTATATAAGAAGGGTTTGCTTGTATTTCCTACTGGCTTATTTTAATTTGTTTTGACACTAATATATTAACCGCAATTGACACTTATACTCTTTAAAAATATTAGAAAAAATAGTATTAATATAACATCTTGCCTACGTTTAACCAATTTCATACATAATATCAAATATAAAAGTAAATTTATATCTTAAAAATAAGTGCTTATGAGTAGTCATTAATAAATTAAAACAATCTATCCTAAAAACTCTATTTTTACTAATTATAACTTGAATATATATTACAATGTTTCATAGACTACTCTTGATACAACATTCAAACTTATAAAATTGCACCCCCGGCCATTATTCTTCTCTTTTACTAGCCCCTTATTAATTAAGGGGCTAGTTTTATTAAATTATATATTTTTAAATTTATAGAATTGTTGTGCCTAATTTTGAATATTTTATTCATTTGAGGGCAAGCTATTTTCATATTAATTTTTGTAAAAAGGAGAATTTTAATGAACAAAATACTATTTCAAACTCGTAGAGAAAGAATTATATCATTTATTAAACTACTAAATAAAGATCTTGATTTAAGTTTTACTGAAAAGGAGATCGAAGATGATAATTTCACAGATATGCCTAAAAAGAATAATGTTATCCCATTTAAAAAAGTTGAATAACAATGTATCTATATTTATTAAAGTAGTCCAAGATATCTAAATATAATAAGCAAAAAAGAGTGCCAATTGTTGTTTGTTATATGTTAAAAAACTTAACAACATAATACTCACTCTTTTTTTAATTTATTAAAGAAATATTTTATTACGGTAATCTTCTGAACATTTCATTTCCTTTAATCGTTCTATTACGGAGCTGTCTCCCCAAAAATGCATTGGAAACACTTTATCTGTATTAGTGTTTTTCATGAAATAATCAAATCCTAAGTAAAATTCGTCCCCTTGCCTAGGGTCTAAAACTACAAATGCAGCATCAAAATGTCTATTCTTGATCTTATTAATTTCTTCTTCAAATCTTTCTCTTGCACTTTCATTGTCCCTTTGATCCCTTCCATTCCACCACCATAGATTAAGATCTCCCGCATGATAAATTGTTTTATCTTCTGCTGTTACAATAAATGCTACGCCCTCATCTGTTGAATTTAATGTCTCTATTTTCAAATCTGATATTTCAAGAGTTTTATTAATATCTATAAATTCTATTTTTTCATAAACCTCATCAACAACACCATGAGTATTAAAAAATTTTCTACCAAATTTCTTCTTGATATCTTTTGAAAAAATGTACACAACATTTGGATATTTATTTAATAACTGAAAAATATCTATATTAAAATGATCATGGTGATTATGGCTTGAAAACACGTATATTGTCTTTTCTGGCTCAAAATCTGGAAGCTGACCTTTAAAATAATCAAATATCAAAACTACTTTATCAAGTTCAACTGAAAAACAGCTATGTTCAACATATGTAATATTCATTTGCATCATCCTTTTTTTATAAATTTCATCTCATGCTCTACATCCACAAGAGTAATCTTCACCAATTTAACTTAAATAATCAATTCTTTAAGACAAGCAAAATCACTGGCGAATATATTTTATTTTTTACTCTCTATCAAATCTTAACTTACTAATCTTAAATAAATCCTATCATAACAACTATAAATATCAAAAATAAAACTGCTAATCCAGTAACCAATACCTTTACTTTAAGCATTGAATAAAGTATTTTACAAAACTCTTCTTTTAGAAATTTAGAAAATACATTTATTTTTTCCTTGTAGCTTATATAAAGAAGTATTAGTAATATAGCGATTAAAACTGCTATTAATAGATACCATTTTGATATTTCATTATATTTATTCCAGTTTGCTCCAAGAACCCTTCCCAATGATATAAATGTAGTAGTCCATATTAATGCACCTAAATATGCACTAATCGCAAACTTCTTATATGATACCTTAGTCATACCAGAAAAGTAGCCTGTAATATGCCTTATTCCTGGAATAAAATATGCTACAATCAGCAATATACCACCATATTTTTGATACCATGTTGAAATCTTATCCATCCTATTTTTATTTAGATGAATATAAGATCCATATTTCTCAATTAATCTTATTTCTAATGCCCTGCCAATGAAATATGATATAGTAATACCTATTATAGCCCCACTTGTAGCCACTATAATGCTGAGCAGATAACCCATTTTATTCATATAAACAACATATCCACAATAAGTCATTAGTGCCTCACCAGGCAAAGGAAACGCTATTAATTCTAACACTAAACTTATAAGCACTGCTATATATCCGTAATGATTAAACAATTCTATAACATGATCCAATACTCTCACTTCCACGGCTTAATAATTTTCTGCATACTTCCTTAGCAATAAATCTTATCTTAATTCTCCATATTTTATAAAGAGTCGCAAGCATATATGATTTATTTGGAATTAATGCATTTATTATATTACTAATTATAACCTCTTTTCATTTATTTTGCATAGTTTATAGATAAACATTATCTATCGTCTAACCTGATGTATATGTCAAATTCTTAAATCGGATATATAGGTAAATAGACTATTAAATATACTCATTAGATAAGCATATTTAGAAAGTTACAAAAACTTCAATTTCATTTCTTCCTTAAAAGTCATAAACTATACTTAAACTATGAAATATATTCCAACCAGAAATGAGTAATATACTTTTGTGGAATGTTTCATTGGTAATTTTGATGGATGTGATTCCTTGGCTATAAGTTGTTCCAAATGTGCTAGTTCAAAGCTTGTTCTTTGAGGCTAGCACTCTGGATGCAACTTTATAGCCTTAGAATCACCCATCAGAATTACCTAGAAACTGGAACAAAAGTATGTTATTCATTTCGGCGAGATATACGCATAAGTATAGACTATAGGTGGTTTATCTATAATCATTTAGCATATATTCCTTTAAACATTATAAAAAGCCAACAGAACAAATATAACAATGTTATATTGCTCTGCTGGCTTTTTAACCGCAAGGGGATAGTTATTATATTGCGAAGAAATGGTTTTCTATTATTCTATGTTACTAATTACTTTAAACCTTGTTCGTAGCTTTCAATCATGTGCTTAACCATGTATCCGCCAACGTATCCATTTTGTCTTGAAGATAAATTTCCTTTATCTTGATTTTCGTAATCATGTAATCCTACTTCTGAAGCAACCTCAGTTTTTAATCTGTTTAATCCTTGTTTTGCTTCTGGTACTAATGTTCTGTTTCTTCCACTATTATTTGATGACATATACATCTACCTCCCTTAATTAATATTTTGTTTGCAGTAATATATTAACCAGTATGATAAATTATAATCTATAAAAATATTAACAAAAGTAGTACAGATAGCTTGTATTAGATAACTTTAGATAATCTTATGTTTTACTTTGAATCCTTTACCATCATTTATGATATTTATCCCTAAAATATCAGTGAATTGCTTAAGACTTTTCATATTATTTATAAATTTAACATTGCCTTTAGCAATCACTTTTTCAATTACTTTTATTATGTCTTTTTTCTGAGAAGAACTTAGTCTCATATAATTACTTAGGCACTCTCTATTAATGTAAGTTAAAGTAGTCCATGCCTGTTCCTCTGATATGCTATTTACATCCATTAACACCCATGTAAAATCTTTTCTTCTACTATTTTCAGGATATGCAGCTTTAAAAAATTCTATAAAATGATTTATTGGCTTTGGATCTTTTTCTTTAACATACTTGCAAAGCTATGATTTTAAACTATTCTTTAAATACATTATTGTATTAGGCTTTATAGCATCCTTTAAATTATCAATTTTAGTATAAATATTTCACCTTGAGCATTTAAATTTCTATTATTAATCATTTTTTATTAATTACGTTGTAGACACATCTAAATTGTCATATGCACGATTTAGAGTATATCCTCTTCCCCCAACTTCCCTAACGTCTGATACTGTTATAAAGGCGCTATAATCAATTTTATTAACAATATTTTTTACTTTTTGCAGCTTCTCAGCTGGAATAACTGTGCTGATAGCTTTAGCTTCAACTTTTGAGTATCCCTTTTCTGCATGCAATAAAGTTACTCCTGTATCTGCCTCTGAGATAATAGCCTTTTTTATTTCATCATAATGATCACTCATAATAACTACTTGTATCATTTCTTTTCCAAAAGTTAAAGTCTTATTTAACATAAAATAAGTTAAAAATACAACAACCAGACCATACAATACATTAGTAACACTTGAAAATGTAATTTGCAAAGTTAAGATGCACAAATCAATTACATTTAAAGTGATATGAACTGGAGTATTAAATTTTTTATTTATTATAATTCCTATAATATCAATTCCACCAGATGATGCATTTGCTTTTAATATAAGTCCTGCTCCTATTCCTATTAAACATCCTGCAAGGACACATGCTAATAATATATCATTACAATAATGATGCAGATTTTCATGCTTTTCAAAAAAGTCCAAAAGAATAGGAAATAAACATGTTGATACTAAAGTGGATAAAGCAAATTTCTTTCCTAAAAAAAATAATGCCGATAAAAATAATGCAATGCTTATAATGTACACAACTATTGTCAAGCTTGCCCCAGTAAAATTATTTATCACTCTTCCTAATCCTGTAACTCCACCAACAATAATATTATTCTCTAATATTAATGTGCTAATAGCAAAAGCTATTAATATATTTCCTAGAAGAATGTAAATTAAACTATTGATTTTTCCTTTCATGTTATCACCCCAAGACACAGAATACCATAATACTTGAAACAAAAATGTAATCTATGTTACAATCTCATAAAAGAAGGTGAAAAATTTGGATAAAATAAAAATTCCAGAAGAATTATATTATTATTTTGAAAAAGTTGGAAAATCATTAACATATAATAAGAATGATATTATCTATATGCAAGATGATAACGCAACCCATCTATACTTAATAAAGGCTGGTCGAGTGAGAGTATATTCTTCTTCAAAAGACGGTAGTGAAATTACAATAGAGATAGTTGAAAAAGGTAGAATATTTGGCGAATCATCTTTCATTCAAAGTTCAAAACAGCCTACTACAGTAAGTGCAGTTAATGATGTTGAATTGATTTCTTGTTCATTAGAAGATCTGTATCCTTACCTAACTCAATCAAAGGAATTGATGATTCTACTTTTTCAGTTACTTTCAAATACATGTAATCATCTTTCAAGTCTGCTTAACCAAGCTTACTTTTATAATCGTTATGAAAAGGTAGCTAATTTTTTGCTGCAACAGACAGCTGTTCCTAATAAAGATAAAAATATAAGCGAAGATTGCATTCCCTATTCTCATGAGGAAATCGCTTCTTGCATTGGCCTAAATAGAGTCACAACCACCAAGATATTAAACTACTTTAGCAAACTAGGATATATTAAATTAAAATATAAAAAAGTAATAATACTAGAAAGAGAAGCTCTAATTAAATATGTAGAGTAGAAGGCTAGAATTATCTTAAAAATAGGCTATGCTTTAATATAATGTTGAAATATAGCCTATAAAAATTATAAGTGAGATTTCCCGCCTGCAATACTTAATATATATGAAAATCATGAAATATTTATATATATGTCTTTAAAGTGTAATTTTAAATATTTTTCCTTTCCTATGAAATAAATTGTTATCACTATAACTTGAATATTCTCCTACTTCTATGCCCAAACGATTATACATAGAAAATACCTTAGGATGACTTGATTTTAAATAAATTGCTTTATAATGTTTAGATTTATAATATTGTATTATGTTCTTCAACCACATTTCTCCATTTCCTCTGCCTTCTTGGGCTATATGAAAATAGTTGAATATCAAAATATCTTTATCCTCTTCGTTTATCTTTATAGGTTCTTTAAAAAACATCTTATAATCAAGAATGCCACTACTAACAAGAGCAACACCTAAACATTTTTCGTCTTTCTTCATAATATGAAAGTCCATATTTATATTTTCATTGTTTCTTACATTCTCAATTAATTTACAGCAATGATAAACTTCATTATAATCATCCCACTCATTTTCCGCTTTAAACAGTAAATTTTGTATTATTGGTGCAAGATATTCGCTTTTAAATTCACTTGAAACTCCAAAATTAATACCATTAGTTTTGCTAATAATCTTCATTAACGAACCTCCTTGTATAATCTAGTTGTAACATTTGATAGAAAACTATTTATCTTTCTAACGAACATTACACCTCTTATTATTTTTAATATTCTAATTTATTACTTTGCCTACGCCCCGATAGGGAATATG
>Ga0183101_1002109_pt1 | contig 12597 bp, 15 predicted proteins | sample Biomet3_FD_127790 | JGI IMG/M metagenome (GOLD analysis project Ga0183101, IMG submission 127790) | Microbial communities from bioreactor (seeded with sewage sludge) at LBNL, California, USA - Biofuel metagenome 3 | ecosystem: Engineered > Bioreactor > Anaerobic > Unclassified ... | reverse complement strand
CGCTGAGCCTGGCGTCTGCCGGCCTCCGTACAGACTTGCGGCCTTGCGGCCAATCGAATCGCTGGTCTTCCAGTGACAAGGTTCATTTCCCTTGCTGCGGGGGTAGTATAGTGCGCATAAGTAAATCTCCCAAATGAAACCGCTTACAATGTGCTAAATATTACAAACACTTTAGCGTGGGTTCAGTTAGCATTTATAAAATGTAAAATAAATACGTCCGCAAGCCTTAATGTTACTTTTGAGCCAATAGAAAGGAATCAATTTATGAAAGAAATCACGATTAAGGATTGGTCTGAGAGCTTTCCAATCTCGTTGACGCAACCTGTCGAAGTCCTCGTAGGTGGGGAAAAAGTACTTGACGGAACTTTGGACTCGGTTGTTACCAATGCCGATGTTGGCAACTATTTCCTCGTAAAAGAGCCTGAAATGAATTTCAAGAGGAAAGTGCTGATTATTAATGCGAAACCTCATTAAAAAGCTGGCACTTTTTCATCAATGTTTTATCTCAAAGTGAGGCCAGTTTGATCTTTTAAGTCATCCTTTATTTGCGTACCACACAATATGATCAAATCGTTCATAGGTTAGAAGGTTCTTATTGCCGTTTACTCGGTTTAGTATTTGACTAATGGCGTTCCAATATCTTTGATATGTCTCAGACTCTATTTTTTCTTTTTTCTCCTTAGTTCTTTTGCCTGAAGGCATCTTGAATGAACCCTTCGGTTTTTCCCCCGTATAAGCGAGGAGGTATTTACCAAGCCAGTCGGAAACCACGCTATCATATTTTGGATATTCAAAATGGGTATGAAAATACGAGGATGCATACGAACAAAATTTGGAAGCAAAAGAAATGTTATATCGGAATGTGACGGAACCATTCTTTTGCTTTCGCACCCCAGGCACAGGCGCAAGAAGTTGATTGATGAGATGCTCTGAATCTTCCGGATCGAATGGCTTGTTCAAAAGTTCTTTCAACATATTGATTTGGCATTGACATGCCTTGCAGATTCTCTCCTGCATCACTTTTCTTGCACCAACTGCGGCCAAAAGATGGGTCGAATTCGTCGTGTCGATTGCGATTACGGCCCCTAAAACGGCCCTCTTAAAATCTTTATCGGAATTGGCTCTTTCCATTTTGCTAAACCAATAAGGGGAAGAACCATGATATTTTCCCTTTGATGCATTGCACATGGTTATCGGATTGAATCCAGACTCAGGTTCAGTTATCGAGGCTTCCTTCCGATAGTTGGAGTCTAATCTTACGACGGCTTCAATAAAATTGGAGTTTTTCTCTGTTAAAGCGGCAAGGCTATCGGTGCAACTAATCATGGTGTCCAATTCATAAGGGTTTTTGCTTATTATGAGATTAAATTGTTTTTTCATATTTTTCGTTATCTTAGAATGCAAGAAGTGAAAGTCAAGGACGAAGGCTACCTTTCGTTTAAATTGTTTTCTCAAGTCCGTTTCAACAAAATTCAGCTTGCTTTGGTTGCCTTTTTCCTCGCCATGCTGCCGAAGGAATTTTTACTTTCGGTCTAAGTGTCCAAGACTTAGAGGCCCTTGTTCCCATAGTCCGGCATGGTAATAATTGTCTAATAACTTTACATAAACTGTAAAGCAATATATCCTTTTCATATGATCAAACAAGTATTGGATCGATATCACGTTTCAAAAATGGACGTCAGTGAGATAAGCGGGATATCGCGGGTGTCCATCGATAAGTTCATCGCCTATTACGAGCAGGGGAGGGCCGATTTGATCTCAAGCAAGGGCTTCCGTAGCTTCCTCGATTATCTAACCAAGGAGCCTCGGCTCAGCAAGGCGAGCATCCTTCTCGTGCTTCTCTATTATTTCGGAGGAGCGGACGATAACGGAACGGGCTTGGTCATAGAAAGAAGGAAAATTATGAAAAACGATACGTTAAAAGATATTGTCAATGGTGTAGAACAGCAGATTCAAGGTGGGCTGGTTGGATCTTCTGATCCAAGCGAGAAAGCTCAAAGAATCTTTGAGCATTATTACGGCGACTATGATCTTGTCTTGGACTTTGCCGGAAGGCCAATCCTCAAATCGGCTTACGGGAATCCTAAAGCTACCTACTATTTCACTGAAGAGGAAGCGGACGATTGGAACCTCAGCGAAGGCGAGGGAGACTATTTCGTTGGCTGGGATCTTCATCACATGATGCCTAAGGGAAAAGATGGCGGCGATTCCAACGATAATCTTATTCCCGTCAACATCAATACCAATCGGATCGCTGGTGACAAAACCAGTTATTCCATTGATGGGATTACTTATGAAGTGCGGCGGACCCGTGGCCATAAAAAGCCCTATTACGCTATCTACGAAAAAGAGACAGGAAGGTTCTTAATTGGCTTCGAGCCGTTGAAGGATACTAAAAAGACTGAGGTGGTATGACTAAGATGATGCATGTTTTATATCTCTGAAAAGAAGTACCTAAAATTCTGCATAAACTGTAGGATGATAGGTCCTTTTTTATTGCATGACTGTGAGCAAAATGTGCGGTCTCGGCGAACTCTTTGCAAAACAAACAACCCTATTGAGTTTCTTTTTAATTTCGATGAGTGGTTTGTATTTCGTGATAAAATAAAAAAATGAAAATCGATTTGCATTGCCACACTCTGGAAGTTAAAAAAGGTGATAACGGTCGTAATGTAAATTCCTCGGATTTTGTTAAGGCCATTTCTTCTGCTGGGGTGGGGATAGTGGCGATAACCAATCACAACAAATTTGACATTCAGCAATATAACGCATTTGTAAAAAGTGCGGTTGGTCAGTTTTTAATTTGGCCTGGAGTAGAGTTGGATGTGGAAGGGCGCCATAGTGGGTCAAAACAGCACGGCCACGTTATTGTTGTTTGCGATCCGCTAAAGGCCGATAGCTTTTCATCGATAATTTCGTCGCTGTGCGTGGGCGATTTAGAAAAATTTGTTGTTGACGTCGATAAACTTCCCACTCTCTTTTTGCCTCTAGGACGTTGCTTATTTGCGTGTCATTACCATAAAAGCCCTGATTTAGCTTCCGAGGACATTGATTACTTGTCCAGTTGTGTCGGAAACAATGGAATAGTGGTTCTTGAGCCCAGTAGCGCCCGCCGGGCAGGAATGGTTGTTTTGGGAGATAAGAAAAACAGTTGGTTTGGTTCAGATGTAAAAGACTGGCATCACTATCCCAGTACGGACTCAGACTTTCATTTGCCAGAAAGCAAATTTCACATTACCTCATTCAATGCGTTTTTAGATTTACTTTCTAAAAATACTGATGCTGCAATCCTTGAAACCTTTTTATCGCCGAAAAAGATTCCCGAGTGCACGATATCCCCGTTTGAGGACCTTCATTTGTCGCTTCCTCTATATCGGGATATCAATATTATTTTTGGGGGGAAAGCGACTGGCAAAACACAGATTTTGAATGCCATTGGGGAATATTTCACAAAGCAGGGCAAAGTTGTTCGCTCCTATAACGTGGAGAACAAGCTTGACGATCTCAAAAAAATCATAATGAGAAAACCGTCTGAACAGGAGCTGAATGAGTTTCATCAAAAAGATTGTTCGTTAGAGATTAAGGCGCTGGGGGATTGGAAATGGCGTGATCTCCCCTCTTTGAAGAACTTTTATAATTATTTCCAATCAACTGAAAGCGCAACGCTCGCCACCAAGTTGAAAATCATCGGTGCCTCCTTTGTTGAGACCATCGATGAGACAAATCTTAAAAGGCAGTACAGGCAGTATACAGACGACGTTGCTGCTCTGAAAGGGATGCGAAAAGTTGACGTTTCAGATATATTGTCCCCCGAAGAGAAAACTAGTTTTGAAAGTTTGTTGCAAACAATCTCAGAAGGCCTTTTATCACGGTATTTAAAGACTTTTATAAAAACAAAGTCATTGGAACTTGAAAAATTTACCATTGATACTTTAAAGCCGCTTATTTCTAATTCTGAGGGCGTTTTAAGTAAGCCAAATTCTTGCGGTCTTTCGCTTTTTTATGATGATTTGAAGCAGCTTAAAAGCCTTCTGAATACTATTGGCTTAAATTTTCTTTATTCAAAGCAAACCAGTTTTGAGCAAGTTGGGACTCTTCAAACAAAAGGCCCAGTCGAACGTTTTTTAAAAATTGGATTTGCCTCTCAACCCGTTTCCAAGAACAAAAACGGACGATTGTCCTGGCTCCCAAGGACTTTCCTTAATTCGTCCATCAACGATCAAAAGTGTTCAGATTTAAAGAATGAATTGAAGTCGGTCTCTTTTAATGATTCTCCAGCAAAAATAGCCACTCAGATTAATAACCTTCAAAGTTATCTTGCCGATAACCATGTGACATCCCTTTTCGAGTTTGTTAATTTTAGTTTGTTTTTGAAAACGGCGACGAATGATGATTTTATGCCCTCAAATGGCGAAACCTCTGTTCTCTTGGCTGACAATGTTCTGAATGACTCGACAGCTGATGTTCTTTTGTTGGACGAACCTGACAGCGGGATGGGATCGGATTATATTAACGGCCCTCTTCTAACGAACATTCAAAAAGCGGCAGATCTAAATAAAATCATCGTCATAGCTACTCACGATCCCAATTTGGTCGTTAGGACTCATCCGTATTTTTGCGTTTACCGAGAAGAAATTCATCCCGCCGTTTATACAACCTATTTTGGAAGTTCCTTTGAGGATTTAATGGTCAATCCGAAAGACAGTCATGATACGAAACCATGGGTAGATGCTTGTGTTACGAAATGTGAAGGCGGGACTACCGCTTTAACAGAAAGGGAAAGAGTTTATGGATACTACGACGATTGAAAAGATACCATTCATTCTAAAATTAGATGTCAACAATAAGACTGTGCTAGAAACTTCAATTGCTAGTCAAGTCTTTCAAATTAGTTTCGAAACTGAAGATCAGTCTTACTTAAGGGATTTTTTCGCTGCCTTATTGAAGGCTGAAGAAACAAAACATTTTCTTTTTGGCTTTCAGATTGACCCTACTGTAAACAACGATACATTGAAGCACGTTGCTGAATCATATATTGATTCTTTGAATAGTGAACTGTCCAAAATACTTGATGACATGGACACGGCGGTGGCTCAAAAAAATAATTAGGTTTGTCGGCATTGCCCCCTGATGGTTTGGCCTCTAGATTTTTTGAAATAATGCTTTCGATAGAAAAACCTCGGTTGCGTTTGATTTCCAAAGATTCCATTCTTTTTAGGCCGTGCTGGAATCGCTAAGTGTCTTCCCCGGTGCTTTCATTAACCCCGGAACGGAAGATGGGGATCATTTAGCCTTATCCTCGGCCTTTTATTTGGCCAGTTGGGGAATGTACCGAGAATCCAGCTTCCTCTTACAGTACGACTATCAGATTCATCGGGCGGTGGTGGACTATCTTTTGGATAAATCCACGCCCAAAGCCCTTTGGGAAAGTTCACGCCCGCAGCAAGATCCTTTTCATCCCATAGACTTTTATAGGGACCCCCAGAACGCGGGCATGCTTCTTGAGGCTTGCAACGAGCTTTGAACTCTTTATTGAGCAAAAGATCCTAAGGCGTCCGTGACGGACACTCTAGCAACCAAGATCCTTATGGGGACGTTAGGATGCACGCCTGCTTACGACCAATACGTGGTGAAGTCGATCAAGAAATATGGACTATATGACACCAAAATGAGATGCGCTCAGTCCTATAGTTTCATCCGAAAGTCGATTGCCAAAGTCTCGGAGTTCTATTTTGCCAAACCATCGTTTTACGAAGGCTTAAATATCAAACCCCAAGGTTTCTATTACCCTCCGATGAAGATTATGGATATGGTCCTTTGGGGAGTCTCGTTCCGAAAGGCCGAAGCTTAAGATAGTTGAAACGCCATTACTTCATCCCTAAGCTATTAAAGACGTTCTTGATAGAACCCCAAGCATCGATAAAGATCGCCTCCTTCAGCATTGATCAAAGGTTCGATGGCTTAATTTCCATAACGCCTGTTGCTGGGGCACATCATGAACGCAACGTTCAACCGGAACCTGTCTTTGTTCGGTAGAGTGGTCAACGATGAGTTCTTTGACATTGGGTCGTTTACAAGTTGCTTCGGCAGCATCTTTCGGGTTTCTCATTGCTTTAGTTCGTTTCAGGTCTGCAATTTTCAAAAGACCGGTCGGCTCTTTTTGCTCGAGCTCAGAACAAGGCGATGTTTAATAACAAACCGCTTACCAAGACAATCCTCTGCTCCCTTAGGTCATCGAACTGAGTAAAATTAAGACAAACCAAGGGGGCGCTTATGCTTGATCAATATGATGTGTTTATCTCCTATCGTCGTAAAAACGGGACACTTTACGCTTCGACGCTCTATGGGGATCTGACCGAATCTGGCTTTAAGGTCTTCTGGGATATGAAAGACATTGCCCCTGGCGATGACTTCGAAGCCACGATTACTAAGGCCATAACCGATTGCTCGGATTTCGTTTGCTTTCTTTCCGAGGGATCGTTCGACCGCTATCTCGGGAAACCCCTGAAGCCCGCGGATGACAAAGACTATGTCGTTTTCGAGATCAACGCCGCCGAAAAGGCGTCTTCTTGTCACGTTATTCCTTGCTACATCAAAGGTTTTACGAAACCGGAAGACCGAAAAATCGCTCGCATTGCTGGACTCAAGGAGTTCTTTGCGATCGAGGGGATGCAGGTCGGAGACAATCTGCACGACTTTAAGAATGCCTTGTTGAAAAACCTGCGTTTCACCAAATACCAGCAACTCGTCCAAGATTACTATCAAACGATGATCGATCCTTCCTTTGTCCAATGGGAATCGGATTTCCTCATCCGCACCTACTCCGAAGAGCCGAGTTATGTTTTTGCCAAAATTGGCGACAAGCAAGTTCCGGTGGTGGTCTTCCCGGCTTCGCCGTTAGCCACTTACCCCTTTAAGGACATGTGCCGTCGCGAAGACCTCCGTTTGACCGATATGATGGATCTTTCGCCTTTCCAAGAACAATATCCCGAATACAAATTCATCGTTTATCCCAACGTTCATCATCCTCACCTAGTGGGTTACTATTTGGATGGCTATGAATTCGATGAGGCGGGTCGGATCAAAGGCTTGAAGGTTTCAACCCATAAATATGTTGAAAATATTTACACCTCGCATATTCTCGATTATGAGCTCTACGATGTTTACAAAAAGACCCATGGCGATCCTAAAGTTACGCTCAAAGACTTCCCCCTCCGACAAAGAATTCATGCGGGCAAAACCCTCAAAGACGTCATCGAAAATGGCGTGAATCGGGCTTCGCTGTTTTCCGTTCAGATGGCCGTCATTTCCAAGAACGATGAAGGCGAATACGAAATGGCGGTCATGACCCGTTCCGAGAACGTGGCGGCTCGACCGGGATTTTTCCAAATCGCTCCCGCGGGCGGATTTGAGCTTTTCGACCTTGAAGCCACGGTTGACGATCCCGATGAACGGGCCCGCATCATCAACAAGAATTTTGATGTGCGGATGGCCGTCATGCGCGAATACATCGAAGAACTCTTTGATGGCGATGACTTCGATGAAGCCAAAGGGGATGATGACTGGAACCGCCTCAAGGACGATCCCCATTTCCTTGAGGTCAAGCATCTGATCGAAACCGGAAAAGCCTCCTTTGAATTCTTAGGCGTGGCGGTGGACTTATTGTCGTTGCGTCCAGAGCTCTCCTTCATGCTTCTTATCGATGACCCCAAGTATTCCAAGAAACATCTCTTCAAAAACTGTGAGGCCAAGCGCATCGAAAGGATGCCGCTTCAAGACGTTGAGGATTTGATGCTCCATAGCGCCAAGGTCGTGACGGGGTCTCAAGGGCTTTTCTACCTTTTAAAGCAGAACAAGAAATATCAAGAGATTGAACAAAAGCAAAAATAACTTGGCTATCTATCACCGCGATAGCGGCTTCCCCAAGGCGCCCCGTCTCCTAAAACGGCAGCTGGATGCTATTTGACTTTGTCTTTAGCGTTCCACCTCACAAGTGGACGTAGCGGGAATCCCATTTCGGTATTTGCCTCTATTCGTCTCTTACTTGGGAAGACTAGAGATTGGCTTGTCCGAAAGCTTGCCGCTTCCTAGGCTTAAGCCTTCAAATCCGTTAGAAATCTTAGCAAACGGGGCTTCGTCGACTGCATCGAGCCCTTCCCTGATCAGCTTGGGCCTGATCCTCTGCAGCTTCCCCATCGTCGAGGCCTCGAGCCCGCCGAAATGCTCCGTGTTTGTTGCTACAATGTCCATGAAAGTTCCTCCTTGTTTCCGAACAAAGCAATTATGGAATTTCCTTTTTTGATCGGTTCCCTACAAATACAGAACTCTACCCCCGTACCACTCGTTAGATTGAAAGAGTTAATGCTTGCGTGTATTATTTTAGAAAAAGAGGAATGAATATGAGCGTTTTCCAAAATTTGCTTGAGAGAAAAACCTGTCTTGCTGTTGTTGGCTTGGGATATGTTGGCATGCCCATTGCCGTTGCTTTTAGCGAAAAGATTTCAACAATTGGATTCGACATCAATCAAGAAAAAATCAAAGCATACAAAAACGGTTTCGACCCGACCCAAGAAATCGGAAATGAAGGAATAAAAAATAGCCTGGTGAATTTTACTTTTGATGAGGCCGAATTAAAGAAGGCTTCTTTTTTCATTGTGGCTGTTCCAACTCCTGTAAATGAGGACACCACTCCAGATCTATCGCCTGTTGTTGGAGCAAGCGAAGTCGTCGGTCGCAATATTCAGAAAGGGTCTATTGTTGTTTACGAATCCACTGTATACCCTGGTGTCACTGAGGAAATTTGCATTCCAATTATTGAAAAATTATCGGGTCTCAAATGCGGTCGTGATTGGAAGATTGGTTATTCTCCCGAAAGAATTAACCCCGGGGACAAGCTACATCGTCTAAAGACAATCAAAAAAATAGTCTCTGGTATGGATGACGAGACTTTAGACGAAGTTGCTAACGTCTATTCTTTAGTTGTCGAAGCCGGCGTTTATCGGGCTCAATCCATTGAAGTTGCCGAAGCCGCTAAGGTAATTGAAAATTCTCAGCGTGACATCAATATTGCCTTTATGAATGAATTGTCGATTATTTTCCATCGGTTGGGCATCGATACACAGAGCGTTTTAAAAGCCGCGTCCACCAAATGGAACTTTTTGAATTTTTATCCAGGTTTGGTTGGAGGTCATTGTATCGGCGTCGATCCCTATTATTTAACCTATAAGGCCCAAATGGCTGGCTACCAATCACAAGTCATCTTGTCGGGTCGCAGAATAAACGATGGAATGGGCCAATTTATTGCCGAAAGTACGATCAAGCAACTCATCAAAGTGGATAAACCAATCCAAGAAGCAAAAATTGGAATTTTAGGCATGACATTTAAGGAAAATTGCCCCGATGCCCGAAACAGTAAAGTCAACGACATCATTAAAGAACTCAAAGAATATGGTATTGATCCTCTTGTTTATGACCCGGTCGCTGATAAAAAAGACGTTGAAAGATTCTATGGAGTTAAACTTGTTGAACTTTCCGAACTGAAGGACCTCGATGCCCTGATCATTGCTGTAAGTCACGAAGCCTTTAGAACAATGTCTTTGAATGACTTTGGTGCTTTCTTTAAAGCCACTGATTCAAACCCCAAGCGAGTTCTTGTTGATGTTAAGGGAATCTTGTCCTTGGAAGAATGTCAGAAGGCCGGATATTCATATTGGAGACTCTAATGAGTTATCAAGAATTGGCCTTTCCACCTTTGAGCATTGTTTTAGTCACTGGAGGAGCTGGATTTATTGGCTCGAATCTTTGCGAAGCTTTGTTAAACAAGGGTTGTAAAGTTCGTTGTCTAGACGATCTTTCGACTGGAAAGATGGAAAATATTTCTCCATTTTTAAAGAATCCCAACTTTGTGTTTATTCGTGGCGATATTAAGGATTATTCCACATGCTTAGCTGCCTGCCGCGATGTCTCCTTTGTCTTTAACGAAGCGGCTTGGGGAAGCGTTCCTCGCAGCGTGAAAATGCCTCTCTTCTATGAAGATAACAACATCGGCGGGACTTTAAACATGATGGAAGCAGCTCGTCAATCTCATGTTAAAAGATTCGTTTATGCATCTAGTTCTTCGGTATATGGTGACAGCCAAATCTTGCCTAAAGTTGAGGGGCACGAGGGAAATCTTCTTTCCCCCTATGCTTTGACAAAACGCTGCGATGAAGAATTTGGGAAACTCTATTTCAGGTTATATGGTCTTGAGACTGTAGGTCTTCGTTATTTTAATGTTTTTGGCCGGCGCCAAGATCCCAATGGGGCGTATGCTGCTGTAATACCTCTTTTTATTCGTCAACTATTAAATGGAGAAAGGCCCGTAATCAACGGAGACGGGAAACAATCGAGGGATTTCACTTACATTGAAAACGTTATCGAAGGAAACCTAAAAGCGGCCCTTGGTGACAAACGTTCAGCCGGAGAAGTCTTTAATATTGCCTATGGAGGTCGTGAGTATTTGATTGATGTTTACAACGATATTTGTGACGCCCTTGGAAAACGGTGCGATCCGATTTATGGTCCCGATCGTGTTGGAGACATTAAACACTCTAATGCCTCGATCGAAAAAGCCAAAAAACTTCTAGGTTATGCGCCCTCTTTTAGTTTCCAAGATGGCATTAAAGAATCGATTTCTTGGTACAAAGAATACTTGCGATCCTTGTAATTCTTTATTGACTAACCCATGCCTTTGCACATTCGAACAAACACAGACTCCATCTCACAACAAAATGTTGTTCTTATTTTTCTAAGGATGTTTTCTGAAAGCGCAGCCAGTGCTCAAAGAGTTTATAGTTTGTGTGACGTTTGCCAAAAACTTGGTCTTCTTCCAATCATAGTCAGTTGTTGTCTTGATTCTTCGTCGAAGCCACCAAGTCAATATTATTATTATTTTTCTGAGTCAACTTGCTCAAACAAGAAACTAAAAAATCTTAAGTTTCTTCTTGGCTTCAATGGCTTCGGAACAGCACTTCGTTATTTTGCGGCGAGAAATCGAATCGTAGATGTCATCATATATAGCGTATGTCCAATTCTAAGCGTCCATTTTATTAAACGATTTACCCGAAAAAAATCCATCAAACTGATTTTCGATGTTGTCGAATTTCAGGATTTCAAATCGCAAACATTTAAGTCCTTTTGGCTTTATTATTTGGGCAATATCTACATCAATAAAATAGCAATCAAAAAGAATGCTAATGTTTTTGCAATTTCAAAATATCTGTTTCGTTTCTTTAAAGCTAAAGGTTGCAACGTTGTACTCTTACCATTTATAAATTCCGGGAATCTTTTCCTTGAACGGAAAGGCAGCACATCATCCGTTGCGTTTCTCTATGCCGGGTTCCCCGGGAAAAAAGACCAGATCGTTTCCATGATTCGAGGCTTTAATTTAGCGGCATCTTCTTTTAAAGAAAGCTTTGTTTTCTATTTAGCGGGGCCGTCCCCAAAAGATTTGTTCAAACTTGGTTTGAAAAACGAGGACTACAAAAGATCACTCTCGTACTGCAAATATTTAGGACCCGTTACCTTGGAAACTGTAAAAGGTCTTTATTCAATAAGCGACTTTTCGGTTCTTCTAAAAAACCAAAAAAGCCGTCGTTCAATTGCGGATTATCCTTCCAAAATCGTTCAAAGCTTAGGCTATGGTCTGCCCGTGATTAGCAATTTGTCATCTGACTTATCAGAGTGTTTAGAAGATGGTAAGAATTCAATTATTGTTCCCGACGATTCAGAAGAAATGTTCAGTCTTTCCGTCGGTCGTGCTTTGAAAATGAACTTAGCGGAAAGGGAAGCTTATCGAACAAGCGCGTACGAAACATCTAAACGTTTTTTTTCGCCCGAAACTTATTTCACGGCGTTAAGGGGAATGTTAGAATAACTCTATGTTCAACAAAATTTTAATAATTGGAGCTCATTTTGATGATGCGGATTTGGCGGCTGGTGGCAGCGCAGCTAGGTGGATTCTTGAAGGAAAAAAGGTTTTCAAGATGACTTTGACGGATAATCAGACGAACTTTGTTCAAAACAAAGTTGTCGTTGGCTTTTCTGAGGCTTTAGCTCAAAGTCGCGCTTCTGCTAAGGAGTTGGGGGTCATCGAAGTCCCTTTTGATTATCAACCCTGCAACCACCTCACCTATTCTTCTGAGGTGATGCAAAAAATCGAAAAGATTATTTACGATTTGCAAATCGATACGGTCTTAATTCATTCGCCCAATGATGCCAATCAAGATCATATTGCTGCTTTTTCTCTTTGTTCAACTGCTGCGCGGCATTGTCCAAACATAATTCTCTTTAACATCAATGGCTACGTGACGGTAAATGGATTCTCTCCCAATTTCTTTGTTGATATTTCTGCAACAATTGGGCAAAAAGAAAAAGCGTTATCACAATACGGAAAAGAACACGACAGGTATAATCGTCTTTTCTCGACGTGCCTTGAGCGAAACCAAGTTTGGGGTTATTCGATTCTATGTGATTACGCGGAAGCTTTTGAGATTTTGAAAGTAACTTATTAATTATGCTATCCCCTCTTTATTTTTATCGTGCGACCCCAAAAGATAA
>Ga0183101_1000030_pt7 | contig 12599 bp, 11 predicted proteins | sample Biomet3_FD_127790 | JGI IMG/M metagenome (GOLD analysis project Ga0183101, IMG submission 127790) | Microbial communities from bioreactor (seeded with sewage sludge) at LBNL, California, USA - Biofuel metagenome 3 | ecosystem: Engineered > Bioreactor > Anaerobic > Unclassified ... | reverse complement strand
CCGGCCGAGGACAATGGTATAAACAAGCGAAACCAGCTTGCCGTTTTGGTCTCCGATAAAAAGGCCCCCCCCCAGGGAGCGCCCTTTTGTTTACGCCCTTTCCCTTGCCCCCTCGGGCAACCGACGTTTTACGCCGCAGCCCCACACCGCGCCGACATTTTGACTGACACCGTAAAAGTCACTACCATGTGGGCATCTGAGGGTCCGCCTTCTCCCTTTTGCCCCCATACGGGAGTGCGCATGCAGAAAATTCTCATTATTGAGGACAGTCGAACCACCGCCCGCCTTATGGCGAACCAGCTTCGCGAGCATCTCGGTCTTTCTTACGATTGCGTGGAAAGCCGCAAAGAGGCCTTGGAGCTGCTGGAAACACGGGCCTCGGACTATTTTCTCGCGCTCTGCGATCTGAACCTGCCCGATGCCCCCAGTGGCGAACTGGTGCCTGAAGTTCTCATCAGAGGCATTCCGGTTGTGGTGGTCAGCGCCAATTTTGATGAAAGCATCTATAAGCGCCTCATGCTGCAGGGCGTCACCGATTATATCGTCAAGCGCACCCCGGACGACATGATATACCTCATGCGCGTGGTGCGTCGGCTGCACGCCAATGAAGGCGTGGAAGCCATGATCGTGGACGATTCGCACCTGTGGTGCGTGCAGGTGGCCGAGCTGCTGCGCCGTCAGCGCATCACCCCCCACACGGCCAGCAACGGGCACGAAGCGCTGCAGATACTCAGAAAGCACCCCGGCATACGCATTGTGCTGGCGGACCATTACATGCCGGGCATGGACGGCATGCAGCTGACAGCCGCCATCCGCAAAACGCACACCATGGACGAACTGTCCATCATCGTCATTTCCGTGGGCACGGAGTCTGGCGCGCGCTTTCTGCGCACCGGGGCCAATGATTACGTCTTTAAAACCGCTTCGTTTGAAGAACTGTTGTGCCGCATCTCCATGAACCTGGATATGCAGGACCTGATCCACAACAACCGCGTTCTGGCGCAGCGCGACACGCTCACCAATTTGCTGGTGCGCCGCCAGTTCTTCACGTTGGCGCAGGCGGCCCTGGTGGCCGCGCAAAAGTCGCGCCAGCCGCTGAACGCGGCCATGATAGACGTTGACCACTTCAAACAGGTCAATGACCGCTATGGCCATTTGGCGGGCGACATCACCTTGCGGCAGATAAGCGAAGAGCTGCACAGTCTCTTTCCACCGCCGTTCATCTGTGGCCGTTATGGCGGCGATGAATTCTGCGTGATGGCCCCGCACCTGAACAAGAATGAATTTGCCGAAAAGCTTGAAGATTTTCTGCAGACGGTGCAGTCGCACCCCGTGCGGATTGGCGCGCTTTCCATTGAGGCCTCGGTTTCCATCGGCATGGCGGAACAAATCGGCGGCGACCTTGAAACCTTGCTCAACGCCGCGGACACGCAGCTGTATGCCGCCAAGCGCGAAGGCCGCCACCGGTTCATGTGGCAGCACTGAGGCTCAGGCCCGCACAGCCCCCTGCCGCGCCTATTGCGCGCCGTCTTCCCTTTGATCAAAGGATGTTCCATGCATTGCCAGAATCTTCTGTTTGACCCGGCCCGTATTCCCTCGCCCTGTTTTGTGCTGGATGAAGCGCAGTTGCTGGCCAACGCCGCTATTCTGAACACTGTTCAGGAGCGCACCGGGGCAAAAATTTTGCTGGCCCTCAAGGGATACGCGGCCTGGGCCACGTTTCCCCTTCTTTCCCGCGCTAAAGGCAGCGGCCCCTTGTGGGGCGCGTGCGCCAGTTCCGTGGACGAGGCGCGCCTGGCCCGCGAGGAATTCGGCGGCGAGGTGCACGCCTTCGCGGCCGCCTGGAACCGGCGTGAAATGGCCGAACTGCTGACCCTTACGGACCATCTGGTTTTCAATTCTTTTGCCCAGTGGCGCGCCTTTGGCCCGGCCGTAGCCATGCAGAACAAAAGCCGCTGCCCCGACCGCCAGATACAGTGCGGCCTGCGCATAAACCCCGAGCATTCCGAGGGCGCGGCAGCGATTTACAACCCCTGCGACCCAGGTTCCCGCCTGGGCATCCGCGCCAAAGACTTTGACGCCACGGCGCTGGAGGGCATTTCAGGTCTGCATTTTCACACCCTGTGCGAACAGGGGGCCGAGGCGCTTGAACGCACGCTGGCCGCCGTTGAGCGCAATTTTGGCCCATGGCTGCCACGCTGCCGCTGGATAAACATGGGCGGCGGGCACCACATCACCAAGCCGGGCTACAATCTTGACCTGCTCTGCCGCTGCCTCACCGATTGGCGCAACCGCTACGACGCGCAAATATACCTGGAACCCGGCGAAGCCGTGGCGCTGGATGCGGGATGGCTTACGGCCACCGTGCTGGACGTTGTGCAGGCCGACATGCCCGTGGCCATTCTGGATATCGGCGTGCCCTGCCACATGCCCGACGTCATTGAAATGCCCTACCGCCCCCGCGTGCGCTACGAAACATCGGGGCTTGCCGATCTGGCGGGCGAAGCGGGCGAAAAGGCCTGGACCTGCCGCCTGGCGGGCAAATCATGCCTGGCGGGGGATGTGGCGGGGGAATATTCTTTCGAGCAGCCCCTGCTGCCGGGGCAACGGCTGGTATTCGAAGACATGGCCATTTACAGCATGGTAAAAACCACCACGTTTAATGGCCTGCGCCTGCCTTCCATAGGTATTTGCGAAGCGGACGAGAAGGGCGAAACGCGCTTTCGCCTGCTGCGGGAATTCGGCTACGGGGATTTCAAAACGCGCCTTTCCTGAGCGCGGCCAACAACACGCCAGAAAAAAGCTGAGGCGCCCGAACAACGATTCGGACGCCTCATTTGTACTTCCCTGTGGGGGGAGGACAGTGGATTATAGCATCAAAAAGGCACTCTTGCCTTACAGGGATTAGACGCTTTTAGCGGTTTGATGTCAAAAGAAACCTTTGTGCGCGCTCAGGATGCGGGCGTGCCGGTTGGCGCGGAAGCCGCGGGGGGAAGCACGGAACTGCCCTGCGGCAGCGCGGAGCCAGCGGCCGGTTGCGGAGCGGCCTGCGCCGGAATTGACGGCGCGGTCTGCGCCTCATGCGCAGCCTCTTCGTCCATATGCGCAGCTTTTTCCACCAGCCACGGCGCGCTGCTGCGCGCCAGGGGCATGGCCGCCGACCCTGCCGGGTAGCTGTGCGGCGGCATCTCTTCCGCCTGCTGCACGTCTTCCACCCTATGCCGCGCGGTCAAGGAGGGCTCTTCCATGCCGGGTTCCGTCTGGGGCCGAACCCGGGTCATAAGCAGCCCTGGTTCGGGGTCCATCAGGCCCTCAAGATAATCGCTCACCGTTACGAAACGCTGGCAGCCGCCAGCCCGCAGATCGCGGATGATGCGCGGCAGGTCGTCAATAGTGCGCTTGTGCGAATCGTGAAACAGAAAAATGCCGCGCAGGGTGCCGGGGGAATACGTGGTGCCCCGCGTGCTGCGCAAGGTGGCGTAGTTTTCGGGCAGGCGCTGCCAGTCGCGGCTGTCCAGCGACCAAAGCATGAGGGAAAGTCCAAGGCTCTCGGCAACCTTTTCCGTATAGGCGTCATATGCCCCATATGGAGGCCGCATAAATTTTGGCGAAGCGCCCAGCCCACGCAAAATGGCGTCTGTGCGGCGCAGCTCCTCTTCCTTGCGCGCAGGGCTGACCGCACGCAGGTTGGGGTGGGAATAGGAGTGGTTGCCAACCTCGTGCCCCTCGGCAAGGATGCGCTTTACGAAGTCGGGGTGACGCTCCGCCTGGCTGCCCAGCAGAAAAAACGTGGCCGGAATGCCATATTCCGCCAGTTCGTCCAGCAACTTCGGCGTATTGATGGAAGGCCCATCGTCAAAAGTAAGCGCGCACAGGTTTTCATGCATGGGCTGATTCATGATGACGTTGCCGTCGATCACGCGCGCACGCGCCGTCAGGGGCGCCGCGCCGGCCAGAATGCAGAAGGCCGCAACCCATATACGTTTGAAAAAAGGTCTCATTGTCGGCTGCCTCAAAAACGAAGTACCCAGAAAGCACACGGCGCTGAACCGTGCGCACCTCCGGGGCGGGGCGGCAGAGGCGCGAAAACGGCGGCTCTCAAGGCTCTGCAGCTTGCTAAGGGAGGTCTAGCACTCCATATGGCTCACCGCAACAAGGGCTTTGGCAATATGGCGGGGTGTTTCACAAAATTATATGTAATTACAATATGTTAAAAAAATTATTTTGTAAAAATTTTTTTACTTGAATATTTTTGCTTGACTCTACGGGGTGTTTTGCATAGAACACGATCTCCGGGAGGGCAGTTGGCTCAGCTGGTAGAGCACCGCCTTCACACGGCGGGGGCCACAGGTTCAAGTCCTGTACTGCCCACCATCCCAAACGGAGCGGTAGTTAAGTCGGTTATAACGCCGGCCTGTCACGCCGGAGGCCGAGGGTTCGAGTCCCTTCCGCTCCGCCAGAAGATATAGGGAGGTCAGTTCGCTGACCTCCCTTTTCTTGTATTCGCATGCCGCCACGCCTGCCTTGCCCCTGCTGCCTTTTTACGCTCCCCCATCCCTCATTCCACCAAGGGCGAAAAGCCGCCCCGACTGTGCAACACCTGCCATTTTGCTGTGTCAAAATTGCCGCAGCCGCTTTGTGCAACTCGCTATCTTTTGGAATAATTAAAAAAAATCACTCTGGCCGATATTTTGCATTTCCTGTGCAGGCCTGGAAAAACCAGGACCGCACCGCGAGCAAACGAGGTTCACATGACGCCCATTCTTTGGTTGCTGGGGCTTTCCGGCAGCGGAAAAACCACCCTTGGTTCCCTGTTGCGCCTGTTTCTTGATGGTCAGGGCATTGACGCCGCCTTCATTGATGCGGATGCCTTTTGCCGCAGCCATGGCCTGACCGCCGAAACGCCCAGGGACCGCCTGCACAATACAGACGCGCTGCGCGATCATGCCCTGCAACGCCAGGCCGAGGGAAAATTCTGCATAGTGGCGGCGGCAACGCCTTATGAAGGCATGCGCCGCGACAACCGCGCCATGTTGCCCCTGTATAACGAGGTGTGGGTGCGCTGTTCGCTGCAAACGCTTGTGCAGCGCGATGCCAAGGGCCTGTATGCCAGGGCCGGGCGGGGCGACCTGCCGCTTCTGGATTCCGTGTACGACGCCTTTGACGAACCGCAGCACGCGGACTGCGTCATTGATACCGACAGATATTCCATGGGGGAATGCTACGAACAGCTGCGCGATTTTTCCCTGAACGCCCTGAGCGGCGGGCGGGAATGGCGCGAGGAAGCGCGCCGCATGTTGCCCCAGGCTGCCCACGGGCAGTTTTTGAAATCCGCCATAGCCCTTTGACGGGCGCTCCTGACGACCTGCAATGCCAGGACGGCGAAAGATGCCGCGTGTTTGCGTCCCACAGGGCACTACACGCGGCATCTCGGTTTTTATGGGGCAAGGCGCGACAAGGGGCAGAAGGCCCTCAGCGCCCCGATATGCCAGAAAATTGCCGCGATATGAACGTGGCGTAATCGTCCGTCATGCCGGAAACAAAATCCAGCACGCGCAGATAGGCGGTATAGAGGCTGTCGGTCTTGCTCGGCGCGTTGGCCCCCATGAGCGTCAGCGCGCGGGTTTCCTGATAACTCATGGAATGCTCTCGCGTGTAATTGAAGCAGGCGGGAATGAACACGTCGAGCAGCCGCCGATAGAGCGTGTAGGTGCCTATCTCCAAGGCGGTTTTTTGCGGATTGTTCATTATTTTTTCATTAAAAACCCGGCGCGCCGCATCCATGAAACCGCCCACGTCTTCCTGGGCGTGGTCCAGCAGGCAACCCTCAAGATCGCCCTGCATGATGGCCTCGTAATTTTCCATAAACGTTTGCGTAACGGACGGAATAATGCGGCCCATGGCCGTGGTGCGCAGCATGCTGGTGCGCCTGCGGTCAGAATCCATGGCGTCCAGGCGCGGGTCGTCGAGGTCTTTTTGGGCCAGCAGCGGTCGCATGGCCTCCTTGAAATCCGCGTAGCTGATGATGCGCAGCTCGCGCGCGTCTTCCATGTCGATAATGCGGTAGCAGATGTCGTCCGCCGCCTCTAGCAGGTATGAAAGCGGATGCCTGCGGTAGCACGCGCCCTGGGCGAGGCCCATGGCGGTAAAAATTTCGGCAAAAAGCGTTTTTTCGGCCGTGTAGAAATTGAATTTAACCTTGCGCCCGCCCTCTCCCTGCGCCTCATAAGCGGAACAGGGGTATTTAACCAGGGCGGCAATAACCGGAAGCGTCAGCCGAAAGCCGCCGCGATCCTTGTTGTTTTCAAGGGCGTTGATAACGCGAAAGCCCTGGGCGTTGCCGTCAAAAGCTGTAAAATCGGCCCATTCCGCAGGCTTTAACTCTTTGAAATACTGTTCTTTATGCCCGGAATCCTTGAACCAGTCGCGAATGGCCTCCTCGCCCGCGTGCCCGAAGGGAGGGTTGCCTATGTCGTGGGCAAGGCAGGCGGCCTGGATGATCTGCCCCAGATGATCCGGCGTATAAAGCTCCGGCAGTTCGCCCCGCTGCCGCAGCATGCCGCCCACGCCCAGGCCCAGCGACCGCCCGACGCAGCTGACCTCAAGCGAATGGGTGAGCCGGTTGTGGATATGGTCGTTGCGCACCAGGGGGTGTACCTGCGTTTTTTTGGCCAGCCTGCGAAACGAGCTGGAAAAAATGATGCGGTCGTAATCCGCCAAAAAAGCATTGCGACCGTCCACCAGAGGGTCGAGCTTGATTTCGGCGCTGGTTTTGCGGTTGGGGGCCAGCAGCAAAGCCCACTGCTCCATAAATGTGCTCATAACGCCTCCTCCTCTGCATGTACGGCATGCGCGGAGCGCCCGCAAGCACGCCGCGCTTTTCTTTTGCGGCGCGCCTTGTTAGGTTTGCAAATACGGGTTCGCAACCGCCGCCGCGAAATGGCGGCATAACCGGCAGCCCTCAACAAAGACGAGCCACGATGAACACGCTTTTTGACCAATCCCTCGCCGCGCATCTTGACCTGTTTAGCGCGCTGCACGCCATGCGCCCCGCAGTGGAAGCCGCTGCCGCGCGCCTGGAAGCGGCACTGCGGGCGGGCGGCAAGGTGCTGATCGCGGGCAACGGCGGTTCGGCGGCGGACGCGCAACATTTTGCCGCCGAGCTGGTGGGCCGCTTCCAGTGCAACCGCACGGCCCTGCCCTGCATAGCCCTGACCACGGACACCTCAAACCTGACGGCCATCGGCAACGATTTCGGCTTCGGCAGCGTTTTTTCCCGCCAGGTGGAAGCGCTGGCGCGGCCGCAGGACGTGTTTGTGGGCATTTCCACCTCCGGCAACTCCGCAAACATTCTTGAAGCCGTGCGCGAAGCGCGCGCCAGGGGGGCAGCCTGCATCGCCCTGCTGGGGCGCGACGGCGGCAAGCTTGCGGCCCTGGCCGATGAGGCCGTTATTGTGCCCCACGATGTCACGGCCCGCATTCAGGAGGCGCACATTTTCATTCTGCACCACTGGGCCGATGTGCTCGAACGTGCCGTTGCGCGGCAAAACGCCTGACCCACCGCCCGGTGTGCGCCTGAAGCGCGCCGGGCATACCCTTCACCGCCGGAGCCTTCGGCGCAAGCTCTGACGAGGTACCCCATGGATCAACAGAATGTGGCCCAGTTCATTGTTTCCTGCCTCAGGGCCGAAGGGGTGGAATATGTCTTCGGCATTCCCGGTGAAGAAAACATCCGCTTTGTGCGGGCCGTGGCCGCCTCTGGCGACATACGCTTCATTCTGGCCCGGCATGAGCAGGGCGCGGCCTTTATGGCCGATATTTACGGCCGCCTGACGGGCAAGGCGGGCGTTTGCACCGCCACCCTGGGGCCGGGGGCCATCAACCTGCTGCTGGGCGTGGCCGACGCGCAGACCAATTCCAGCCCGCTGGTGGCCATTTCCGCGCAGGTGGGGCTAAAGCGCATCTACAAAGAATCGCACCAGATTGTGGACCTTGTGGGCATGTTCAAGCCCGTGACCAAGTGGGCGGACACCGTGCTGACGCCGCAGGCCGTGCCCGAAATGGCGCGCAATGCCTTTCAGGTGGCGCAGGAGGAACGCCCCGGCGCAACCTATCTTGCCGTGCCGGAAGATGTGGAGGCCGCGCCCATGCCGCCAGCCACACCCCTCAAGGCCGCGCCCTGCGCCAAGGCCGTGCCAGCCCCGGAGGCGGTGAGCGCGGCGGCGGCAGTGCTGCGCGGGGCGCGCAAACCCGTGATCATGGCCGGGCACGGCGTTGCCCGAACAGGCAACGCGGCCGTTCTGGCGGCTTTTGCCGAACGCTATCAGGTTCCCGTGGCCACCACCTTTATGGGCAAGGGCGTCATCAGCGACCGCAGCCCCCAGTCTTTGGGGGTTATCGGCTTCATGCGCCACGATTACGAAAACTGCGCCTTTGACCAGGCGGACGTGATTCTTTCCATCGGCTACGAGCTGCAGGAATTCACCCCCATGCGCATCAACCCCCGCTCGGACAAGCGCATCATCCACATCAACACCTTCATGCCCGATACCGACGCCCACTATAACCCCGAGGTCAGCATCATGGCCGACGTGGGCATGGCCCTGGCCGCGCTGGCCAAGGCGCTGGGGCCGGAGCCGCTGCTCTCCGCCGGGCGCGGGGCCAGAATACGCGAGCTGGTGGAAGCGGAGCTGGCCAAAGGCCGCGCAAGCAACGCCTTTCCCCTCAAGCCGCAGCGCATCGTCAACGACATCCGGCAGGCCATGGGTGATGAAGACATCGTGCTGGCCGATACCGGAGCCATCAAAATGTGGATGGCCCGCCTTTACCCAACCTATGCGCCCCTCACCTGCCTTATTTCCAACGGCCTTTCCACCATGGCCTTTTCCCTGCCGGGGGCCATCGGCGCGCACCTGGCGCACCCCGACCGCAAGGTTCTGGCCGTTATGGGCGACGGCAGCTTTTTGATGAACTCGCAGGAGATGGAAACCGCCGTGCGCGAAAAAATTCCGCTCAAGATTCTGGTCTGGGTGGACGATAGCTACGGCCTCATCAAATGGAAAATGGACATGGAGGCCGGGTCGCACGCCTGCGTGGACTTTGGCAATCCCGATTTTGTGGCCTACGCCGCAAGCTTTGGCGCCAATGGCTACCGCATTGAAAGCGCGGAAGCGCTGCTGCCCACCCTGCGCAAGGCCCTGGACGAACCCGGCGTTTCCCTCATTGCCTGCCCTGTGGACTACAGCGAGAACATGGCCCTCATCAACAGCCTTGGAGAGCTGACGCCCGCCCTCTGCGCCCTGGACGAGCTGTAACCGCGCCGCGAGGGATCACACCCATGCGCTTTTGTAGCGTTCTTGGCTTGCCCGCCACCGCGCACGAATGACGCCGCAGGCGCATTGCAGCCTCAACGCCCGCGCCAACCGCTAAAAAAACCGGAAGCCCCTTTGCAACACGCAAAGAGGCTTCCGGTTTTTTGGTTCCGCTTGTCGGCAACCACCGTCGAGGCACGGGCGCTATTCGCCAATGCCCTCGTAGAGCGCCGAAGAAAGATACCGTTCGCCCGCGTCGGGCAGAATGACCACAAGAGTTTTTCCGGCAAATTCCGGCAGCGCGGAAAGCCGGGCTGCGGCAGCGGCGGCGGCCCCGGAGGAAATGCCCGCCAGAATGCCTTCCTCGCGGGCAAGGCGACGGGCAAAGGCGATGGCCTCGTCGTTTTCCACGGTTTCCACGCGGTCCAGCAGGCTCACGTCCAGGGTTTCGGGAATAAAGCCCGCGCCGATGCCCTGAATTTTGTGCGGGCCGGGCTTGATCGGCTGCCCCGCAAGATATTGGGAGATCACGGGGCTGGAGGCAGGTTCCACCGCCACGGAAACAATGTTTTTGCCCCGCGTCTTTTTGAGATAGCGCGAAATGCCCGTGATGGTGCCGCCGGTGCCCACGCCCGCCACAATGGCGTCCACCTGTCCATCTGTGTCGTTCCAGATTTCCGGACCGGTGGTTTTTTCGTGCGTGGCGGGGTTGGCCGGATTTTTAAACTGCTGGGGCATGAAATAGGCATCGGGGTTGGCGCTGACCATCTCCTCGGCCTTGCGGATAGCGCCCGCCATGCCTTCAGCCCCCGGCGTGAGCACCAGTTTTGCCCCCAGCATGGCCACCACGCGGCGGCGCTCAAGGCTCATGGTGTCGGGCATGGTGAGCGTGAGCTCATAGCCTTTGGCGGCCGCCACATAGGCAAGGGCTATGCCGGTATTGCCGCTGGTGGGCTCCACAATGCCCACGCCGGGGCGCAGCAGGCCGCGCTGCTCGGCATCGGCGATCATGGACGCGCCTATGCGGCATTTGACGGAATATGACGGGTTGCGGCCCTCAATCTTGGCCAGAACAGTGGCCCCAGGGGCCACCACCCGATTCAGGCGCACCAGGGGCGTGTTGCCGACAGATTTCGGATTATCCTTATAAATTCTGGACATATGCTTTCTCCTTGCCCGCGTTTATGGGGCGTTGCTCCATCCAGATGTGTGCTTGAAGCGTCTTGCCGCGCCATGGGCCACGGCTGCGAACGAAGCTAAATATTATCATCTCGACTGACTTAGTGATAATAACTCAGTTTCAAAAAAGCAAGTCCCGGCGAAACAAATAATGCCGCCTGGGGCTAGATACTGTAATCGTGGGGCAGCGCGGTTTGGGCGTCCACAAGATCCTGCAACGTAACGCCGCCATACACGGCCTCAAGCGCCGCCCGCGCCCGCCGCCACAGCGGCATGAACACGCAGCCCGGCCCCTGCGGGCAGCTGCGGATGGGGCTTTCGCCCTCGCAATCAACGGGATAGACCGGGCCATCAAGAAGCTGCAGAATCTCCAACGTGGTGATCTGGGCCGCCGGGCGGGCCAGCGCGAAGCCCCCGGCCTTGCCCCGGCGGCTTTCCACAACGCCGCCGCGCCGCAGCTGGTTAAGAATATTTTCAAGAAAACGCGGCGGTATGGACTGGGCCTCGGCAATTTCCTGAATGCGCGTGGGGCCCTGCCCGGCGCGGCGGGCAAGCTCAAACATGGCGCGCAGGCCGTATTGGCTTTTAAGTGAAACGCTCATAGGTCATCCTTGCAGGCGCAAAAACGGCACGGCGCGCACGCGGGGCAAACAGCGGGCGGCATTAGCCAAAGCTGACCGTCTCGCCGGGCTGCATGTCAACGCACCGGCAGGAGAGGCGCAGTTTTTCAATTTCCGTCCCAAAGGCGGCGGCGCTTTGCGCCAGCACGGGAAACGTGCCCCAGTGCATGGGCACGGCCGCCTTGCAGCCCAGCAGCTTGCAGGCCAGCGCCGCCTGTCTGGCGTCCATGGTGAACACGCCGCCAATAGGCAGCAGAGCCACGTCGATATCGTACAAACGCCCCCACAGCTCCATGCCGCTGAAAACGCAGGTATCGCCCGCATGGTACACCGTGAGACCGTCGGGCATGCGCACAATATATCCGGCTGGCGCGCCGGAATCGCTGGAGTGGTAGGCCTGCGTCATGGTGATGCTCACCCCTTTGTGGGTCAGGGTGCCCCCCATGTTGAAACCGATGCCGTTCAAAATCTGCCCCTGCGGCACCCCCGCCGCAACAAGATTGGCCGCCGTGCCCACAATGGCCCCCAGCTGCGCGCCGGTGCGGCGGCACAGGGGAACGGCCTCGCCCACATGGTCGCCGTGGTCGTGGGTGACAAGCACAATATCCGCCTCGCCCGCGTCAGCTTCCGAAAGGCCCGAACCGGGGGCAAAAAAGGGATCAATAACCACCTGCGCGCCGGGCGCGCTGATTTTAAAGGCCGAATGCCCAAACCAGGTAATGTCGCTCATATGTCACCTCCGGCCAAGCGCCGTGCATAATTGGAATGTAAAGGAATGGCTTGAAAAAACTTCCACGCGGGTTCGCGCGGTTGAGGACTGCGAAAAAATCAGTGGCAGGCCGTCGCGTGCCGGCCCGTCAGGCTGCGGGGGGTTGTTGCCCCGCCCAGCGCGCCTGCCCGTGCGCCAGCCCAACCTGATCGAGGATGCGCCCGCAAACCTGGGCAAGCATGGCCTCAATGCTTGTGGGGTGCAGGTAAAAGCAGGGGGAAAACGGCATAATGACGGCCCCGGCCTCGCTCAGGGTCAGCAGGTTGCGCAGATGAATGCGCGAAAGCGGGCTTTCGCGCGTTGCCAGCACCAGCGGCAAACGCTCTTTGAGCGCCACATCCGCAGCCCGATGCACAAGATTGCGCGTGGCTCCGCTGGCCAGAGCGCCCACCGTGCCCATGGAGCAAGGCACAAGCAGCATGGCCCCCGGCGCCTCGCCCCGCCGCCACCACGAGCCGCTGGCGGGCCCGGCCCCCAGATCATCTGGGGCATAGACCTCGTGCGCCAGCGCGGTGAGCAGCTGCGGCCCTGCGCCGCATTCGGCCCGCAAAACGGCGCGCGCGCCCTCGGAAACCACGCAGTGGATGCGCACCTCGGGAATGGCGGCCAGCTGCCGCAAAAGGCACAGGGCCAGCGGCCTGCCGCTGGCGCCGCTTACCCCCACCAGAATATCGCGCACGGGATCCCCCGCCGTATAACGCGCGGGCCACGCCCGTTTGC
>Ga0183101_1001768_pt2 | contig 12617 bp, 12 predicted proteins | sample Biomet3_FD_127790 | JGI IMG/M metagenome (GOLD analysis project Ga0183101, IMG submission 127790) | Microbial communities from bioreactor (seeded with sewage sludge) at LBNL, California, USA - Biofuel metagenome 3 | ecosystem: Engineered > Bioreactor > Anaerobic > Unclassified ... | reverse complement strand
TACTACATTTTGAAAAATAAACGATTTAAATTCCTCTATCTTTAGAAGAAATATTTTGGTTCATGTTTGTAGTGATCGAATAGTGCGTGCAATGCTCTTTGTTATGAGAGTATGTTCTAATAAATGGAAAGAACTGAAAGTTATTTAAACTTGCACAATATTAAAAGATATTATAAGGAGATTGACCATGGAAAAATTTAATCTTGTTAAGAAGAACTTTGGCTTTGGCTGTATGCGGCTGCCAATGAACGAAAATGGTTCCGTTGACACAGAACAATTCAAAGAAATGGTAGATTATTTTATTGCGAATGGATTTAATTACTTTGATACAGCCCATGGTTATATCAACGGAAAGAGTGAACTTGCCATCAAAGAATGTCTTACTTCACGGCATGACCGCAGTGAATATATTCTGACCGACAAACTGACGGGCAGTTTCTTTCAGAAAGAAGAAAACATCAGGCCATTCTTTGCCTCCCAGTTAAATGCAACAGGTGTTGATTACTTTGATTTTTATCTGATGCATGCTCAGAATTCACGTGAATTTGAGAAATTTAAGAAATGCAGAGCCTATGAAACAGCCTTTGCATTGAAAAAAGAAGGGAAAGTCAAACATGTTGGTATTTCCTTCCATGATAAAGCAGAAGTGCTTGAACAGATACTGAAAGAATATCCAGAGATTGAAATTGTACAGATCCAGTTCAACTATTTGGATTATGAAGATCCATCGGTTGAATCCCGTAAGGTATATGAGGTATGTGAAAAATATGATAAGCCAGTGCTTGTCATGGAACCAGTCAAGGGCGGTAACCTTGTCAAACTGCCAAAAGATGCACAGAAGATCATTGATCAGCTAGGTCAAAATGCATCGAATGCATCGTATGCGATTCGGTTTGCGGCTTCTCAGAAAAATGTCAGAGTAGTTCTTTCCGGCATGAGTACTCTAGAGCAGATGAAAGACAATGTTTCCTACATGAAAGATTTCAAGCCTTTAACGGAAAAAGAAATCTCTGTATTAAAACAGGTGGCAGGTGTATTCAAGAGTGCAGGTATGATTCCATGTACTGCATGCCACTATTGTGTAGAAGAGAATCATTGTCCAAAGCATATTCAGATTCCAGAATTGTTTGCTGCATACAACGCTAAGAATACGTTCCATGACTGGAATGCTGATTACTATTACAACAATGTACTCACAACAGATGGGCATGGAACAGCATCCGAGTGCATTAAGTGCGGTGGATGTGAGAGAGTATGTCCACAGCATCTTCCTATTCGTGCACTGTTAAGTGATGTCACAAAGGAATTTGGAAAATGAAAAGTATAAAGGAGTGAAGAATGAGCATGTTTGAAGAAATGAGAAAAGGAAAGTCTTACGACATCCGTGATGAATCATATCAAAAAGAAGTCCATGGAGAAATAGCTAGATGTGATCATCTCTGCTGGCAGATCCGTCAGGCAGATCCTGCAGAAGTCGAAACAATTTTATCTTTAGAAAAAGAATTATTTCAAAATACACAAGGAAACAGCACATTACTGACACCGCCGTTCGCAATCGACTGTGGAAGCCAAGTAAAGCCCGGTAACAATGTTTACATCAATCATAATGCAACCATGATGTCTCTTGGTGGCATCGATATTAAAGACGGCGTCATGATTGAACCGGAGTGTGGCTTATTTACCGTGAACCATGAGCCAAAGAACATCCGTATCGTAATGACTAAGACAATTCATATTAAAAAGAATGCATGGCTGGGAGCACGTGTCAGTGTACTTCCTGGTGTTACGATTGGTGAAAATGCAATCGTAGGCACAGGCAGTGTTGTGACAAAAGATATCCCAGAAAATTCCATTGCAGTAGGAAATCCTGCAAGAGTAATCCGTACACTCGATTAAAACTACAAGGAGAAAATCGTTATGGAAAAAAGAAGGCTTGGTTTATCAGATCTTCATGTCAATCCAGTAGGTCTTGGCTGTATGGGTTTCTCTCATGCATCAGGCGATCCAACACCGCATGATGAAGCAGTCAAGACACTGCGTCAGGCATATGAATACGGGTATGACTTCTTTGATACTGCTGAAGCATATACCGGAGTATATCCGGATGGAACAATCTCCTACAATGAAGAACTTGTCGGAGAAGCGTTGAAGGACTGCAGAGACAAAGTGGTAATTGCCACAAAGATGGGAGTCTCTCATAATGCAGACCGCTCTCTGAAACTGGATTCTTCTCCAGAGACAATCCGCAGATCATTGGAACAGTCATTAAAACGTCTTGATACAGATTATGTAGATATCTATTATCAGCATCGGATTGATCCAAAGGTAGAACCAGAAATTGTTGCAGAGACCATGGGTGAGTTAATCAAAGAAGGAAAGATTCGCTATTGGGGTATCTCTGAAACGACTGAGGAATACCTTCGCCGTGCAAATGCAGTGACACCTGTCACAGTAATTGAAAATCGGTATTCCATGATGGCACGCTGGCATGAAGATATCTTTCCTGTATGCGAAGAACTGAAAGTGTCATATGTTGCCTTTTCACCAATGGCGAATGGTTTCCTGACCGGTGCGTATACACCTGGTACAAAGTTTGAAGGCAGTCAGGATTATCGTGCTAATATGCCGCAGTACAGTGAAGAAGGATATGCTAAGGCAAAGGCACTTCTTGATCTGTTGAACCAGATGGCCGCAGATAAGAACTGTACGATGGCACAGCTGTCATTAGCCTGGATGATCAACAAGAAAGATTACATTATTCCAATTCCAGGTTCCCGTAAGATTGATCGATTAAAGTCTAACTTTGATGCAGGCAATATCATGATGGCAAAAGATGAAATTGCTAAGATCGATGACTTATTGAATAGCATGCAGTTTGAAGTTTTTGGTGGGCATAAAAGCAAGTAATCCATAAAGATACAGAAAGGAATCCATATGAAATCGAAAGAAGAATATCAGAATGAATTAAACATGGAAATTGGCAGCGAATTAAACAATCCAAATTTCACTGGAAAAGTTTATGGGAATCCTATGGTCGAAGGGAAAGATGTCAAATGTACTCTTATTACATTTGAACCAGGCTGCATCAACTCATATCACATTCATCATGGTTCGGAACAAACAATCATATGTGTAGGCGGCAGAGGCTGGTATCAGGAAGAAGGAAAAGAAGCTGTCGAAATGAGACCAGGTGATGCAATTGCTATTCCAACCGAAACAAGACATTGGCATGGAGCAGCAAAAGACAGCTGGTTCTCTCATATTGTTGTCTATTCAAAGGCGAATGTAGGTTTCCACGCAGAATGGTGTGAACCAGTCCCTGAGGAGATCTATCAGAAGCTGAAGTAAGAGGAAATCAATGAAGAAATTATTGATTGTGTATTATTCTTGGTCAAACGGGAATACAAAAAGAATAGCTGAAATGCTGCAGAAAGAAACAAATGCAGACATTAAAAGGATTGAAACATTAGAACCTTATGAAGGCTCTTATGATGATGTTGTTGAGCAAGGCCATAGAGAAGTCAACAAAGGGTTCCTGCCTAAGATCAATCTCGATGTTGATCTTGATGCATATGATGTGATTGCGATAGGCACACCTACTTGGTGGTACACAATGGCACCCGCTGTTAAAACTTTTCTTACATCACAAGAATGGAAGGGAAAGAAAATCGTGCTTTTCATGACGAATGGCGGCTGGCCGGGACATGTAATCCAAGATATGAAAAAGGCCTGTACTGGTGCTGAATGCATCAGCAGTATCATAATTCGATTTGATTCCAATGGTAAAGATCATTTAGAAACTCCAATCCATGAAATCAATGAATGGATCAGAACTGTCAAAACAAAAATTGAATTTTAACAATAAAATAGACTTAATAAAAAGCTATCTGTTTCAGAACCTGAACAGATAGCTTTTATATAACTTACCAAAGTTCTTTTTCATGTTTTTTCCGGATCTCCATTAAGATCCGAATGAACGATGTTACGGATTTCCTTTTATCATTTGTATGCTTGCACAGGACACAACTGAGTTTCTCATCTGTATCAAATGGGATCCAAGCAAAATCATCACTGCCGTCATTCAACATTCCTAAAGATAAAGCAATTCCTTTTCCTGCAGCAGTGTTCACAAGTGTAGTGTCATGGTCAGGACTGTTGAAAGAATGTACACCAGGCAGATCTAAAACAGACTGTTGTGCATTATACAAAGGCTTAGGGGAGCCTCCACCGACCATCAACTCACGATTTTGCAGATCTTCTGCTTTGAGGATGTTGTTATCAGCAAGGGGATCATCCTTTCTTAAGATGACATAGATCCTGCTTTCATAAAATGGATAAGTAATGGTTTCACTCAATTGATTAAGATCTTGGGCAAAGCCAAATAGAATATCACATTGTCCCTGTAAATAACGTTCCATAACATTAATACCAAAGACAGGAGTGATTGAAATAGAAGGTTCCTTGGTCATGAATTCCTGCATTGCTTCTGGCAGATAACGAAAGGCAGATCGAAAAGGAAGACCAATTGTAATATTGTCAGAATATTTTGAACTGAAATTTTGACCATCTTCAACCGCTCTGCGATATTGCCGCTGCAGCAAACGTAATGTTGAACAGAATTGTTCACCAGCAGGGGTCAAGCTTGTCTTTTTTCCGGTATGGTTAAAGATGGCAAAGCCAAGTTCTTCCTCAGCTGCTTGTATTTGGTAAGTTAAAGCAGGTTGTGACACAAACAATTCCTCAGCGGCAGCTCGATAATTCAATGTTTCAGATAATTTGATAATAGATGATATCTGTTTTTCATTCATAGGAAATGTCCCCTCTATAATGATAAATAATTCTTATCAATAATACAATTATTCTATTTGATTAGATTATCATGTAAAGCTACATTAGAAGTAGGCAGAGAGCCTGAAAAAGGAGAAGAATATGAACTTCAATTTAAATGAAAATCTTCCAGTAATTGCTCTATTAGGAGCCGGCAGCATGGGCACAGCAATTGTAAAGAGAATTGGTGCAAATAAGAGGATCTTATTAGGTGATATAAGTGAACAGAAACTGGTAGATATGAAAAAGGAATTCGAATACAGCGGATATATTGTAGAGACCAAACAAGTCAATGCACTAGACCGAAATTCTGTAAAAGAATTTGCGGAATATGCTGCTTCATTAGGTGAAGTAAAATACTTCATTGATACAGCAGGAGCTTCCCCAAATCAGACTTCCCCTGAAAAGATTGTTGCACTGGATCTGATTGCTACAGCTGTAGCAATTGATGAATTTGCCAAGGTAATCGCAAAAGGCGGTGCAGGTCTTGTTGTCTCCAGCCAGACTGGTTACATGATGGATTTCACTCCAGAAATTGAGAATCTGTTGCGTAATACGCCTACAGAACAGTTGGCAGATCTTGATTTTGTAAAGAAGGATGCTGTTTCAAATCGAGCAATTGCATATATTGCGTCTAAGCGGGCAAATCATTTGAGAGTTCAAATAGCAGCTGCAACTTCTTGGGCAGATGCTGGTGCTCGGATCAATACAATCAGCCCAGGTATCATTGTGACTCCACTTGCCTATGATGAATTCGCGGCTGCAGGAGAATCGTATCAGAAGATGATTGCAGCATCTGCGGCAAAACGTGTTGGTACTGCCGATGAGATTGGTGAAGCTGGTGCATTTTTGTTAGGTGAACATGCTTCGTTCATTACGGGAACAGATTTATTGATTGATGGCGGTGTCATTGCATCGATCAAATGCGGTAAGTATCAGCTGAGAGCTCACTGATCATGACGAAGTGCAGCAGGATTGGAATGTCCATCACATTGGCATGTCTTCTTTGCTGCACAGGCTGCAGCGTACAGAAGCAAGAAGATGGAGCAGTAGCATCAGCAACGACAGAAAGTGTAAATACAGAAACAATGATGACTGATCATTCATTACAGGAGATTCCTTATACAACTTCCAAAGGAGATACAGGATATATCTACGCATCTGACAGTGTGCTGAACTCTGATCAGAACCATCCTTTGATCCTTGTGATGACATATACAACTGGAAATGCAAAAGCTGTGATTCGAGGATGCGGCTGGGATACATTAGCAGAAAATGAAGATGTGATTTTAATCTCACCTGAATATGACAACTATGCAACGTATAGTGAAACAGAGCGTCTTAAAAGAGATATTGATTACGCAATTCAGAATTACAAAGTTGATACAAGCCGCATATATACAACAGGCTTTTCTAACGGAGGAGCAGCTTCTGTGGCAATGGTAAGCTGTTATCCAGACGCCTTTGCAGCAATGTCTGCGATGGGCTGGATGGTCGATATGCAGGGACAAAATTCATCCTATGATATTCCATTTCAGGTCATCCAGGGAACCAATGAATATACGCAGACGATCAACGGTATGCCCGCAATCATGGATGATGAGAGAAATGCGATCCATTCTCTATTCCTATATAACGAAATGATCTCAACAAATACCGTAGAGGATTATGGAGATGTACCATATTGGGGCTATCAGCCTGATGATACATATCAAGAAACGGAGACGAATGGTGATTCATTGACATTTAACAACTATTTCAAGCAGGGATATACATCTCCCTATGCACAATTGGTATTAGTGGATGGTGCACAGCATGAGATGCATCCATGGGAAGCAGAAACAGTATGGAATTTTATGAAAAATTTTAGAAGAACTGAAAAAGGTATTGAAGATTTAAATAGTCAAGATACATCTGATCAAGAAGCAATTGTTGCTTTATATCAAAAGATGCAGAATGCAATGATCACAAAAGACACAGAGTATCTTAGATCTGTCATGCCAGATCATGTGACACATATTGATGGAGAAGTGCAGACCATTGATGAATGGCTGGATGATGTTTCAAGTGAACGTATGAAATATTACAGCATTGATCTGCAGAATATATCTGTCTCTATCGTAGGGAATACAGCAACGTTATCCTGCGATAATGTGATCCATGCCCGTATTTATGGCAGTGAGGGGACATGGACGCTTCCAGGCAGTGCAAGTTTTATAAAAGATGATACCGGATGGCATTTTAACATTCCAAAGGAGTATGAAAATGAAGATTAAATGGATCAACAGCATAATAGCAGTTTCTCTCATGCTGCCAATGACAGCGTGCTCAGCATCGAATCAATCAAATGGATCTACAGCTTCAAGTACTGCTGCAGCATCTACATCAACACCAGAAAGCACTTCTTCTGCAGCCTCCAGCAGTTCTACTAGCAAAAGTGTTGTTGCGTACTTTTCTAGAGCCGGTGAGAACTATAACGTTGGAACTGTTGATAAGGGCAGCACCCAAATAGTTGCTGAAACGATTGCTGAAAAAACAGGTTCTGATCTATTCCATATAGAAACAGTAACTGACTATCCAGCGAACTATCTAGAATGTACAAAGGTTGCTCAAGATGAGAAAGAGAAAAATGCCAGACCTCAACTTAAGGAGACTTTGGATAATTTCAGCAGCTGCGATGTTATTTATTTAGGATATCCAATCTGGTGGGGAGATATGCCTATGGCTGTTTATACATTCATGGAAAGTAATGATTTTACTGGAAAAACAATCATTCCATTTGATACTCATGCAGGAAGCGGTTTATCAAATACGATAGATTCAATCAAAAAAGAATGCCCTAATGCAAATGTTCTGACTGGATTATCACTATTAGGTGAAGATGTACAAAAGTCATCTGATGAAACAGAAAAAAGTGTTACTTCATGGCTTACAGAAAATGGCATGACAATAAAAGGGTGAAAAAATGAAAAAGTTTATTCTGAATAATGGAAATAGTATTCCTGCCATTGGATTTGGTGTATTTATGATCACCGATCCAGATGAGTGTGAAAAAGCTGTCTTAGAAGCATTCAAAGACGGATATCGATTGATTGATACAGCAAATGCCTATATGAATGAAAGGGCAGTTGGAAGGGCTATGAAAAAATCTGGTCTGAAACGGGAAGAAATATTCCTGACAACAAAGATTATGCCGCAGGACTTTGGTTATGAAAAAACCAAAGAAGCTATTAAAAAGACTTTGGCACGTTTAGATACTCCCTATATTGATCTGTTACTGCTTCATATCCGCTTTGGCGATTATCTTGGTGCATGGAAAGCGTTAGAAGAAGCTGTTGCCGAAAGAAAAGTACTGTCAATTGGAATTAGTAATTTTGATGAAGAAAGAATTCTGAAGATCATTGAAGAAGGAAATATCATTCCGCAAGTCGATCAAATTGAATGCCATCCATATTTCCAGCAGCATTCATTAAGAAAATTATTAGATGAATATCATATTCAAGTTGAATCCTTTTATCCAGTTGGACATGGAGATCCAAATCTGTTACATGAACCGCTATTTAAAGAACTTGGCAATAAATACGGAAAGTCTCCAGTCCAGATCATCTTGAAGTGGCATGAACAGGAGAAGTTTGTCGCCATTCCTAAATCAACCAATCCTCAACATATAAAGGACAATATTGATCTGGATGATTTCCAATTAACCGAAGATGAAATGAACCAGATCAGAAGAATTGATAAAGACCGCAGCTATTTTGATATGCCTGAAGGAGATCAGGCTGAGATGTTCTTATCACAGCATATCGATTTTGATAATCAAAAATAAGGAGACTATTTATGTATACATTAGAAGAAATGAATGATGAAAGAGAAATTCGGGAAATTGTTAATCAGTTTGCAAATTTAGCAGATGTCAAAGATGCAAAAGGTCAGGGAGAACTATTTCTCCCAGAAGGTGTATTAGAATTCCAGCAAGGAGAAGATGGAGAGATTCACAATATCATTGGCAGAGATACAATCGTTTCTGCATTTGAAAATACCATTCTCCCTTGCAAAGCTGTATATCATATGAATGGCCAGCATGTCATAAGGCTCCATGGTGATACTGCTGAAGGAACCGCCTATTGTCAGGCAACACTTATAAATGAGAAAGACGGTATCGATTTAATGACCGTGAATGATGTACGATATCTGGACCATTATAAAAAAGTGGAAGGTAAATGGTATCTCATGAAAAGAAGAACAACTTTTGTGATTACAGATACCCATGAGTATAAAAAATAATGAAATGAATGAAGTACGTTGTCTAGATTAGGCACACGTTTCTTCAATATGTCACTCTCATAGCATTAAAGATGTTAAGAGCATTCAGACGATCTGATTGACTGCACAGACTTGCCCGAAAAGCAATGGCATCAATATCTGAAAGGAAAAATTATTATGTTTGAAAAACTATCATCACCAATCACAATTGGTAATGTAAAAATTAAGAATCGTATGTTCATGGCACCTATGGATACTGGTTTTGGAAATACTTCATACGGTACTTTTACACCTGAAGGAATTGACTACTTTGTACGCAGGGCAGAGGGTGGATTTGGTCTATTGTTCAGTGGTGGAATCAATGCTGATACAATTGTTGATAATATGGATGGTATTTTGAATCATCCAGAACTGTTTAAGTCAGTTGGTAAAGAGATGAACAATCGTCTGAGTAAATACAACTGTAAAATGTTCATTCAATTAAGCATGAATGTCGGCAGAAATGCTGGTTTGAAAACACCATCACCATTACCTGTATTAGGAAATCCTTCACAGGTCACACAAGAACTTACCGTTGAAGAGATACATAAGAAAGTTGAAGAAATGGGTCAAGCTGCAAGATTGGTTCAAGAGGCCGGTTATGCAGGTGTTGATATTCATGCAATGCACTGGGGCCATTTGATTGACTCTTTTGCCTTATCGTTTATGAATCATCGTAATGATGAATATGGAGGAAGTTTAGAAAATAGACTTCGTTTTGCAAAGGAAATCGTTGAAGAGATCAAAAAGCAGTGCGGAAAGGACTTCCCTGTAACAATCCGACTGGCCCTGAAAAGCTACATGAAAGATTTTGATAAAGCATCTTTTGACGGCTCAGATGAAGTGGGCAGAACACCTGACGAAGCAGTACAGATTGCAAAGCTCCTGGAATCCTATGGGTATGATGCACTTAGTACAGATACAGGGACATTGGATGCATTTTATTATGCAATGCCACCTGCCTACATACCAGCTGGATATTCATTACCAATGGTAAAGATGGTAAAAGATGCTGTCAGTATACCAATCTTAGCAGGCAGCCGTATGACAGATCCAATGATTGATGAAAAGGCACTGGAAGATGGCATCATTGATGCTGCCGTCATTGGACGTCAGGCAATTGCAGATCCTGACTTTGGAAATAAGATCACAGAAGGTCGGCAAGATCTTATTAGAACTTGTATTGGCTGCAATCAAGGGTGTATCTGGGGATATTTCACAAGCGGAAAAATCAGCTGTGCTGTTAATCCCGAAGTTGGTCATGAAAAAGATTGTCCGATTGCAGAATCAGATACGAAGAAGAATGTTGTTATTGTTGGCGGCGGAATTGCCGGGATGGAAGCTGCCCGTATCTGTACGATACGTGGGCATCACGTGACACTCTATGAAAAATCGAATGTACTTGGTGGAAATTTAATACCAGCAGGTGCTCATGATTTCAAAAAAGAAGTAAATGAGCTGAACGAACATTACAGAAATATGATGAAAGAAATGAATATTCATATTGTGCTGAATAAAGAAATGAATGCTCAGAAGATATTGAGTCTGCATCCGGATACGGTAATTCTTGCAATGGGAAGTTCTCCAGTTATGCCGAAGAGTATTCCAGGGATTGATCATTCAAAAGCAGTTTCTGGTGTTGATGCATTGCTTGGCAAAAAGCTAATTGGTGAAAGCGTTGTTATTGTCGGTGGTGGTCTAGTTGGATGCGAAATTGCTTTTGGTTATGCAAAAGAGGGAAAGCAAGTAACCATCGTAGAAGCACTAGATGAGATTATGAAATTAGGAAGTGTTCCATCAATGAATAAACAAATGTTAAACGACGGCTTCGCATATTATGGAACAAAAATCCTCACTTCTTCAAAATTGCTTGAAATCAATGATGAAGGAGCAAAAGTAGAACTTTCAGATCATTCTGTAATAACAATTCCATGTGATAACGTTGTTCTTTCAATCGGGTATCGGCCAAATCCTTCCATTGCAAAAGAATTTGAAGGAACAGATGTGGAGATTCATGAAATCGGGGACGGCAGTAAAGTTGGCAATATTCTGACAGCTGTTAATGACGCCTTTAATGTATCGAAAAATATTTAATCAAATACGAAAGGATAAAAACTTAATGCCAGAGCAATCAACGTTACAGAAAAGAAATAAAATCAATATGCTGGAAGGCACCATATGGGATAAGATACTCATTTATGCATTCCCATTGGCTGCAACTGGTATACTGCAGCAGCTTTTCAATGCAGCAGATATAGCAGTTGTAGGAAGGTTCACCGGCAGTATTGCATCTCTCTGTATGGCGGCGGTAGGAGCTAATACTCCTATCGTTGGATTGATTGTCAATCTCTTTGTCGGTATTTCAATGGGCACAAATGTGGTCGTAGCTACAGCCGCTGGCAGTGATGATCGAAAACTTTTGAAAAAAGCATCGGGAAATTCTCTAGTCATTGCAATTGTCGGTGGTATTCTAATGACCATTATTGGTGAATTGATTGCTGTACCACTGCTTCAGTCACAGAATGTACCAAATGATGTTTTGCCGCTGGCTGCTACGTATCTGCGTATATATTTTGCTGGTATGCCAGTCATTTTGTTGTACAACTTTGCGGCAGCAATCTACCGTGCAGTTGGTAATACGAAAACACCTTTGATTGCACTTACCATATCCGGCGTATTAAATGTTATCCTAAATCTATTATTTGTCATTGGATTTCATATGAATGTTGATGGTGTTGCAATACCAACTGTCATATCAAATGCAGTCAGTGCAGTTTTTTTGGCCATTGGTCTGTTTAGAAAGAATGGTCCCTTTGAAATCAAAAAATCGGATTTAAAGATTGATAAACAAATATTTCTTCAGATAATGAAAATCGGTGTTCCAACAGGAATTCAAATGGCTGTATTTGCCGTCGCAAATATGATCATTCAATCTGCAATCAATAGTCTAGGCACCACAGTAATGGCAGCCTCCAGTGCAGCTTTTAATATTGAAGTCTTTGCATATTATATTTTGAATTCATTCAGTCAGGCATGTACGACATTTGTCGGTCAAAATAATGGTGCAGGGAATCGGAAGAGGTGTAGACAAGTGTTGAAAGACTGTATTCTGGAAGATGTCGTCTGTACGGCCTTATCGATTATTTTGATTTTATTTGTCGGCAGGCAGATGTTAGCGGTATTCAACCCTGATACAGAAGTTGTTTCAACGGGTTATGTGCGGCTATTATGGGTGTTCTCAGCTTATATTTTTTCAATGCTCTATGAAAACATTGCTGGTTACTTAAGAGGCTTCGGAATCTCATTCGCACCATCTGTGCTGACAGTCATCGGTGTCTGTGGTGTACGTGTGGCATGGATATATACAATCTTTCAAAGGCAGCACACTTTTACATCAATACTTGCTGCATATCCAGTCAGTATGGCAAGTACAGCTATTCTGCTATCAATCGCTTTGTTTGTAATGAGACCATCTGAAGGTAAGTACT
>Ga0183101_1001409_pt2 | contig 12647 bp, 14 predicted proteins | sample Biomet3_FD_127790 | JGI IMG/M metagenome (GOLD analysis project Ga0183101, IMG submission 127790) | Microbial communities from bioreactor (seeded with sewage sludge) at LBNL, California, USA - Biofuel metagenome 3 | ecosystem: Engineered > Bioreactor > Anaerobic > Unclassified ... | reverse complement strand
CGCTTATGGTGGCCGGGTTTTTCTGCGCGGTCATCCTCATGAATGTGCTGGGACGACTCATTGGGGCCAGCTTTGAAATGTTCATTGCCGGAACTTCGCAGGCCAAGGTCATCGGCCTTACCGGCACCATTTCCATGCTGGTGATCCTTGGCATCGTGGTGATCATGACGGCTAACAAGTTCTTCAGCCTCATTCATTACCTGCCGGAGCATGTGACCAACTGGATTGGCCAGCAATTCCATTCACTGGGTGAAAAGGAAGATCAGAGCGGGGTCAAGGGCGTGTTTGTGGGTTCCACCAATGCGGTGTCGTCCGGGGCGGATGGGGCGCGGGGGCTGCGTAATACGGTGCTCGGCAGTACGCCGAAAACTGATCTCTCTGAACACAATTTCAGGAGTTAAGGCATGTTTGAGAATGTGAAAGAAGCCTTACGGGCAAGGTTACGGCCCAGCAGCACCCACCTGACCGCCTTGCGCGGAGATTTGCAGAGTCGTTTACGTCACTTCAAAGCGGAACGCACTCAAGAACAGCAAAAGTCCTTGGAAGAAGACTTTGCCCAGGTGCTCCTGGCCTGGGGCATCGGTGAACAAGATATTCCCGCCGTGTTGCGGGAACTGCGGCTGCGGCGTTGGGTATTCGTTTTGCCGGTGGCCGTATGCCTGCTCACGGCCCTGGTCACAGGCCAGACAACGCTTTGGCTGGCCTTGGCCCTGGTTGTGCCTCCCTGCCTTTTGGGCATCACCAGCACACACTGGCGCATATCTGTGCTGACCCGCCGTTGCTTTCAGCCCTTCAGTCGTTGGTTGGGATGCTGGCTTTGCTCACTCCTCATGCTTTCCAAGAAAGGCGCGTAGGGAGGCTTCAATGACGGCAATTTCCTTCATGTCATTCTGCACGGCAAAGAGTTTCATGGCCTTGGCCAGGTCGCGGTCGATGAGAAAGTATTTGCCCACGCGATTTTCTTTGCCCTTGGGGGCTTCCTTGTCCTTGTCCGCCGCTGCTTGTGGGGCGGGCGGGGGTGTGTCTGTTTCCGGCTTTGGCGCGGCTTTGGGCGCTCCAAACACGCTGTCCAGTAAGTCTTCCTTCACTTCCACGGCTGCGGCCTGTCCAAGACCACCTTTCTTACGCGCCATAACGGGCCTCCAGTCTGGTGACGGTTTCAATTCCAAGAGCCGCATAATCCTGCGCCCCATAGGATTTGGGATCATAGCCAAAAATACTCTGCCCGTGACTGGGTGCTTCGGCCAGGGTCACGTTGTCGCGGATAGCGGCCTGCATGAGGTCTGCCGCATGTTGATTGGTCAGCACGTCCAGCACATCACGGCACAAGCGTTTTCTGCGGTCAACAAAGGTTGGAACAATGCCAAGCACTGCCAAATGGGGGTTGAGGCGGCGACGTACCCGCTCCAGATCATCCTGCATGAGGGAGAGGCCTTCCAGAGAGTGAAACTCCGTCTGCACCGGAATGAGCACAGCGTCCGCTGCCGCATAGGTATTGATGGCCAGCAAATCCAGGGACGGCGGGCTGTCGATGAGTACCACGTCAAACATGCCTTGTACGTGCTCCAGCGCCTCTTTCAACAGAAGCTCTTTGCCGAGTTCCTGCGCGAACACTTCCGGCATGGCCGCAAGCTGCCGATTGGCCGGGGCCAGCAGAACACAGCCGCCATTCTGCCCCTGCTCCACGGGCACGGCTATTTCCGGCCATGTGGCCTTACCGCGCAGAACATCCAGAATGGTCTTATCCGCAGGAGTCACCGCCCAAGCACGGGTGAGGTTGGCTTGGGCGTCCATGTCCACGGCCAGCACTTTTTTGCCGTGGGCAGACAAGGCCGCAGCCAGATTCTGAGCTGTGGTGGTTTTTCCCACGCCCCCTTTTTTGTTGGCGATGACAATGGTGCGCATACAGGCTCCTTGGGTGCAAATTTCATAGCATCCATAGCACTATATAAACATATTATCAATATAACGCATAGTGATATATAAAAATATATTACTATGAAAACCCTGTAATGGAGCGAATTATCATGAAACAATGCGCGTTTTGCTTGTGCATCCTGCTGCTTGCGGGCTGTGCGAAAAAGGGAGAGGTGGCTGCCCCGGCAAGCCCTGGAGACTTTGTGGCCGTGACCTTGGGCGATGCGGCTGAAGTCGCTCACAGCGAGCTTGCCATGCTGGCCAAGCTGCGGGGCCAGGGCTTGCAGCCGCTTTTGCCGCCTGCCGATCCCGTTCTCAGCCAGCCGGTGTCCATTTCGTGGACTGGCCCGGCAGAAGGTGCGCTCAAAGAAATCTGCCTGCAACTTGGCTACCGCTATCAGGAAACGGGCAAGCCCACGGCACAAATGCTGACCGTGGTGGTGCGCGGTTTGAATCGTCCGGCCCATGTGCTGCTGGAAGACATTGCCTGGCAGGTACAGCCGCAGGCGGTGGTGCGAGTTGATCCCATTGGCCGCAGTATCACTCTGGCCCGCACCGTGAGTACCGGGGGGTTGTCATGAACCGTCATTTCTGCCTGTTGCTGACTGTGTTCCTGATTTGTCTCGGTGGCTGCGCTTCCAGAGTGCAGGAGCCATCACCTCCTTTGCCGCTTCCACCACAGGCCACGCTTGCGGCTACGTCCACGCCTGCTCAGGCGCACGAGGAAGGGCAAGTACTTACGGTGTCTGCCCCTGTTGATGTGAGCCAAGGCCCACGCCGGGGTGAGCCGGAAGAACTGGCGGCGCTGCTGGAAATGAAGGGTGCGTCTGAGAAAGAAACCGCCGTCAGCCTCATGCGGCCCACGGCCATAAAAGAGGCGGCGCAGCTCGTCACGTTTCAGACGGCCATTGCCTGGCGTTACAAACAACTGGTGGCCGCAACCGAGACTCATAGCGCCATCATGGACACAGCCTTCAACTTTGGGCCGCTCCTGATGACTCAGGGCGAGGCCTTGATTCTGCCGCCAGTGCTCACGCACTCCGGGGCGTCCATGCGGATTGAATCCGGCGAAACAGCCACAGCGGCAGCGACTTCATATGAGTTGCTCGAACCCGCCCGGTACATCTCCACCGTACCCAACTGGCGGGAGTTTCTCATGGTGGATGCTTTTCCTGAACCGGAAAAGCCCAATCCCGCTGTCATGCCCAAAAACGACAAGGAACGGGCCATCTGGCGGGCTGCTGTACGCGAAGCCTGGGCGCAGGGCCTTATGGAAGCGGATCAGCTTTTTGCCGACAACGTGTCCCGTATGGCGCGGCAGTACCGGGGCGTGATGCTTTATCATCTGCTTACGGCGCAGCATCTTTTGAGCAAGGTCAGTACGGCTTCCGCTGAATTGGGCACCAAGGCCACAGACAACGGCAACAAGCTGCACATTGGGCAGAAGGTCTATCGCATCACCGCGCCGTCAGCCTTTACAGCCGTTACAACAGCTCCCCGGAAGTGACCCGTGTCTGAAGCTCTTGAAATGTACCCGCGAGAACCGCGCATTCGTTGGGAGACCGACAATATTAACGACATGCTGCTCTGGGCAAGCGGCTGCGGGATGTCAGACATCCAATTGTGTTCCGGCCAGCCGGTGTGGGTGCGCAAAGACGGGGTATGGCGGCGCATCACCACGCGCCCCATCACCACGGACGAGCTGTTGGCCGGGCTGGAACGCCTGACCCGCAACAATTCCGTCGCGGCCTTTATCAAATCGAGTCAGGACGATTACGACTTTGCCCATCAGATTGAGGAAACACGCGGGGTGCGCCGTCGCTATCGCGGCAATGCGGGCGCTGTGGCGGACGGATACTCCACCGGAGTCAAAATTGTTTTCCGCACTATTCCATCAACGCCGCCTCTGCTGGAAGACCTGGGCGTTGAACCGAGTATTCTGGATCATGCTATGCCGGAAAATGGCCTTGTGCTGGTCACCGGCGTTATGGGATCTGGCAAGAGTACGCTGTTGGCAGCCATTTTGCGTCATATCATCGAAAAAGGTGGGCGCAACGTGGCCACCTATGAGTCCCCCATTGAGTTTGACTTTTTGCATCTGCCTGAGCAAGGCGGCCCAGTCTCTCAAACCACCATCCCTGAACATCTGCAATCCTTCATTCGTGCGGTACGCAACTCCACCCGCACCGCGCCCAATGTGGTGCTCATCGGTGAAAGCCGTGACGCAGAAACCCTGCGTGGCATGATTGAAAGTGCGGAAACTGGGGTTGCCGCCTACTCCACCGTGCATACCCGCTCGGTGCCGGAAACCCTTTCACGCATCATCAATGTTTTTCCCGTGGAAGAGCGATTGCAAATTTCGGTGACGCTGCTTTCCAGTCTGCGCCTGGTGGTCAATCAGCGCCTTCTGCCAAGGGCGAGCGGCAATGGACGCATCGCGTTGCGCGAATATCTGCCCTTCACACCGGAAATACGCGAGGCGCTGCTGGAAACGCCGCTGGAGCGACTCATTCCCAAGTGTGAAGACCTGCTCACCAGGCACGGTCAGCGGATGCAGGACGCGGCGATGAAAGCCCATGCTGCCGGCAGCATCGCCAAGGAACACTACCTGTCCATCATGGCGGAGCGCAAAGCGACGCAACCCATCAATGCGGAGGCCGAATGAAGCGTGAAGTGCTCTGGCGGGACACCGCCCTCACACCCAAGATTTTCATTTTGGACGCCCGCGCCGTCTTTCCGCTGGCGTTGTGGCTCTTTCATTGGGCCTACTGGACGGCCTGTGTGGCGGTGATCGGCATTGTCGCTCTCTATCTGGTGCAGCGCACGGGCATGACGCCGCTGGCCTGTGCCCGCGCTCTGCGCGTGGCCTTTATGGGCAATCGACGGGAGACACGACACAACGAAGCACACTGGCGGCAACGTTGCCGCTGGTAGTGCATGAGCGCCTTTTGCGTTCTGCCTTTGTCAAACATCGCTTTGCCCTCCAGTTATGTACCAGAAGAGTACACTCCTTTCGGGCAAAGTTCGTTTTCCTCGGCAGAACATAAAATTCATCTCATGCAGCATATTTTTCTATGCAAAATATAAAAATATATTTCTATGGAGACATCATGAGTTCATCAAAACCCAACAGTTACGGCCTTTTTGACGCTCCTGTGCGCCTGCCGGAAAAGGAGCGAGTCCCCCTTACCCCTGCGGACATTGAACGGCAGTTGGACGCCGGAGCTTTTGTCATGAGCCGGGAAGACGCCATTGCAGCTGGTTTTCTCAGCCCACATGACGAACCGGACACGGTGATCGTTGACGTGCAGGAGGCTATATGAGCCAGGAACAAGCGGCGGAAAAGAAAAACCGCTTCCAGATCAGCCGCGAAGTGCAGGAAGAGTTCGTCAACAGTGTGGCGGAAAATATGCTTGTCTTGGCCGAAACAGCGGGCAAGTGGCAAAAACCCTGGACGGCTGATGCCCCGCTGGGGATGCCCTTTTGCGCCACAACGGGGCGCGAATACGGCGGGGCCAACATGGTCAAGCTCATGCTCACCAGCATCGTCAACGGCTACCAGGACGACAGGTGGATGACGTTCAAGCAACTTCAACAAGTTCAGGCCGACCATCCGGCACGCGACATGAAGATCAAAAAGGGGGCCAAGGGCACCAAGCTCCTGCGGCCTGAAGAAATTGCCTTCATCGTCAAGGAAGACGGCAAATGGGAATATCTCACCGACAAGCAGATCAAGGAATTTACTGCCCAAAAAGACCAAGGACTGGAAGTTCCAGACGTGCAGCGTATGACGCTGTTCTATCCGTTCACGGTGTTCAACGCTGCGCAGATCGAAGGTTTTCCGCCCAAGGAAAGCCAGGCCCACGCCATGACCGCTGTGGAGCGCAATGACTTTGTTGAACGCTTTATCGCCTGCACGGGCATCCCGGTGGAACATCACACGGGGGATGCCTACTACGAACCGCAGGCCGATATGGTGAAAATGCCTTTTCCTGAACGCTTCATCAGTACTGAAGAATACTACGCCTCCAAACTGCATGAGACATATCATGCCACAGGCCACTCCAAACGGGAAAATCGTAAGGAAAAGCAGACTCATAACCTCAAGAGCTACGCTTTTGAAGAAATGCGGGCCGAAATGTTCTCCATGCTGGCCGGGGCGCGTTTTGACCTGCCCATGCCGGAGAGCAATTCTTCGGCCTACATCAACAAATGGAATCAGACCTTTTCCGGAGGCGACGCCAAGGCCGTATTTCAGGCGGCAGCGGAAGCGGCCAAGGTACTGACCATCATGCACCAGTTTGAAATGGGCGAACAACCCAAGGCCCAATGGTTTCCGCGTAGTGAAGCCTGGCCGGAACTTGTGGCCACGCAGAAACAGCGTGATGCGACCACCGGCGTTCATCTGCACGATCCTGCGCAGATTGCGGCCAGAAGTACGGAAGAACCGCAAGCCCGGCCTGCGCCTCCTTCCTTTGCCCAATCGGCAGCGGCCTTTGAAGCTGCGGACGATCCGGTGAGCAAAGCGCGGATCATTCTGCAAAATCCCGAATTTTTGAACATGGCTATCAAGCAGGATGCCGAAGCTGCCCGGTCTCTGGCTTCGCTCTGTGATTCCTTCGCCCAGACCCTGAGCATGGAACTGGACGAGAAAAACCGGACGGCCCTTGCTCCCACAGGAACCGAAACCTCAGCATCACGGATGAGGATGTGATATGAACCTGCTCATTTTGGAATCACCCGGTAAGGTCAAGAAGGTGCAATCATTCCTCGGCAATGATTGGAAGGTCGTTGCCTCTGTGGGCCATGTGCGTGATCTGCCGGAACGGGAGCTGGGCATTACCTTGCCGGATTTCACCCCGGAGTACCTGCCCACGGAACGTGGCAAGGAAGTGCTCAGTCGTTTGAAGGGGCTGGCGGCCTCGGCCTCGGCTGTTTATCTGGCGACAGACCCAGACCGGGAGGGCGAGGCCATCGCCTGGCATATTGCTGACGCTCTGCGGCTGAAAGCGGCAAAGCGTATCACTTACGGAGAAATCACGGCTGCCGCCATTCAGGCGGCTATCAAGAATCCTCGCTCGTTGGATATGGCGCTGGTGTCGGCACAGGAAGCCCGGCGCGTTCTGGATCGTTTCTGCGGCTACATGGTAAGCGGGCCGCTTTCGCGTGCGGCTGGCACACGCCTGTCTGCCGGACGGGTACAAAGTCCGGCTGTACGCCTGGTGGTGGAACGTGAACGGGCCATTCAGAGCTTTGTGGCCGTAAGCCATTTTGGTGCGGAAGTTTCCTTTGCGGACGGCTGGAACGCAACATGGTTCAGCAAGCCCTGGCTGGAGAATGGGCAGGAATACCTGCTGGACAAGGCGTTGGCTGAAAAGGCCGCTGCTGTGCGCTCGCTGACGGTGCTTGAATGCAAGGAATCGGAGAGCCGCACAGCTCCGCCCGCGCCTTTTACCACGTCCAGTCTGCAACAGGCCGCTTCCAATGCCCTCAAGTTTACGCCCAAGCAGACCATGCAACTGGCGCAGAAGATTTATGAGGGTGGGCACATAACCTATATGCGCACGGATTCACCCAATTTGTCTACGGAAGCTGTTACGGAAATACGAGCCTTCTGTGAAAGCCGGGGCTGTCCCCTGGTGGACAAGCCCCGCGTATGGAAGTCGAAAGAAGGGGCGCAAGAGGCTCATGAAGCCATTCGTCCCACGCACATTGAAATTGAAGAGGCCGGGGATACCCCGGACGAACAGGCCCTGTATCGCCTCATCCGGCTGCGGACGCTGGCTTCACAACTGGCTGACGCCGTGTATGCTGTGCGTACTGTGCGTCTGGGAGCAGAACTGGACGGCAAAGAAGCGGTTTTTGAAGCCAAGGGCCGTGTCTTGCGGGATCAGGGCTGGAGGGTGCTCACAACGACCGACGCGGCCATGCAGGATGAAGAGGGTGAAGCGGACACCCCCGACAACCCTGTGCCCATACTACTCCAAGGGGCAACTATCACCGCCTCTGGCGGCAAGCTGGTGAACAAGAAAACCAAAGCCCCCACGCGCTTTTCCGAAGCCAGCCTTGTGCGAGAGCTGGAGAATAAAGGAATCGGTCGTCCGGCTACCTTCGCGGCCATTGTAGATACCATCATGAGCCGTGAATATGTGCGGGTGGAGAAACGTTTTCTTGTGCCTACGCCGCTTGGTGAACAGGTGGTGGATTTGCTCACTGGGGTTTTTTCTTTTCTTGATTTTGAGTTCACCAGCCAGATGGAAGATTCTCTGGACGCCGTAGCCGGGGGCAAGGCGGCCTATAAGGAAGTAATGAACAAAGCCCATGCCCGGCTTGTGTCTGAAGTGACCGCCTTCACTTCAAAGTATCCTGGGCAGGAGCGCAAGGCCCCGGAACCCACCAATTTCACCTGTGATGCCTGCGGCAAAGCCCTCGTCCACATGAAGGGCCAGCGCCGTGACGGCTCTGGCACCTATGATTTTTTCTCTTGCTCCGACCGTGCCTGCAATGCCAGCTACGCCAATGTGGACGGCAAACCCGGCGAATCCCGCAAAAAGCCCGAACCAACCAAGTTCAAATGCAAAACCTGCGGCAAGGCACTGGTGCGCCGTGAGAGTGCCAAAGGCCCGTTCTTCGGCTGCTCCGGTTATCCGGGCTGCAAGCAGCTCTATCAAATGGGCGAAGACGGCAAGCCCGATTTTGGCAGCAAGAAGGGAGGCAAAAAATGAAAAAGCTCTTTCTGACACTCATGTTCGTGCTTTGTGCTGCTCCTTGTTTTGCTGGCTCGTGCAGCGATACCCAAAACGCGGCCATGAACGCCATCAAAGAACGCAACACCCGTGTGAAGGAAACCCACAACACCACCATGCCCGACCCTGAAGAGGATCGCGGGCCTCTGTCCAATTGCCTGGGCAGTATTGCGAGCATTGGCGATGCCTTTTCTCTGGGGGTGAGCATTCCCAGCATGGATTCCATTGTCAACGGCATGTGCCGTCAGGTGGACTCCATGATTCAGAGCAAGATGAATGAAGTTTTGAGCGAGGCGCGTTCCAGCATCAATGGTATTGGCCAAAACAACCCCTTTCAGGTTTCCGGTTCTGGCAGTTCCGTGGCGGGGGCGCTCATCCGCAAACTCAAGTGATAGCGAAATATAAACATATGTTTCACAGAAAAATATATTTATATATTGCTATGGCGCTCTGCTTTCTGGCTCCGCCGGTACATGCCGCTGCTCGGACTAAGGCCATGCTGCCGCAAGCTCGTCCGCTCTCCTGGGAATGTGTGGTGGGCGCTGCCGAGGCCTACAATCTGCCCCTGGCTGCCTTGGTGGGCATTTTGGCCACCGAAGGCGGCAAAACTGGTCAGGCTCTGAGCAATACCAACGGAACGTGGGATTTGGGCGCATTTCAGGTGAACACCTGTCACGTCAAGGAGCTACTGCGGGCAGGCTTTTCGCCGGACATGGTGTTGCGTGACGGCTGCACCAACGCCTACGCTGCCGCCTGGGTTTTACGCAAGGAATACGACCGTACCCGCAATATCTGGGACGCCGTGGGCGCGTACCATTCCCGAACCCCGCATTTGCGTGATGCCTATCTTGGCCGGGTCAAAAAACACTTGGCCAAGCTGGAGCGCGTCGGTCTGGAAAGCCTTCTGCTCAGAACAGGAGGCGCACAATGAAAAATCAGCATGAAGACGGCGGTAACACGATGTTTCTGCTGATTTGCCTGATGGTGACGGTTCTGTTGCTGGTGCCTGCCTGGTACGCCAGACGGGCGGGCAGTATCAATGCCTCACTGCTTGAACTGGCCAACGCGCAGCTTTTGGCGTTTACGCCTTTTTCCGACGAAGCGCACACAGCTTGGAGCCGCATTGCCGAGGCAGACCCTGCCGCGCTTACCTGGGATCAGGTAATGAATGTACTCGGCTACAGCGGAAAGTGGATTCGCTGGCCCTATGTCCTGATGCTGGGGGCGCTCGGCGCGGCTTCCATCTTCATGAGCAGAACAAAAGACCTCACCCGGCGCTTTAACATGGAGGGCCTGCTCAAAAACAATGCGGAATCCTTCCCTTGCCTGCGTCCAGTAGTGGGGCGCGGTAAGTACCTTCTGTCGAGGGAGTCTTACGATAACGGCCCCTGGCGCATTGCCCGTACCCCTGTGCAATTTGTCCTGGAACATGGCCTACTGCTGGACGGCGATGGACAAGCCTTTACGCCGGAACAAGCTCTTCGGCGGGGAATGCCTGATGTAAATCTCCCGGCATATGGACACGCTCATCTGGACGAAGCAAAAGCCGTCAATGTGCTTCAAGAACAGCTTGGCAGGAAGTTCAGCGGCTTTGGGGCCATGAGCCTTGAACGCAAAACCCTGGCCAGTGCTTTACTCTCTTACGCTGTTGGGAACAAGCAGGATTGTATGGAGCTGCTGGATGCCATGTCCACCTCGTATATTGAAGGAGAAAAGCAGCCCCCAGCCTGTCTTGTTTTGGAGGATGCGACCTTTCAAAAAACAGTGGTGGGATTTTGGAATGCCCATAAAACACTGCTGACAGAATCATTTCTCAAACGCCATACGGCGTTTGAACTTCCCCTCTTCATGGCGATGCTCACCCTGGCACGAAAAAAGGGTGTGCTGGCTTCATCGCAGTTTCTTTGGCTGCGGCCTTTGGATCGTCCGCTCTGGTACGCGCTCAATCAGTGCGGAGGCCGGGCGGCATGGGCAGAGGGATTTGCAGCCTGGGCACATTATGCAGCGGAAGAACGGGCAGGCAGGGCATTGCGGGAAGCTCATATGACCCATGCTGTGGCACGAATCAAGGATTCTTTGACCGCACAAGGTTGGCTTACCGATATGCCGCGCCTGTTCGAGTCAGCGGGCCTCAGTTTGGATGAGGATGTTGTCTTTGCCGTGGCAGAAGAGAATAGCGAGTATGACGCCAATACTGATGCGGCGTTGCAAAACGAGCTTTGCTGAGGTGACTTGTGAGTGACAGAAAAATACGTGGCCTGGAAGATAGAGAGGCGCAGGAGCGTAAAACATTGCTGCGTGATGTGCGCTCCCCCGTGCACCAGGCGGTAGACGCCCTCAAAAATGGCACGGTGCAGACTTGCGGCGTGTTCGGGGCGGGGGTGTGTCTGTTTGCCTTCCCTGTGGCCGCAACGCCGCTTTTCGGACTTGGACTGTTCTTTTTCCTGTTGCGCTGTCTTTGTGTGAGAAATGAACGTCTTCCTTTCCGTATGCCTCTGGGCCTTTCCGGTACGGACAAAGGCGACCCCCTGCCAGGACGGCGAGGCTTTGCCAAGCCGGAGGGACTTTTCTTTTTGGGCAACCGTTTACAGGACGGCAAGGAACTGTGGTTGAAGGCCAAGGACATCCTGACCCACACATTGCTTTTCGGCACTACCGGCTCCGGCAAAACAGAAACATTGGTGTCGCTTTCCTTCAACTCCCTGGCTACCGGCAGCGGACTTTTTTATATCGATCCCAAGGCGTCCCCAAAGTTGTCTTACCAGATATGGCAAATGGCCCGTTTTCTTGGCCGGGATGATGATTTTCGGGTGCTGAACTACAGCACTGCTGAGACAGATCAAGATGATGCGCCAGTTCGACTTTCAAAGACCAAGACGCCGGTGCGACGCTCAAATACCAATAATCCGTTTACCGTGGGCAACGCCGAAGGGCTTACGCAGCTCCTCATGGCGCTGATGCCTGCCTCGGACAGCGGGAACAGTATTTTTGCCAGCAAGGCTGAAACACTGATCACCGGCGTTATGTATGCCCTCGTGGATTTGCGGGATAAAGGCCTGATCAAACTGTCCGCCAATGTGATCAGAGATTCGTTGAACATTGAAAAAAGTGTGGCACTGGCTTTGCGACCAGAACTTACTCAGTCGAGCCGAGAAGCCATTCAGAATGCCCTGGCGAATACCGGCTGGATAGCAGGCCGGGAAATGAAAGACCAGCCGCCATCGTTTGCAGAGCAATACGGCTATGCCCAAAGCTATTTCGGCAGAACGCTCTCCAGCCTGACAGACACCTACGCCCATATTTACGGCGTGGAAGATAGCGAAGTGGATTTCGCGGATGCGATTCTTCAACGGCGTGTCTTGGTCGTCACCCTGCCATCTCTGGAAAAAGCGCCCACTGAACTTGCCAACCTTGGCAAGATCAGTCTGAGCGCAATCCGCAACGCCTGCGCTGTCGGCCTTGGATCGCGAACAGAAGGTGATGCCGCTGACGTGCTGGAATCTCTGCCCACGGACGCCATCGGCATTGGCCCCTATTTGTGCATCGTGGATGAATACGCGGCCATTGTGACGCCAGGCTTTGAAGTGGTGCTCACTCAAGGGCGGGGGCTTGGCATTGCGGCCATTGTGGCCAGCCAGGATTACGCGGGCATCATCGAGGCAGACAAAAAAGGTGGCCAACAAATGGTGGCCAACACATCAATCAAAATTTTCATGAAGATGCAAGACGCTGAAAAGACATGGGAATTGATACGCGGCCTAGCTGGACAAGTCACAGTGGTGCGCAGTTCTGGCTTCTCGGTCAATGACAAGTCTGGCTCCACCTACGCCGACACCATGAACACCACCGTAGAAAAAGAAGATCGCGTGGATTTACGCGATCTTCAGGAACAAATTGAAGGCGAAGCCCATTTCATCTTTTCCGGGCAGGTGGTGCGTGGCGATATGTTCTACGCCAATCCTTCACTCAAAAGGGCACAGCTTC
>Ga0183101_1000927_pt4 | contig 12653 bp, 13 predicted proteins | sample Biomet3_FD_127790 | JGI IMG/M metagenome (GOLD analysis project Ga0183101, IMG submission 127790) | Microbial communities from bioreactor (seeded with sewage sludge) at LBNL, California, USA - Biofuel metagenome 3 | ecosystem: Engineered > Bioreactor > Anaerobic > Unclassified ... | reverse complement strand
GCAAATTTCTTTTTCCATCCATGTAATCTTTTAGCCAGTTATAATCCACATTTATCATTCTACTCAAAACTTCAAGTTCAATTTTATAATCTTCAATCAATTTTTTTATACTTTCTCTTGTTTTGTCTATAGGATTTGAATTTCCATTTATTAATTCCATATCTTTTCGCCTCATTCATATAATATATTTTAATATTTTTCAAATAAATATTTGTAAAAATTAGTTATTCAACACCTTAAAATTAATACTAATCAATTTTACAACAATGCCCTTCAATTCTCTTATAAGGTATTAATATATCTGCAGTCTGAACTTTATCTAGAAAATCTTTTAAACTCTCTTGATTATCATCAGGCACAAAATATTTTTTCCCCATCCATTGTATTATCCAACCAGTAATTCCTGCTGGAATAATATTGTTGAACTCTCTATAATCTATCTCTGAATTATTGAGAGTATAATTTAAATTCAATGTTTTCTGTAATATATTTTTGTTGTCGCAAGGCTCAGTAATTTTTACTCTATAGAGTTTTACTTGTTTTAAAAATGTCACTGTTCATTTATACCCTTCCCTTAATTCTTGATATTTAGCCATTGTTATACATATATCCCCACCAAATCTATTGAGTTAAACTTTATGTTAATTTGTACCACCATACAACTTTTAACACAAACACAAAATATTACATAATCAAGAGATAATATAATTATTCATCAATCTAGCGGTTTTTCATAAAGTATTCTCTTACAAAGTCAGGAAAGTGTGTCGCTATATTATATGACAGCGGAACAGCAACCTTATAACGAGGTTTAATTCTCCTTTTCGAAATTATATTAACAATAGTTTTCGCTGCTTCTTTAGGATCAGTTAAATTTTGATCATTTCGATATTTAGCATCTGCTTCATAAAAAGTTGAATAATAAGAATCTTGATTAGTCATAAGATTATTTGAATTATTCGCCATAGTTTTAAAAAAGTTTGTTTTTATTGGTCCAGGTTCTATTACAGCTGCTTGAATATTATTGTTGTGCAGTTCTAAACGCAATGCATCACTTATTGCCTCAACTGCATATTTAGATGCACAATATGCACCATTAATAGGTTGAACAAATTTCCCCGAAATTGAACCGATATTTATAATTTTGCCAAATTGTTTCTTACGCATTTCCGGAACAACTACCTGAATCATATTAATTATCCCAAATACATTCACATCAAACATGCTTTTTGCACTTCTTACATCGATTTCTTCTAAAGCACCTCTAGTTGAGTATCCTGCATTATTTACAAGGATATCAATTTTCTTAAATCGTGCTATCACTTCCTCCATCGCAACTGAAATAGATTCTTTTTTGGTAACATCTAGCGATAGCTTTAATGATACAGGTAAATCTTTTAAAGTTTCTACATTTCTAGCTGTTGCAACAACTATATATCCTCTCTCAGATAATATCTTGCAAAGTTCTCGTCCTATCCCCGTTGAGCATCCTGTAATTAAAACAACTGTCTCATTTTTCATATAAATTAACCCCCATTAATAAAATTTATCTACATCATAAATCACATGGAGGTTAGCTGCATTATCATTTGTTAATATTTAAATCTTTTCTTAATCTACTAAGTGACACAGGGGTCATTCCTAAATAAGAAGCAATATGATATTGTTTAATACGCTTTTCTAATCCTGGATATGCATTGAGGAACTGCTTATAACGTTCAATGCTATCTAATACTTTAAAACTAATTGCATGCTCTTCTTTCATAATAAGAACATTATCAATCATCTTTTTGTAAAACAAAAGTAGCTCATAGTTTTCCTCAACTATTTTTTCAAAATCAGAAATTTGAGCTACAATAATTTCGCTATCTTCTAATGCTTGTATATAATACATAGATTCCTTTTGAGATAGATGTGCTACATATGAGAATAGTACCCCACACTCTTTGTAAAAATATTTTGTTGTATCTTTGCCTGCTCTATCAATATAATAAGAACGAAAAACTCCCTTAACAACAACTCCTATTTCAGTAGACTTCTCACCTTCCTGTAAAAAGAACATATCTTTTTTTAATAGCTTTGGCTTAAAAATCTTCTTTAATAAAGTTATGTTTTTTTCACTAAGGAAAATCCCATTATTTTTCAAAATATCTCTCCATAAATCATCGTATACATATTTACTCATTTAAAGCCTCATTCCTTTGGTTAGGATTAATTCTACTTACCTACTATTGCATGTGTCTTGTATTAGTTTTAATCATTTAATAATAATTCTGATTTAAATATTATAACGGCGTTTCCTGAAACTTTGGTCTCTATTGGTTCATTGTCTTCTATCTTTACTTCAACTTCGATTATACCAGGCCTATTTATAGCCTCTCCTTGCTTAGCTTTAAATCTAAATAAAGAATTATTATGCTTAACAAGATTGTAATGAACAAGATATGCACCTAATGGACCATTTGCATTACCGGTAACAGGATCTTCATTGATACCTATTGAAGGTGCAAACATTCTTCCATGTATTAAAATATCACTTTCTTTTGAATCAGTAGTAAAAATATAATATCCATTACATTTAATGATCTCGCTTAACTTAGAAAGTGCACTATAATCTGGCTGCAATGTATTTAAGGTTTCAATACTTTTAATACCTATCATAACTTTAGAATGACCTGTTGACACTATTTGAATTTTATAATCATCAAGTAAATCACTTTCTTTAATTTTAAGTGCTTTTAAAAGTTCTTCTTTATTTATACCATCAATAATTTTGCCAAATTCAATTTTTCCCTGCGTCATAATAATTTTGTAATCATCATTTTCTTTTATTATATCAACAGGTAAAATTCCTGCTCCTGTCTTATGATAAATCCTTGAAGTTTCCAGTTCATTTTCGATAGCACGTACATAATGAGCTGCAATAGTGGCATGTCCACAAATAGGAACCTCGCTTATAGGTGTAAAAAAGCGTACTTGAACATCATACTCACTACTATTTGAAGTGAAAATAAATGCTGTCTCAGAATTGTTAAGCTCTCTAGCAATTTTCTGCATTTCATAATCAGTTAATCCATCTGCATTTGATATTACCCCTGCTGGATTTCCTGTAAATTTCTCCTTTGTAAATGAATCAACTTGATATAAATTATATTTTCTTGCCATGTTACCTCCAGATATACTTTAATTTATAGGCTAAAACCATTTCTTTAATCCATGGGAATTAATACCTATCCGTAATATAATTAATTATAGTTTTACTTTAATTCACTTACAAGTGCGCATTTTAAAAGTAAGATTTATGTTTGGATTGAAAAAATAATAAAAATTGCCTAACTTAAAAAGCTCTTTTAAGAGCATCACTGATTTCATTCTCAAATATTCCACCATGATAGCATATAATTCTTTCAATATCATAATCCAAAAACTTTTTAACAGAATTTTGGGCTTCTTTCATATCTAGGGTATATTGAGGTACTGCAATAACAAGTTCTCCGTTTTCTACAACTAAGGCATCTCCTGTTATTAATGATTTACTTTCTTTATGATAAATGGATATATGTCCAGGCATGTGCCCAGGTGTAGCTAGGATTCCAATTCCTCCACAACAATCGAAATAATCCCTATCTTTTAACTTTATATCAACGTTACAACTTTCTATAGATTGAAGCATTTTATGAAAATGATCTGCTTCTACTTTCTCATTTTCTGATAATGAATCATATATATTTTCAGCTTGTTGTAATCTTAATGATTTTTTACTTCCATCAATATATGGAGCATCTTCTTCTGACGCTAATACTTTTACTTTAGGATATTTTCTTTTAAATTCTGCTAAAGCGCCCATATGGTCATAATCATGATGCGTAATAATTATTTTAGATAAATTTTTTATATTAATCTTTTTAGCTAACGCAGCCTCTTCTACTAAACTCAAAAAATTTGGATATCCACAGTCAATTAATATCATTTCATTCTCATCTTCCAATATAACTGGATGTATAGCATCACTTTGTCCTGAAAAATCGAAAGATATATCTAATACATTTATTTTACTCATTTTAAGTCCTCCTAGTAAAATTTCGATTATAGAAAATAATATCATGTTCAAAAACAATATAGTTAATTCTTAAATATTTCTGTATCATTTATGCACATATATATTGCAGTAATAAACTTACATCTAAAATTTTGGTAAACCAAATGCTCAATAAAAAAAATGTACAAATTCAATTTCAAAATATATTATCTTTTCAACTCAACCTATTATCAATTTTATATTTTATTTAGAATCTTAAGCTTATTCATTATCATATACAAATTCTTATATTCATAGAATTGTCATTAACTTTCTTCTTATACAAAATAATGATGATAACTGGTATTTTTTGAGTTTCTCCATATCACTTCTATGATACTCGCAACATAAAATAAAGAAAAATGTATTTTAACAAAGGAGAAAGAAAATGAGATTAAATGGATTAACAGGAAGGGTAATAACTCCCTCAGATAAAGAGTATCCAACTTTGAGACTTGAGTATAATCTATCTATTAATAAATTTCCATTAGCTATCGTTTATTGTTATACACCAACAGATGTATCCAACGCTATTAAATGGTGCAGAAAACATCATGTAGGACTTCGCATTCGTACAGGGAAGCATAATTATGAAGGCTATTCAACAGATAATGGCGTAATAGTAATAGATACGACTCCTATGGACAAGATTGAAGTTAATATTAAAAATGATACTGTAAAAATTCAAGCTGGGGCAAGACTTGGAAATATATACTCAATAACTGCCGAAAAAGGGTATGCCTTTAATGGCGGAACATGTCCTACAGTTGGAATTTCTGGCTTGGTATTAGGTGGAGGAATAGGTTTATCCTGTAGAAACTTTGGCTTAGTATCGGACAACCTTATAGAGCTGCAATTGGTTAATGCCAAAGGTGATCTAATAACTGCCAATAATCATATACACCGTGATTTATTCTGGGCCTGTCGAGGAGCAGGTGGTGGAAACTTTGGAGTTGTAACTAGCTATACTTTTAGACTTCATAAGGTAAATTATATTACTCTTATACAGCTTAGATGGAATAATATTTCCAGGGGAAAATTTATTAACCTATGGCAATGTTGGCTAAGAACTGCTGATAAAAGGATTAGCTGTTTTGCTGGTTTAAGTAAAAAAGGCATATATTTAAATGGATTCTTCTATGGACCTAAGTCTGAAGCTGAAAAGATTTTAAAAGAGTTTTTGCTGCTCCCAGGTTTACTAGATAACTCTTTAATAGAATATGTACCTTTTATAGATGCTGTTAAAGCCATTGGTTCTTTTTATGGGCCTCCTGATAGATTTAAAGCTACTGGAAGATTTGTTTATTGTCATCTAAGTAAAACAAATATCAGAAACTTAATTAAGTATATAGATTGTAGCCCTGGAGATGATTGTTTTATAAGACTTTATACTTTAGGCGGTAAGATAAAAGATTTCTCCAGTGATTATTCAGCTTATTACTATAGAGATGCCAGCTATATTATAGGAATAACAGCAGATTGGGAAGAATATGAAGATGGCAATATATTTAAAAACTGGGTATCACAAGTTTTTAAATATGTGGAAACCATAACTAATGGCTCTTATGTAAACTTCCCTTATGCTGGGCTTAAATATTATGGCTATGAATACTATGGTGAAAATTATGGAACCCTTAGAATAATAAAAAAGATTTATGACCATGACAATGTTTTCAGATTCCCACAATCAATAGAACCTTAACCCCCTAAAAAAAATAGTCTGCTGACTTTAATTCAGCAGATTATTTTCTTTCAAGTTAAGTTACTGAAGTTTTAAAGAACACTTTCTATAGAAGATTAATACTCTTATTTCAAAAAACTCTAAAAAATCTAATCTATACATTCTCATTTGTCTTTTGAGCTAAAAGCAAACATCCCATAATTGCGGAATTATCTCCAAGAGCTGGAGGTACAATATATTCGTCCAAGTTCGGCATTTCAACATACTTTTTCATTAATTGTTCTACTTCTTTTCTTATAAGTGGAAATAATTGACGTTGCTTCATTACTCCACCACCCAGAACAATACGTTCTGGACTTAATATTAACGTATATGTCATTACTGCTTGTGCAAGATAAAAAGCTTCTATTTTCCATACTTCTTTATTCTCTTCTAATTCATATGCTTTTTTCCCCCATCGCTCTTCTATAGCAGGGCCTGATGCAATTCCTTCTAAGCAATTTGAATGATAAGGACATGCACCTTCATATTTATCATTATTATGCATGCGAACTAAAATATGCCCCATTTCCGGATGACCATATCCTTCTAAGAGCTGACCATTTATCACTGCACCTCCTCCGATTCCAGTTCCTACAGTTAAATAAACACAACTCTGTAACCCAAATGCTGCACCCTTTTTTAACTCTCCGAGTGCCGCTGCATTTACATCTGTCGTCCAGCCAATTGGAATATTATATCTATCTTTTATAATTCCAACAAAATTATAGTTCGCCCAAGCTAATTTTGGTGTGGTTGTTATATATCCGTAAGTTTTTGATTTTCTATTCACATCAATAGGCCCAAATGACCCTATACCTATAGCTTCTAAATTATATTTGTCAAAAAACTCAAATACAGATTTCATTGTTTCATCAGGTGTTGTCGTTGGTATGCTGACTCTTTCTATAATTTCAAGATTTTCATTGCTTACTGCACAAACAAATTTTGTTCCACCTGCTTCAATCGCACCATATTTCATAATAATCCCCCCTCTTTATATATTTAAAATTCTAACATCAATCTAATCTTTTCTAATTTTTTTATTTATCTTGGCCAACGTTGTTTTTTATCCATTAATTTTTCAAATTTATTGTGTGGCTCTGATTGATACCAATATGCAACTGATGCAAGATCATCTTGTCGTTCAAATAATCCTTTGTAACATACTCCTATTTGTTGCACTGTAACTTTTAAATCATCTTGAAAATGAATTGGATCTGGTATATGCCAACGATAGAATCCTCGCATCGGTGGACAATCATTATTATGATATGGATTGTGTATTAAATCATCATTTGCTGAATAATATGGATATCCAAGAAACGGCGTACAATAAGTATTTTCTACTGTCTTGCCATCAACCTGTGATGCAAAGCTCCAAGAACCTCCGAAATAATCCTCCATTCCTGTTCCACAAATTGTAGGATATTCTTTATCGCCATCTATATAAAATTTAACTTCTCCTTCTCCCCACCAATATCTTTCTAATGTTGTCAATGCTATATATGTTCCTACATAATGCCCTTTTCCTTTTATATTGTCAATAATTACATAGTCTTTCTGTAATTCTGTTATACGCTCACGTCTCCATTGAGCATGAAAATAAGCAATATCTTCTGGTAATTCATCATACAAGCAGTAATCTATTTGATAGAAAAATGCTGGTATAGTATTATCATGTTGATTCTCTAGTGTAATTTTAGCTTTTTTATGAAATGGCATTTGAAAATAACTATTCATTCCTCTAGATGGAACTACTACTATTGGCATTGAATTTACAATACACTCTCTTGAAAAGCCACAGCAAAAGAAATCTCCAAGAGGACTTTCCACTGAAGGTGCTTCTTCTTCATCCCAATACATTCTTAAAACTAAATCTCTTAAAACATTACAATCTGCATCAGTTGTTTTATTATCAACCGTAATCCATATATGAGTTATAATCCCTGGTCCATCTACTTCAGCTAATGTCACCGTTTTTCCTGGCTCTATATCTCTTAAACAAGGGCTTCCTTTTCTTGAAGGTCCTAAATAACTTGCAGCCATTCCTCCTTTACCTTTTTCTCCATTTGGATTTTCTGCATTGATAGCACGAGAACGTGCATTTTTTAGCACTGATAAACTAGTAAGTCCATTTGCAAATAAATAATTACTCATATAATAAACTCTCCTCTCTAATCAATTATTCTTTTACACCGCCAGCCATTATACCATCCATAATTTGCTTTTCAAATAATAATACAAATAATATTATTGGTATAAGTATTATCCATCCCATTGTGCTAATTAGATCCCAAGGCATGCTATAAGTTGTTTCTTTAGGTATTGTAGTTATTCCAACACTTAATACTTCTATTTTTCTTGCAAAAAACAATGGTGTAAATAAGTCATTTAAACATGTAATAAAATTAATTATGCTTATGGTTGCTATAGCTGGCTTCATTAAAGGTAGTGTCACATAAAACATTTTTTGTATAGCTCTGCATCCATCTACTTCTGCTGCTTCGTATATTGATGTCGGTATTTCATTTAAGAAATTATTCAATATTAGAATTGTGAATGGTATTAATGCGCTTGTATATAATAATTATTAACCCTAAAAAAGTATCCACCAAATTGAATTTGTTCATAAAATCGTATAATGGTCTTGCAGTTACTATTCCTGGTATTAAAGCTGAAGATACTATAGCTCCATAAGCTATTTTTAAACCTCTACTCTTATATTTTGAAAATGAATAAGCTCCTACTAAGCAAATAATAGTAGATATTATTAATGCAGCTGTAGTTATAAATAATGTATTTAAAGCTTTTTCTCCTAGCTTTAACTCAAAAAATAACTTTTTATAATTTTCAAAGGTAATATTAGTTGGAATATATTTTATAGGTGCTGTAAATAATTCATTTGACGGTTTAATGGATGATATAAAAATCCAATATAGAGGTATTAATATAGCAGCAGACATAATAACAGTTAACCCCCATTTTACAACAAAAGGTACAGTCTTATTAATTTTAAAATTCATAATTATCACCCCTATTTATTTATTTTCTTTATATATTTAACATCAATTAATGTTAAAACTACCATTGCCGCAAATAAAACTACTGCTAGTGATGATGCATATCCTAAATTTAAATTTGTAAATGCTTCTGTCATTATTCTATAAGATAGTAATGTTGTTGAGTCTCCCGGTCCTCCTGATGTCATTGAATACACAACATCAAAACTAGTGAGCCTCCACATTGTAAAAAAGATACATAGTGTTAATACTGTGTTTTTTATTCCTGGCAATGTAATTGAAAAAAATGATTTAATTATTCCTGCTCCGTCTATTTTAGCTGCTTCATAAAGATCTGATGGTATAAACTGCAATGCTGCTAATACTAGTATCGCAAAGAAAGGGACATCCTTCCATAAATCAACTGAAATTACCGCTATCCTTGCAGATAATTCATTAATTAACCAATCGTAGTGAAAACTAGGTAATATTCGCCTTACTAAATCATTTATAAGACCATAAGTATCATTAAAAGCCCATCTTGCAGCAAGGCCTGCAACAACCATTGGCATTGCCCATGGTATTAAGACAATTGTTCTTAAAAACTTTCTACCTCTAAATTTTATATTTAACATTAATGCTAGTCCTACACCTAATACAACGTGTAATATCATAGAAACTACTGTAAATATAACAGTGAATTCTATTGATGTAGCTAGTTTTTCATCAGTAAACATTTGTATGAAGTTCTGAGTACCAATAAATTTCGCTTCTCCACCTCTTAGTAAGCTCATATCAAAAAAACTATTCTTAAAGGTAGTGAATATTGGATATATTGTTGTGAAACCTCTTAGTATTAATACAGGTGCTACTAACATCCAGGCTATCCATATCTTATTACGTTTATTACTCATATTCTCCTCCAATCTTTGATAATTGCTATAATAATTTGAATTTTCTATTACTATAAACTCCTTTGTTAAAAAATAAGATTATAACGTATTTCTATAATTAACTCATACCTAAATAAACTAACAACTCTTAATGCTACTACTATTTAATTTAGGCATGAATTTTTTAATATTTAGACTTAATTATTTTTTAGCATATTTATTTACTTCTACTTGTGCCTTTTGGCAGAACTCATCTAGAGATATTTCATCAGAGACATATCTTTGGAATAATGATCCCATAGAACTTATAAATTCCATAGCTTGAGGTGCCATTGGGCGTCCGTGAAGCTCAGTATTTTGTAAATACCCCTTAATTGCACTAAGCCCTTCTATTTTAAAGTTTGAATCATTTATTACATCAGACCTTGCAGGCAACCTTGAAGTCATCTCATAATAGTCCTTTTCTCCTTGTGGGCTTGCTGCATAATTCAAGAATTTAATTGCAGCTTCCTTATTTTCTGATGCTGAATTTAATACATAATTCCAGCAAGCTATATAAGCACTATTTTTTTCAAAAGTAGGCATTGGCGCTAAAGTTATTCCGTTTTCACCATATCTACCAGAATTAACAAAATTCTTCATAGCACCTGTATACATAAATATTGATGCATAGTCGTCATCAAAGAATTTTTGCATCATTGGATCATATTGATCAGCCAATTGAGCTATAGGAGTTTCGCCATTTTTAGCCATATCATGCATAAATTTAACGGCTTCTTTTGTTTTAGGGTTTGTCCAATCATAATAGTCTCCACCGAACAAATTTACAAAAGTTCCGATTTCATTAAATACATAAGTTTTTTCCCATGCACCACCATATCCATACTTTCCATCTTTACTATAGGCCTTTACATACTTTTCAAAATCTTCTTTGGTTTTTATTGCATCTAAACCAAGTGCTTTCACTTTTGACTGATCAACCCAAAAACCTAATATCTCCATATACATAGGTACAGAATATATATTGTCTCCTACTTGTATTAAATCTTTTATATAACCTTTAGGAAATTGTGATACTACATCATTTTTCATAACAGTATTTTGTAGAGGCTCTAAGAATCCCGTATTTTTAAATGCACTGATCATTTCATCATTGATTGTTATAACATCTACACTTGAATCTTTTGATGAAAGTATAGTCGTAATTTTGGCTTGTCTATCGTCTGTATTAGTTGGGCAAGCAATAGTATCTATTTTTATTCCTGTAGCCTTTTCTGCTTTTTCAATATACTTTTGAAAATCTTCATTAAAAGTTGTATCAACTGTCATTAATGTTATTTTTTCAGTTTTATTTGCTGAAGTTTCAGTACTTGATGGTTTTGTGCTTCCACACCCTGTAAAAAATGTTACTGCCATAACTATCGAAGTCAATAAACACATGATTTTAGTTAATTTCATAAACTTTCCCCCTTAAATATATAACGTTTTCAGTTAAATTTCATATTCATTTTATTAAATCCAATAGTAAATTTAAATATATTATTTTTCTTATAATTTATAATTTTTTTTGTTTTTGATTTTTACAATTCATAAATATTGTAATGTACATAGTTATTATCTATAATAACATTAATGGTAAAATATTACACAATCAAAGGAGAGGGATACTTGATGATGATTGTTTATAAATTAAAGTCTGTAAATAAATTTATAAAAAAATATCTTTCTAATTTTCAAAATAAAATAATAGTGTGTTTTATACTCTGTACTACTATTCCTCTTCTAGCTATTGGCTTAATTTCTTATCATACATCTGTAAAAATAGCACGAGATAAGATAATTAATAGTAATCTCCTTATAAATAATCAGTTAAAAGTTGATATTAATAATCGTATGATGCAAATTGAACATGTTGCTGATTCCATTCAATTTTATTTGTATTCTTTAAATAATACTCCAGTCTTTCCTCTATCAAATTATTTAAATACTTTTAACAATACTTCTAATAATATAGATGTATTAAAAAATAATTTTAATATATTTTATATAAATGCTTTTGTAGATCCAAGTTTAATTATAAGCAATAATAAGCTAAGCTTTAACAGTCTAAAGACAATTGAGAAATATGGGGTTTCTGAAAACGAATTGATAAATTTAGGTATATCTCCAAAATGGGTTTTTAGACCAAAACAAGTCTTCCCTTATATGATTTCTAATACTAACTTAGGAGTGGATTCTATATTTTGCTATAGGAGCGTTAAATACAATAAAAATGATTCTTTATTGTACGCATATTTTGTAAGTATTAAATCAGATGAATTTTCAGATATACTAAAAAATTCTACTGTAGATAATTCAATATCTAATTATATTATTGATGATGATGGAGTTGTTGTAGCTCACTCTGATAAAAGTAAGGTAGGCAGTACTTTAGATAATGAAAAACTTTCAATTATTAAACAAAATGATCTTCACAATGGTTTATCTTCATATAAGGATTCAGAAATTCTATCTTCAAAACTAGTGAATAAGTGGTATATTGTTACTGATATTCCTCAAAAATATATATTATATAACACTTTTCCGCTTATTAAGTTAATTTTCTTCTCTATTTTACTGCTAACTCCTGTATTCATATTTATTGCTATCTCTCTTGGAAAAGAACTGACAAAAAGGCTTAATAAACTATCCACAATAATAAAATCTGCTAAGCTTAATAATAATAGCATACAAATTGACAATCTTAATGAATTGATAGATCCTAACTCCGTACATTGTGACGATATTGATTATATAGCATTAATTTTTCAAGATATGATAAATACAATAAATGATAATTTCAATACCATCTTAGATTTATCAATAAAAAAAGAAAAATTGAATTATGATTTACTACAAACACAAATCAATCCTCATTTTTTATATAATATACTGGATTCTATTCACATATGTAACTCCAT